>OIEN01001188.1_pt1 | contig 12424 bp, 12 predicted proteins | sample 1581741 | NCBI WGS metagenome assembly OIEN01 (sample SAMN01760944, study PRJEB22395) | human gut metagenome | reverse complement strand
TTGCGTTAGCAATACTACCTTGACAAAGCCTTGCGGATAAAAGTTTTATCAATCCCTCCAACGTGCATATATAATTAAATTAATGCTATGCCACTTTAGGCACTATGTTTAAAATTTAAGAAAGTATTGTCTATACTCTTCGATGATTTTTCCTCCATCATATTTTATGATAGACTCTTGATTTTCTTTTGATAGTTCTTCTAATTTTTCTCTGTTATTATATAAATAGATTATTTTTTCTTTTAGTTTATTTTTGATTTCTTCGTCATTTGCACCGTATTCTCTGTCGCCTAGTATGTACTCGAATTCTTTTGGTCCTAATGCTTCTGGGACTACTCCTACGTCTGTTGTTATAACTGGTACACCACAAGACATTGCTTCTAGTAATGGTAATGGTGTTCCTTCCATGATTGATGTGCAAATGCATATGTCTATATTGCTATAGTATTCTGGCATTTCATCGCTTGTTCTCCATTTTTCATTTCTGTCTGCATAGAATTCTTTTATATCATATCCATCGTTAATTAGTTCACTAACTATTGGCTTTATTATGGAATGAAATCCTTTTAAATCTACTCCATCAAATTTTATTGCACTATTTCCTACCCAACCAACTACTAGTGATCTTTTATGGTCTTTAAATCTTTCTAAGTTTATTGGTACCATTTTTGACGTGTCGCACACATCATGTACTACTCCATATGGCTTTTTGTATGTGTTTATTTTTTCATAGGTATTTAGTAGTTTTTTTGAAATTACATAGTAACTTTTTGAAAATTTGTTAAATACGTTTTTGTATATTTCAAGTTCTTCGTCTTTTAAGAATAAAAAGTCATAAACTCCTGTAGATATTTTTTTATTAATGTCAGCAATATATTTTTCGTAGTCGCCGTATTTTTCGGTTACTTTATTTATAAATGTTTCGCTTTCCATTTGTAATAATGTTTTTCTCCAAAAGAAATGTATCATATCGTAGCTTTTTTGTTCTTCTAAGAACTCAAAAAATTCTTCTGCTTTTTCTCTAACGTCAAAATATTTTATATCAATTTCAAATTCATTTTCAAAACTCTTTTTTAGTTTTCTAGAAATAATGTCAAATGCCCAGTTTGGTATGTCGCATACAAGACATATTTTTTTCATTTTTAAATCAATCCTTTCATATTTTTAATATTTATTGCGATTAATCTTTTTTCATCATCTTGCTATACATTTCTCTTTGAGGTTTAGACATTGTTTCTTTTATTTCTATGGGCATATATGTTCTAACCTCTGCAATAACTTTACAAATGTCGATTGTATCTCTATAGTCACCATTTATAATTTTTCTAATTATTAGTCCAAGTGATTCTTGACAAGCTGGCACGTCCAACTCAACACTTAGTTTGTAGAACCATCTCATTGTTGTTAAAATTTCAATTCTTTCTTCGTCTGTAAGTAATACTGAATCAACAAATTTATAAAATATGTATGTCATGCTTTTAGCATAGAAAAATCTATAAAATTCTAATTCATTATTTTCTTTAAATAAGTCGTATATGATTTTGTATGCTTTGCTAATACCGTTAAAATATTTTATATTACAACTTGTAGATATTGAAGATGCAGAGTTTCTTTGTCTGTAATAATAAACAACATTTGGTATATAATAAACGTTTTTAGATTTTATAAAGCAATTCATTGTAAAGATTGCATCTTCAGCAGGAACTCCTAATACGAATTGCATTTTATATTCATCTAAGAATCTTTTTCTAAAAAGTTTGTTCCAAACAGCTGAATTCATGATGTAAAATGAATCTTCATAATCTTTGATAGCAACTTTAAAGTTTTTATATTTTTCCAAATTGAAAACTGGTTTCTCCCAAAGTTTACCATCATCATTACAATTTTGATAATTTGCTACAACATAGTCAGCATCTCTTTTTTCAATTTCTTCTACCATTGGTCTTATAGAATCTTCTGGTAAGTAGTCATCTGAATCGACAAACATTATATAATCTCCAGTAGCATTTGCTAATCCATGGTTTCTGGCATCAGATAAACCACCATTTTCTTTATGAACGCATTTAACATTTTCGTACTTTTGAGTAAACACATCACACATCTTACCAGAAGAATCTTTAGAACCATCATCTACTAAAATTATTTCTAAGTTTTCATAGGTTTGATTTAATATAGAGTTTACGCATTCTTCTAAATAATTTTCTACGTTATAAACTGGTACAATGACACTAACTTTTTTCATATTTTTCCCTCCTAAAGAAAAAATCATAGAGAATCCCCCTATGATTTTAAGAATTCTCTAACACCTACCAGGTTAGCTGACGGATTAGGAATAGAGATTTCCTTTTAAGCTCTAATAGCTTAAATACACCCCATAATTGGTTCCCCGGCTCTTTTTCAAGATTAAGCGTCTCTTTACTACGTTTTCTATTTTAACACAAATTTTACAAAATTTCAATCTTTTTCTATTTTCCAATAAACATCTGCACTAAAATTTTCCCATAAGTCTTCGACTCAACAATTCCAATTCCTGTATAATTATATGCATTACTTAAAATATTTTCTCTATGACCTTGCGAATTCATCCAAGCTGTGACAGCTCCTTTTAATGTAGAGTTTCCAGCAATGTTTTCACCAGCTGCTTTATATGTTATCCCAAAAGATTTCATCATATCAAAAGGACTTCCGTACGTAGGTGAATTATGTGAAAAATAATTATTATAAGCTAAATCTTTTGCTTTTATTTTTGCTACTCTTTGAAGTTCCTTATCCATTTTTAAAGCAGACAATCCATAAGCAGCCCTTTGCTCATTTATTAATTTTAAAAGTTCTTCTTCTTCACTAGTCGCACTAGTAGCTACAGTACTTCCAGTATTTTCTGTACTTGGTTTATTTGTAGTTCCTGTATTCGAGCTATTAGAATTTGAATTTCCTGTTATTGCTTTTATATATTTCTTACTAACCGCACCAACTAAATCACTTTCTGTTTGAATAACATACCAGTCTCCTACTTTCGCAAAAACTCTAACGTATTCATTTTTATAAACTAACCCAACTGATTTAAAATTTGTACCAGGACCGCTTCTAACATTTAACGCAGATGCAGTTACCATCCCTGTAACAAAATTAACTTTTTCATAATATGTCATACCGTATATTACTGTACATGTAGCAAAAAGTATAATCATAATTAGGCTACTAACTAATATTTTTTTCTTCATAAAAAAACCTCCCTCTTGGTATAAACTAATTATTACCAAAAGAGAGATTTTTATACATTACAATTATTCAGCTGTTACAACTTGGTCACCTGTAGGAATCTTTATAGAAACAGTTTCGTTTATATTACTCAATTTTGCATCAGCATCAATGTCAATTGCTATAGTTTCATTCTCCTTTACAAGTTTAACATTTAATTTGATTTCATTTTTAATAGCATAGCCATTTTCTATAGTTCCTGTAATTGTTGCAAGACAATTCTTCAAAGATAAATCTTTTAACTCTTCATTCTTTGGAAATTCTTTTAATAATTTTAATGCATCTATTTTAATTTCATATTTCTTTGTAGATGTACCTTTAACAGAAACATTATCATCACTTAATACTTTTTTTAGTGCATCAAATGTTGTCTTTAAAAGGCTATATGTATTAGCATCAAATTCAACTTCATTTAAATATTTTTCAATAGTTTCTTTTAAATCTAAATTAGCACCTTCAAACAAACTAGAAAAAGATTTTGTATCATCTAAATCACTTACAATCCATTTACCAGAAGTATTTTTTTCAAAAAGTGGACTATATACATACATCTTGTCTTCAGTAATAATACCTTTAATATTTATACTAGTAAGTTTGTTAGTCTTAACAACTTCGTAAGCAGAACCTTTTCCTGTTAACTTACAGTTCATATCAAGTGAAATAGCATTATTACTCTTAGCTACTACGATGTCACCCTCAATATTTATATTTGTATTATCACTTCTGTTTTCAGAATTTTTATAATCTACTTTACCAGTTACTTTCATTGTAGCATTATAAGTATTTAGTACACCTTTTTGAGCATCTATTAATTCAAAATAGTTTGGAATACTCTTTCTTAAGTCAGCCATCATACCTTTTACATCTGCTATAACAACAACTCTTTTTTCAGCATCCCAGCTAACTTTTCTATCCATACTTTCTGCAATAAATCTAACTGGCACTAAAGTTCTACCATCTCTAATAACTGGTGCAGAATCTAAAGTAATATTAGTAGTCTCACCACTTACTATTTTTTTAGCTACATTATTATCTATTTGAAGTTCTATTTCGACATTATCCTTTTTAGCATTTACAGTTCTAGTTTCAGGTGTCCATTTAATATTTTCATCTGTTACACCTAAACTATTAAATATCTTTCTAAATGGTACCATTGTTCTGTCATTTATAATTTGTGGATTTACATCAACAAAATCAATGTATTCACCATCATTTTGAACTCTTATTGCACTTGTTGGATTAGCTGCAATAAGTGTAGGTTCACCACCTGGCAACGCATATATAGGAACAAAATCATACTCACCTGCATAAGCAAATGATGCCATCGTAAATATCATAACGATAGATGCAATAAGTAATAAAAACTTTTTCATAAAATCTTCTCCTTTACTATTTGTTTATTGTAATCACATACTCTACCTTTTCATTATATTCATTTGATAAAACAAAATCAATATTAAGATTACTGATATTTGCCATTTTAATTTTACAATTAATCGTATTCATGTCATAGCATAATTCATCAAGCTTTACATCATAATTAAAAATCTTGCTATTTAAAAACGTATATGCTCTACTAACACTATCATCCCACATAATATTGTCAAACTTAGTAAAGTCAAAATAATTATAGGAAATATTATCAGTAGAAACATTACCCGTAGATAAAACGACAGCACCATTTTCATTGGTCAATTTAAATTTAGAAAGCAATTTAGAAAACTCACTTTTTCTAGAAGCAAATGTTGAAATATTTATTTTACTTTCTTCGATAGCACATAATTTTTTAAAAGTATCAAATGCAGAAGCATTATATCTGCCTTCTAAATTTAGTGCACCATAAGTAATCGTTTTCTTCTCTTGTCCAAAAATTTTCTTAGCGCCATCAGAAACCGCTTCTGTTATTAAACCATTTTTAGTATAAGTATTTTTATATGTAAGATTTCCCCACCCTTCAGAATTAATTTCTTTCATCAAATCATTAGAGCCGCCAAAAGTAACATTAACATCTTGCAAAATCTCATCACCATTTTTAGTTTCAGATATTTGAGCATTTACAATCGCCTCATTATTATTAGCCGAATTTTCCAAATCAAAATACTTTCTTGTTATCGTAACACTAGCATTATTAGATGAGTTAGTCAAAAAACCATAAAGAGTATTTGACTTAGCCTTTACACTATTTAAAAAATAATCATAATCAATTATAACAGCAGTTCTATTCACACCGTCCCAAGCCACAGTCTTACCAAGACTTTCAGCAATAAATCTAAGAGGAACTAAAGTCCTATTATTTACAATCACAGGTGCAGAATCCAATTTAATACTTTGCGTATTTCCATTCACCGTCTTTTTTGCAAGATCATTTCCAATCTGCAATTCAATTTGAACATCACCTTGCTTAGCCTTTATAGTCCTAGTTTCAGCAATCCAAGTTATATTCTCATCAGCAACATTCAAAGCATTAAAAATCTTTCTAAAAGGAACCATCGTCCTACTATTTATAATTTGAGGATTAACGACATTCCCATTACTATCTGCAAAATTCAAAACATCCCCATTCACTTGAACCTGCACATCAGATGCATAACAAACAGAAAAAATCATTATAAAACAACAACCTAATCCAATTAAAAATTTTTTCAATTTCCTTCCTCCTTCTTTTGTAAACATTAAATAAAATTCTATCTTCAAGGAGGTTTGATAATACTTTTAGTAGCGTTTTTTTGTCAAGGTGGAGATTGCGAAGCAATACTACCTTGACAAAACGTAGCGGATAAAAGTATTATCAAACCTTCCCACCACATCTAATTTAAATTTCTAAAGTTATCAAGGCTTCTTTCAGCCAAAAATTCATACTTTTTCTTCTTATCCTTAAACTTCACATCAGTCTTTAAAAGTCCAAAATTAGCATTCATCGGTTGAAAGTCATCATTTGGAGTAGAAACATACTTAGCCAAAGCCCCTATTATAGTCTCACTACTAAAAATAATCCTATCCTCTCCATTAAACTTTTGAATAGCATTAAGTGCCGCAACCATACCAGATGCTATAGATTCAACATATCCCTCTACACCAGAAATTTGTCCAGCAAAAAATATATCAGTTCCTTTCAAATTAAAAGTCTCATCAAGCTTTTCAGGTGAATTAATATATGTATTTCTATGCATAACACCATACTTAATAAACTCAGCATTTTTTAAAGCAGGTATCATACTAAACACTCGCTTTTGCTCGCCAAATTTTAAATTTGTTTGAAAGCCAACCATATTATAAAGACTACCATCAAAATTATCTTGTCTTAACTGAACAACAGCATAATACTTTTTATCAAAACCGACTGGTTTAAGAGGTCCATACGTAAGAGTTTGCGAGCCACGTCTCGCCATCTCTTCTATTGGCATACATCCTTCAAAAAGTCCACCGTTTTCAAAACTATGTTTTGTAACAACCTCTGCGTTTATTAACTCGTTATAAAAAGCTTCATATTCTTCTTTTGTCATAGGACAATTTATATAGTCACTATCCCCTTTTCCATATCTATCGGCAGTAAAAGCATTATTCATATCAATCGATTCTTTAGTTACTATCGGAGCTGCTGCATCATAAAAGAAAAGTTCTTCTTTTCCCATTAACTTTTGAATTTCTTCTGACAAACTTTCAGAAGTAAGTGGACCTGTTGCAATTATCGTAATACCTTCCGGTATTTTAGTAACTTCTTCTTTTATTACCTCTATATTTTCATTTTCATTTATGTACTTAGTAACAAGCTTTGAAAACTCATCTCTATCAACTGCTAAAGCTTGACCTGCAGGCATTTTTGTCTTATCAGCACACTCTATAAGAAGTGAGCCAAGTCTTCTTAACTCTTCTTTTAAAAGTCCACAAGCATTTGTTATAAGATTAGACTTAAAAGAATTGCTACAAACAATTTCAGCTAAATTTTCACTTGAATGTGCTGGCGAAAATTTAATTGGTTTCATTTCATAAAGTCTAACCTTTATCCCTCTTTTAGCTATTTGATAAGCTGCCTCTGTGCCTGCAAGACCAGCTCCGATTACATTTATATATTCCATTATTTTTTCCTTTCACCTTTATTTTTATAAGCTAAAAAATGTATCGTTTTTTATTAAAGCTTAGATAAATACAATTACTCATATAAAGATTTTAAAAGAGCAATCTCTTTTTCATATCCATCAAGTTCATTTGGAGTCTCTAAATAAAAAGGCAAATTTCTTAATTTAGGATGATTAATTATTCTTTTAAAAGCCTCAATTCCAATACTTCCTTCGCCTATTTTCTCATGTCTATCTTTATGACTTTCAAAAGTATTTTTGCTATCATTTATATGAATTGCTTTAAGCCTATCTAGTCCAATAACTTTATCAAATTCATCTAAAACTTTGTCTAAATTATTTACAATATCATACCCTGCATCATAAACATGACACGTATCTAAGCAAACACCCAATTTTTCTTTTAGCTCAACTCCATCTATAATTCTCTTTAACTCCTCAAAACTTCTTCCAACTTCGCTACCTTTTCCAGCCATAGTTTCAAGTAATACAGTAGTTGACTGCTCTTTCCAAAGTATTTCATTTAAGGCTTCTATAATAAGCCTTATTCCTTCATCTGTACCTTGTCCAACATGACTTCCAGGATGAAAATTATACATATTGCCAGGTACAAACTCAAGTTTTTCTAAGTCATCCTTCATCGTATCCTTACCAAATTTTCTAATTCCTTCATCTGCTGAACACACGTTTATCGTGTATGGAGCATGTGCTAAAATTTTTGCAAAACCATTTTCTTTGCTAATATTTAAAAAACTTTCTACATCTTTAGGGTCAACTTCTTTGGCTTTTCCACCACGAGGATTTCTAGTAAAAAACTGAAATGTATTTCCGCCAATGCTAATAGCTTCTTTAGCCATGTGTGTGTACCCTTTTGAAGCAGATAAATGACATCCTATATTTAACATACTTTTCCTCCTATTTTACTTCTTCTAAAGCTCTTGCTAACTGATCTCCACATGAAGTATCTTTATATCCACATTTTATTCCCTTTAAAATGCTAATAACCTTGTCCTTAGGTTGTCCTTCTACCAAAGCTGCAATAGCTTTTAGATTACCATTACAACCTCCTGTAAATCTAACATTTCTGACAATCCCATCTTCTACATCAAATTCAATTTGACTAGAACAAGTACCATGTGTTTTATATTTATAATTCATAAAAATTCCCCTTTCTACAACTATTATTCCATCAATAGCCCTATTATATCAGATTATTTTAGTAAAAAAAAGATTGTAATAGAGGTTTATTTGAAAATCAATAATATTTTTGTCAAATGTTGATATTATATAGCAAATCATGTATTATAATTATTGATATGTAAATTGAAAGGAAGTACTTATGAAAAAGAAATTTATAATTTTGGTAATTTTATTTATGATATTATTAACACTTGTCTTAGAGTTACCAAAAATTGAATCAAATTTAAACCATACAAGCGGCGAAACATCAAACGTCACAAATGTTATCCGGCCATTCCATAAACAATAACTCTACTGCAACTACGAACTATGCCTCAAACGAAAAAAAAGAAAAAATAGTTATTACAGAAATTCCAGAACTACTAAAGAACTTTAGATACCAAGTAAAAACACAATCAGGCGAAAAATATAGTGGTGATATCTGCTTACCTGAACCTAACAAATACAATAAAGTTAAAGGTATCACAACTTTTAGAGGAAATAATTACAGAGATACTGCAGCCTATGGCTTTGTAAACGTAAGTGAAAATAAACTTGCAAAGGTTTGGACAAATGTAATTGGACAAACAGATAGTTGGACAGGCGTTGGCTGGAATGGTCAGCCATCAATTGTTGAATGGGATAAAAACGTAAGAAAACAAATGAATCTTTATGATGAATTTAAAGAAAAAGAAAATTTTGTTGAAGTAATATACGGAGCTCTTGACAGTTATGTACATTTCTATGATTTAGAAACAGGGCACCCATCACGTGATCCTATAAAAGTTGAAAGTTCAATCAAAGGTAGTATAACCATCGACCCTAGAGGCTATCCTCTACTTTATGTTGGTCAAGGCATAAATCAAGTAAGTGGTGAAGCTGTAAGATTTGGTTATCATATCTTTAGTCTTATAGATGGCAAAGAACTATACTTTATAAACGGTAGAGATAAATTTGCTTACATCGGTTGGGGTGCTTTCGATGGGAATCCTTTAATCGATTCAAAAAATGATACCATGATTTTACCAGGAGAAAACGGACTTGTTTATGTTACAAAATTAAACACAAATTATGATACTGTAAACGGGAAAATCACCATCAATCCTAACGTTACAAGATACCGTTACACAAAAAACGGCTATGCTGGTGGAATGGAAAATTCTATAGCAATATATAATAACTATGCTTTCTTTTTAAACAACAACGGTGTACTACAAGCACTTGATTTAAGCACACTTTCACCGCTTTGGTCTTACAACATGGAAGACGACTGTGATGCAACGCTTGGCTTAGAAGAAGAAAACAACACAATAATGCTATATGCAGCTTGCGAGGTAGATAAAAGAAGAGCCGCAGCTCCTGCTTTTGCAAAAAAAATAGATGGTAAAACAGGTCAAGTAATTTGGGAATACTCTTGCATTTGTCAATATGATGCAAACGTAAACGGTGGTGCTCTTTCGTCACCAATAATAGGGAAAAATGATATATCAAACTTAGTAATATTTAATTTTTCAAAAACAACAAATTTAAAAACCGGAAAAATGGTTGCCTTAGACAAAGCAAACGGAAACGTAGTTTGGGAAAAAGACTTAAACTTCTACTCTTGGAGTTCTCCAGTTGCTTGTTATACTAAAGAAGGAAAATCTTACATTATATTTGGAGATTCAAACGGACAACTACATTTGATAGACGGTAAAACAGGCGAAACATTATACGTACTTCAAACGGGTGGTGGAAACATGGAAGGTTCCCCAGCAATTTATAACAACCAAATCATTATCGGAACAAGAGGAAAACGAATTTATCGAGTAGACATTCATTAAAAAATTTGTGACAGAAAAGGGATAAGAGACGTAGGATTGATAAAACTTTTAGTAGCGTTTTTTTGTCAAGGTGGAGATTGCGAAGCAATACTACCTTGACAAAACTTAGCGAATAAAAGTTTTATCAATCCTACGTCTCTTATCCCTTTTCTGTCACAAATTTTCTAATCTTCATATCTAAATTTTAAAATCTTTCCCAAAACTATTTTCAAACTCGCCTTTCTTTATCACGTCCAAAAGCGAATTCAATTTATCTAATGCCTCTTCTTTAACTTCAAGCGATATAAGATTTTCTTTTAAAGCTTCATCTAATTCTTCTAAATCAAGAACTTCATAATGCCCATCTGGATATACAACAACATCTACAAGTAAATCTGTAACAATATATTTATCTTCCTTTTTAATATATTCATGTTTTATAATATCACAATACCAATGTTTAAAATTTCCAGATTTATCAAATATTTTACTTATTTTAATTCCTTTATCAAAATAAATGCAAGACATTCCACTGCCAATATCCGGTCTTGGTTTTATCGGGAGCCATCTGGTAATAAGTTTTTTATCATCTCTAAAAACGACTTCATCACCAGATATATCTATAATTTCATTTGGAATAAATCTCCTTCTAAATATTTTCAAAAAACTCCCTCCTGTTTTGGCTAAAATTTATAAACTACGCAACTCTTTATTTATACCATTTGCAGCTATAGTTGCAGACTTTATTGCCATACATACTGTTGCACGTCTTTCAACTAAATCGCCACCTGCAAAAAGTCCTGTCAAACTCGTTTCTCCGTTTTCATCAACTTTTATTAAACTTTCATCTGTCAATTCTATTTCATCACTTATTTTTTCAAAATCCGGAAGTGAACCAATTGCCATAACTATAGTATCTGCAAGAATTGTGTCTCCATCACTACAAATTACTCCATCAACATTGCCATTGTTTCCAACTATTTCTAAAGGTACACTTTCAAATTTAAATTTAATTCCTTCTTTTTCTGCTGCTTCAACTTCTAATTTATTAGCTTTCATCATGATTTTTGTTTTTCTATATACATCAGTAACTTCTTTTGCTCCTTTTAATTTAGCCATTCTAGCAACATCCATAGCAACATTTCCACCACCAACAACCAAAACTCTTTCAAAATTTATGTTGTCAATATTTTTCAAAAAATCATTTGCACCATAAACACCTTTTAATTCACTTCCAGGTATGTTTAAAAGTTTTGGCATATCATTTCCAATTCCAAGAAAAGCTGCTTTGAAATCATCATTTGCCAAGTCTTCTAATGTAAAATCTTCGCCAAATGTTTGATTTGTGTTTACTTTTATTCCATAACTTAAAATATTCTCTACAACACTATCAACAATTTTATTTGGAAGTCTATATTCTGGGATACCATATCTTAAAATACCACCAAGTTCGTTTTCTCTTTCAAAAATTGTAACATCATATCCCATTCTTCTAAGTTCAATCGCACAAGTAAGACCAGCTGGTCCCGAGCCAATAATTGCAACTTTTTCATACGTTATTGGCATCATATCTTCTTTGCAATTTTTCAATCCCCAGTCTGAAACATATTTTTCAATCTCGCCAATATCAACAGGAGTTGAAGCGATTCCCCTTACACAAGAACCTTCACATTGTTGTTCTTGTGGGCACACTCTGCTACATACACTACCTAAATAACTTTTCTTTATAATTTCTTTATACGCAGATTCCAAATCATCTTTTTTTACAAAATCTATAATCTTTGGTATCTCTAATTTTATAGGACAAGCCTCTTTACATTGTGGATTTGAACAACCATAACAACGATCAGCTGCCGCATCAATATCCTTTGGAACCATAATTAGCACCTCTTTTTCTACATTTAATTTGAGCTAAAATTTACTAAACTCATTATATAGTATTTAAAAATATAACGCAAGAAAAAAACGAGAAAAAGGGACGGCGAGAAAAGGGAACGAAGGAAAACGCGAGAAAAGGAGACGGAGGAAAACGCGAGAAAAAGGGACGGAAGAAAAGGCGAGAAAAAGGGACGGAGGAAAATTCTCACTTTTGAGAAAAAGGGACGGACC
>OIEN01001183.1_pt1 | contig 12497 bp, 13 predicted proteins | sample 1581741 | NCBI WGS metagenome assembly OIEN01 (sample SAMN01760944, study PRJEB22395) | human gut metagenome | reverse complement strand
GCTTCTCTTGAAGCAGAGGAAGAAGCCGATGTTCCATCAGAAGACATATCTTTTTTGGAAAGAACGGTTTCAGTTCTTACTGTTAGTGATTTTCGAGATTTACTTTCAAAAAATAACTTAATTGCATTATTAGTAGTTTCTCTATTAGTAGGTTTAGCAATTAATATGTCTGGTGAAAAAGGAAAACCAGTACAAGAATTTTTAATATCTGCAAATGAAGTAATTATGAATTTTATTAAAATTATTATGTATTATGCACCTATTGGGCTTGGCTCTTATTTTGCAGCACTTGTTGGTACATATGGTGCAGCAATTGCAGTTGGTTATGCAAAAACATTTTTTATTTACTTAATTGTTTCCATTTTATTCTATGTGGTAATTTATACAGTTTACGCATACATTGCCGCAGGAATTAAAGGTGTAAAAGTGTTTTGGAAAAATATTATACCATCTACAGTAACAGCACTTGCTACATGCTCTAGTGCAGCATCAATACCTGTAAATATTGATACAGCAAAAAAATTAGGAGTTTCTGCTGATATTGCAGAAACCATAATTCCTCTTGGAACCAGTTTCCATAAAGATGGTTCTATTATAGGTTCTGCATTCAAAATAATGTTCCTAGTATCTCTATTTGGAAGTAGTGTGGGATTCTTTAAGGTATTAGTAGTATCATTACTTGTTACTTTATTAGTAACAGCTGTACCTATAGGAGGAGGTACAATTTCTGAAATGATGATATTAACATTAATGGGCTTCCCTGTAAATGCATTACCTATTTTAACAATAATTGCAACTATTATAGATGCTCCTGCAACAGTTCTAAATGTTGTTGGAGACACCGCCTCCTCAATGCTCACGGCCAGAATTGTAGATGGCAAAAATTGGATGAAGGAAAAATAAATAAAAAAATAATAGGGGTCGTACTAAAGGCGACTCCTATTATTTTTTAAAATATATTTTTTAAACAAAGCTTCTCTTTTTCATTTATATGGTCTACTAAAAAAATGCCTGTTTCAATTTCCTCCATACTTTTATTTAGCTCTCCTTCTTCTATTTGTGCTTTCATTTTTACAAAAGATGTTTCTATTAAATCTAACTCAGAATGTAACACCACAAAAGCCCATTTCTTTTCCGTGTTTTCCCACTCACCATATACTTTTTCTACTTCAGTTTTTAATTCTTCTATATCATTTGCTTCATTCCCTACTTTTTGTTTCAAGTCTTTTAGCATACTTACCATTTTTTGACTAGAATTATTCAAGTAATTATTGGTATATATTGCTCCTCCAATTATAATTATTAAAATAATAAAAATTATTGTAAATTCTTTCATGATACCTTCCCTTTTTTTATTTTAGCTTGACAAAAGAATTGACTATTTCCGTTATAAGTTATAATCAAAGCTTCTTCTGGCTGTATGTTAAATTTATTAGTTTCTTTTTTCAGCCAATTATAATCTTTTCCTATTGCCTTTAAATTATCATACATAATTTTCCCATCTACCACTAAATCATAAGGAATTCCTTCATATTCAGGTACAATTCCAAAATCTTCTGGAATTGTATTTCTTTTTTCTGGTTTTTGAATAACTGTAACTTGACCACTTGTTTCTAATATAGCATACTCTACATCCCCTATATTGAATACATTGCTTTGTCTTAATCTTTCTTGTAATTCATTAATTGTAAATTTTTCTTTTCTTAAAACCTTTTCATATATTTTTCCTCTATAAATTAATATAGAAGGAACTCCACAAATTATTTGCCTTACTTTCATACTTTTTAAATTAATAATTGATATAATTAATTGTAATAATAATAATGCTAGTATTGGAATTATTCCATTAAATATAGGTATTCCTGTGTCAGACATAGGTACAGATGCTAAATCTGCTATCATAATTGCAATTACAAGTTCAAAAGGCTGCATTTGACCGAATTTCTCTCTTGCCCATTAATCTCATTACAATTAAAACTAATAAATATATAATTATGACTCGAACAAAAGTATTTAACATATTATCTCCTTAGAATTATTCAAATAAATTACAATTTACTTTATTTTTTGTAAATTTTAAAAAAATATTCACATTGTATATTTTTTAATTTTTTGAAAATAATACATATATATAGCTTAATTTTGAAAGCAAATTTATATACATTTTATAGAAAGGGGAAATATTATGAATAATGACACACATGCTCAAGAAAACAGTGGAACTAACACAGTTTGGCAAATAGTTGGTAGATTAATTACAGCTGCAATAGTATTAGCCATTACTGCTTTCTTTACCCCAGGCTTTGCCATCAAAAACATCTGGACATTAGCTATAGCTGCTATTGTACTTACTGTTTTAGATTATTTAATAATTAAATTTACTGGTTTACATGCAAGTCCTTTTGGTAAAGGCTTTGTTGGTTTCATTCTTTCTGCTGTTATTCTTTATGTTACACAATATTTTGTAGCAGGATATTCAATTTCTTGGATGGCTGCAATAATAGGTGCTTTAATATATGGAATAGTAGATTATTTAATTCCTGGAAATCAAGAAATGTAAAAAAATACCGATATAGATTTGTTTTTCTATATCGGTATTTTTATTTAAAATATCGTTGTGTAGACCTTATTATTGAATTGCTCCTGTTAATCTGTTTAAATTCTCTACAAATGTTTCTAGTGAATATACCTTATCCTTTTGTAATTTTGCATAGAAGAAATTATTATTATCTGTTGTTGAATAAATACCTTCTAAAATACATGAAACAATTTCTTTTCCAGTTTCTAATTCCATTAATCCATATTTTTTATCACTGCAAACTACAATTGATTGTGGTATGTTTTCGTTTAATTTTGGAATAATTAAAGTGTAATTAATTTCTTCAGCTTTATTTTCAGGGTAACCAATTCCATCATATTTAATTTCACCTATTAAACTGCCATCTTCTTTAATAACTCCATATTTTTCTAATCTCTTTACTTTATATAATAAAGGATCATGACTTATAATTTCTAAGCTATCATATTGTAAATCAATATTTGCTATACCAGATTTAGTTATAACTCCATATTTCTTTTGAGTATCAGATACTATAAAGTTACCTTTGTATTCACAAAATTCAATTGAAGAATATTTGTTACCAATTACTTCATGACCATTTAAATCAATTACTCCAAATTTGTCATTTTCACTGATAATTAAATATCCATATGATAATGCTCTTAAGTTTTCTGGAGTTTCACTAAGAATAATGTCATTATCCTTAAAGCTGTCTACTCTTTGTTCTACCCAGTATTCTGGTGTTTCTAGAACAGTCTGGTTATTTGCTGCAGAATAATTCAAAATTACATTTAAAGCAAGAGGTAAATCATCTAATGCAATATAAATATTTCCTTCGTATTCTAGTATTGTATTATCTAAAACATAATATTCGTAGTCTGCCTTTGAATCCTCAGTTGTTTTATATATTTCCTTTGAATCAGCAAAGAATTGTACTATGTTCTTTTTAGTATTAACATATCCTTTATTCTTTCCTTCTTCTGCTACTTTATATTCTCCATTGTAATAATTATAGCCAAGCTTATTTGTTAGTGCCTTTATACCAACATATTTTTTGCCTTTGTCATCACTCATCATTTGTAAATCATTTAAATCAACTTTTGCTCCATTTACTGCAACTGAATATTGCTTTACTTGATCTTGTGTAGATACATAAAGCATTATTAATCCAACAATCACACACAATATTATTGATATAATAAGTAATATTAAAATAACTTTTTGTGCCTGTGTTTTTTCAGTTTTTCCTTCATTTTTGTTGTTCCCTTGTAACAAATCCATAAAATATACCCCCTATTCTTTTGTGTAGCCGTACTTTTTGTAAAATTCATTTTTAAAATTTAATAAGTTATCATTTTCTATTTCTATTTTAACTCTTTCCATTAGTTTAGTCAAGAACCTTAGGTTATGAATTGATAATAATCTTACACCTAAAATTTCATTTGCCTTTATTAAGTGCCTAATATAAGCTCTAGTATAATTTTTGCAAGTATAGCAATCACATTCTTCATCTAATGGTCTCCAGTCTCTTTCATAAGTTGCATTTCTAACTACAACTTTTCCATTCCAAGTCATTGCTGTTCCATTTCTTGCAATTCTAGTTGGAAGCACACAGTCACACATATCTATTCCTGCAATTGCTGCTTCTATCAAATAATCAGGTGTTCCAACTCCCATCAAATACCTTGGTTTATCTTTTGGCATAAGTGGTGCTGTGTATTTTAATATTCTTAAAAAGTCTTCTTTAGGTTCTCCTACACTTATTCCTCCAACTGCGTAACCGGGGAAATCAAGTTGTATCAAATCTTCTGCTGATTTTTTTCTTAAATCCTCATAAAATCCACCTTGTATTATTCCAAATAATCCTTGGTCATCTCTCTTATGAGCCTCCTTACATCTTACAGCCCATCTAGTTGTTCTTTCCATTGAATTTTTTGTATATTCATAAGTTGATGGATATGGACAGCATTCATCAAAAGACATTATTATATCTGCACCTAAATTCTCTTCTATTTCCATTACCTTTTCTGGTGAGAAGAAATGTTTGCTTCCATCCAAATGAGATTTAAATTCAACTCCATCTTCAGAAATTGTTCTTAAATCACTTAAACTAAATACTTGGAAACCTCCGCAGTCTGTCAGAATTGGCCTGTCCCAATTCATGAATTTATGTAATCCCCCTGCTTCTTTTACAATCTTATCTCCTGGTCTTAAATATAAATGATACGTATTTGAAAGTATTATTTGTGCTTTTACCTCTTCTTTTAATTCTTCAGGTGTCATTGATTTTACTGTTGCTTGCGTTCCTACTGGCATAAATACAGGTGTTTCTATATCTCCATGTGGAGTATGTATTCTGCCTCTTCTAGCACCTGTACTCTTATCTTCGTGTAAAAGTTCATATGTTATTGCTGGCTTCATTATTTTTTCTCCTTATTATTTTTATATTTCTCTAACAAATCAACATCGCATCGCCGAATGAAAAAAATCTATACTTTTCTTCTACAGCTGTTTCATAGGCTTTCATTATAAAGTCTTTTCCTGCAAGTGCTGACACTAGCATTATTAATGTAGACTCTGGTAAATGGAAATTTGTTATTAGGTTATCTATGCATTTGAATTTATAACCTGGGTATATAAAAATACTTGTATCTCCTTCCATTTCCTTTAGCATTCCATTTTCATCTGCTACTGTTTCTAAAACCCTGCAAGAAGTTGTTCCTACTGCAATTATTTTGTGTCCTGTTTTCTTTGCAGTATTTATTTTATCTACATCTTCTTGTTTTATATAAAAATGTTCTGTATGCATGTTGTGTTCTTCAATATTTTCAACTTTTACAGGTCTAAATGTTCCAATTCCTACATGTAAAGTTACATTTGCAATTATAATACCTTTTTCTTTTATTTGCTCTAATAATTCTGGTGTAAAATGTAAACCTGCTGTTGGAGCTGCTGCTGAGCCATCATATTTTGCATATACAGTTTGATATCTATCCTTATCTTTTAATTTTTCTGTTATATATGGTGGTAATGGCATTAAACCTATTTGGTCTAGTATTTCATTAAAAATTCCTTCATAATAAAATTTTACTTTTCTGTTTCCGTTATCTAGCATTTCTAATATTTCTGCTTGAAGTATTCCTTCTCCAAAACTAACTCTTACTCCAGCTTTTAACTTTTTGCCTGGTCTTACCATTACTTCCCACGTATCTTTTTCTAATTGTTTTAAAAGTAAAAATTCTACGTGTGCTGGTTCATGTTCATTTGTTTCGTTTATTTTTATTCCATAAAGTCTTGCTGGTATTACTTTTGTATTATTTATTACCAAGCAATCTCCTGGATTTAAATAATCTATTACATCTTTAAAAATTTTGTGTTCTATTGTTTGTTTTTCCCTATTTAGTACCATTAATCTAGATTCATCCCTATTTTCTAATGGATGTTGCGCTATTAGTTCTTTTGGTAAATTATAATTAAAATCTGTTACTTTCATTATTATCCCTTCTATTTATTTTGCATGTATCTTTATACTGCTTCAATAATTACATTAAATAAATTTTTAATTTCTTCAAATAGGTTTTTAGGTTCTTCATTAAAGTCTATTTGTATTGCATATTTAAAATTATTTTCATGTATAGGTTTTAAAACAAATACTTTTTCGTTTAGTCCTACATATTGATTGCTTGTTTTATCCAATATTTTGCATCTCATATAGTCTTGATACCATTTTTTCAACCCTATTAAATCTTCTTCTGAATATCCATATTTTTCATAATTATGTAAATCAGCTGTATCATACCCATGTTCTTTAGCTGTTCTTTCTAAAGTATGTAAGAATTCATGCATAAAAACTTCTTCTGAAAATGTATTTATTCTGGAATTATATTCATGTACATAATTTGTATTATCACTTGCAAATCTTATATTAGAAAAACCTATTCCATATAAATCCATACTTCCGAAGCCCTACCCATTTATTTACAGGTATTTCTTCCTCATTATTTCCCATCTTTACAGCAATAAATATATAATCATAGCTATTGTCTAAAACAATATTTTCAATAATTTTATTTACATCATATGGGTCAAAATAATATCCATGTTCTTCGGAATAACAAATAGTTTTAAGAGGTTCATCAATGTTATAAATTTCATAATCGACGCTCATTTTCCCATCACTTAGTCTTTTACATGATGTTTTAAAGTCCTCCATATCGTTTTTTACTGTTTTAATTTCTTCTGAGGACATTGAAAAATTCATTCTTTTTCCTTCAATCTCTACATCAGTATTTTTGAAAATAAAACATGCCACATTCCATTTTGAGTCTTCTAAGTTTAGCCCTTTTTCTAGTTTGAAATCTGAAAACCAAGCAGTTCCTTGAGCAGTTCCAGTGTTTCCTCCTAGCCTAAATCCAATTTTAACAGTTGTTCTATTTTGTGAATTAAACATTATTTCTATTGGTTGCCAATCAGTTGTACCAGTGATACTTTTTGAAACTTCCGAAGCCTCTATTATAGAAATGCATGCTCCTCCATCAGTATTTTCTGCCAATGGAACTACATTATCTGTCTTTACCATACATGTTATTTTATATGGAGTATGTGGTTCTACTTCTATTTCTTTATAAAATGCAGCATCGTTTTGGGTTGGAGATACTATTTTATAGCTATCAGCCTCAGAATATTTTACAGTTTTATCTCTTTTAAATTCTGATATTCCAATATTTGTTTCAGCTTTTATAAATCCATTGAAATAGTTTAATTTATAGATTCCAAATAACACATATATTACAATTATCATAAATCCCATGAAAATCCATGATGAGATTTTACTTTTTTTCATTAGCATTCACCTTTTTTATTATTTTTTTTAATGCCTCTTGTCTTTCAAGTATTATTACATGCCCACAGCCTTTACATTTGAATTTAAAATCCACACCTATTCTTGTTATTTCCCATACTTTACTTCCACATGGGTGTGGTTTTTTAAATTCTACAATATCACCTATTTTATAATCCATATTCATTCCTTTTTGCAGTTCTTTAAATTAATTTAAAAATTTTTCTATTCTTTGCCTTATGCTATTTTCTTTTAATACCTGCATTATTTCATATAAGTCTGGAGTATTGCTCCTTCCAGTTAGTGCAACTCTTATTACTGTGCTTATATCTCCTACATGTCCCTTATATTTTTCTGGTTCTTGTTTGTATTGTTTTACCTCTCTTGCATACCCTTTTTCTTCAGCTAAATCTTTCATTTTGTCAAACCAAGTTTGTTTGTCATCATTAATATCAAAATGTTTTTCTAGATATGATTTTAATATATCTTTTATTTCAGCCAAATCATTTATTTTTTGGAATTCGTATGTACTATTGTTATTAAACTTCTCATCATACATATAAATAATTAAATTTTTTACATCTGACCATTTTGATATATCTTTTCTTGGCTTTACATTTCCTCTTTCAATGCCAAGTACTTTTAAAGAATATTCTTTATTGTCTAATAATTCTTTTAGTTCATTATCATATTTACATGCCCAATTATATGTCTCATCATAAATTTTTTGTGCATCAAATTTACAAATTACATTTTTAGAAACATCTAATAATTTTACCATATCGAATACTGCACCACTAACACTCATTTTGTTTAGTTGAAGCTCAAATTCATCAATTGATTTAGTTGGATTTGCTCTTCTCCATGGTTCGAATGTAGAATTTGCAATATTAAGTAAATATTCTACAACAGCTTCTTTTGGGATTCCTTCTTCACTATAATAACTTACTGCTGCTTCTGGGTCTTTTCTTTTACTTATTTTTCTTTTATTTCCATTTTCATCTTTCATAATTGTAGATGTATGAGCATATTTAGGTGGTTTGAATCCTAACGCATAAAATAACTCTAAGTGTAATGGTAATGAAGATAACCACTCATCTCCTCTTATTACATGAGTTACTCTCATTAAATGGTCATCAACTGCATGTGCAAAGTGATATGTTGGAAGTCCATCAGCTTTTATTATTACTATGTCTTGGTCATTTTCTGGAAACTCTAATTTCCCTTTTATAACATCTTTGTGTTGTATTTTTCTATCTTCTCTTCCTTGAGATTTAAACCTTATAATAAATTTGTCTCCATTTTTAATTTTTTCAGCAACTTCATCAATTGGCATAGTTCTGCATTTTGCCCAAACTCCATAATAACCTGATCTTAATTTTGCTGCTTCTTGTTTTTCTCTAGTTTCATCTAATTCTTCTGGTGAGCAAAAGCATGGGTATGCTAGACCTTTTTCAATTAAACTTTTTGCAAAAGCTTGGTAAATATCTTTTCTAGCACTTTGCTTATAAGGTCCATAATTACCTTTTTCCTCTGTCTCAGAAATCATTCCTTCATCTGGTATTATTCCAAAATCAGCTAGTCCATTAACTATTTGTAAAATACCATTTTCAATTTCTCTTTTTTGATCTGTATCTTCAATTCTTAAAATAAAAACTCCATTAGATTGTTTTGCTAATTTTCTATCAACTATACTTCCAAAAAGCCCTCCAATATGAATAAAACCTGTTGGACTTGGTGCAAATCTAGTAACCATGGCTCCTTCTGGTAAATCCCTTTCAGGATATTTTTCTTCATAATATTCAGTTGATTTTGCATTAGGAAAAATTAAATCTGCTAATTCTTTGTAATCCATAATAACTATCACATTCCTTTCATTTCTAGCTTTTATATTATACTATTAGATTGAAAAAATGTAAAGAAAAAAAAGATATTTTGTTAATCACAAAATATCTTTAAAATTTGTCAATTATTAATTTTTTTATTTTTCTGATATTCCCATTTCTTCTATTTGGTTGGGATTTGGTGAAAAGATTTTATCATTTATTATCTTACTTTTTAGTATATTCCATGCACTTTCTTGGCTAAAATTATTAACTGGCACACTTGGCTCTCTTAATGAACTCTTTTGTACATATGGCTCTAGCGCTGGAAATATTTTTGCAAAAAATAAATCATAATTAGCAAGTGAAAATGAATTTGTTTGTTTTTGTTCCAAGACTGTTTTTCTTAGGAATGGCCACATACTCATAACCGTTTCACTTGAATGTTCTATTTCTAAATCTCCTTCTGTGTTTCTAATAAATGTAAATGGATAGTCAACTCCTCTTACTAATTGTTTTTGAAAATATCTTTTTCGTATTTCTTCTTTATTTACATTTTTATATTTATCATGTTGTGCTCTACCATATTTTGCTTCTTGCTCAACATCCGTAGTTTTAAACTGAATTTCACAAATAGGCATATTCTTTCTTGCAATAGGGTCATTGTTTAAGTATTGGTCCATAAATCCTAATGCCCACTCAAAATTTTCTTGTAAATTTTCGTCAATTGTACCGCCTTCTAATATTTCTTGCCTCAAAGTGGGATATCTTGGTACATGCTTAAAAATTTCACTTTTTTTAAAATGTATTTGTTCCGCTTTAGGCATATCTCTATACTCTGTTTTTAGTTCGTTGGTTTCAGCATCTAATATATGTTTTTCAAGCTCTGCAACTTCCGTCCCATCTAATTGATTTTTTATTGCACCTGTGCAATGATGTGCAAAATAACCATTCGATTTATTGTGATTTTTTTGTTTAGCGTATTTCCCCACAAATATATTATGGATTATAAGCATTAATATTTCTTTGTCTCTTTCATTTTCAGTTACAATTTCAAAGCCAAAAACGTCATCTAGGGTCTTTCCGTCAGTATTTTTCAATGCACTATTTATGGCTTTTAATCTTGTTCTTAGTTTTGTTTTCCCAATTATTCCATTTGCTTCCAAATGAGTAATTGTATGGTTTAAAGCCTTCATAAACTCTATATATCCGGGTAGTGCCTCAGATATAAAATTTCTATATGCTTCTACCTGTTCTGCCTTATATTCCTCTTGCTTAATTGGAATGACTTTTAAATCTTCCTTAAAACTCATAGGAAAAACTCCTTTACTTTTTTCTTCTCAATATCATTCCATCTTTTGCTTCTTCTGGTAAAATCATTTTTACTTTTTGTCCTTCTTTACCTGGGTTTACATGGTCTATTTCCTCATCTGTCTCATAATCCCATAGTTTGTTTATAGTAAACTTTATTGGTTCTAGTTCTTCTGGTATAATTAGTTCTAATGTGTCTCCTACATTTAGTCTATTTTTTATTTCAATTACATTCTTTCCATTATCAGATTGCAATACCTTTCCTCCAAATTCATAATTCGGATTATATTGTTTCCCTTCATATTCTTGGAAATCTTTATTGTTCTTATCATTAAAATAAAATGTTGTAAGTCCTCTTGTTTTTGTTTTTTCTAGTTCTTTTAAATATTTTGTATAATCATATTTTTCTATATTTTCATAACATTCATCAATAGCATGCCTATATGTATTTATAATTGTTGCTAAGTAGTATTCTGTTTTTAATCTTCCTTCTATTTTTAAGCTATCAATTCCCATTGTAATTAATTCAGGTAATTCTTTTATTAAGCACATATCTTTAGAAGACAATATGTATGTTCCATGGTTATCTTGTTCAACTGGCATCATAAGTCCTGGATTATTCTTTTCCTCTAGATATAAATTATATGCCCATCTACAGCTTTGAGCACAATCTCCTAAATTTGCTCCTCTTCCTGCTAAAAAGTCACTTAAATGGCATCTTCCAGAATATCCATAGCATATTGCTCCATGTACAAACATTTCTATCTCCAAATCACTTGGCTTATTTAGCATTATATCTTTTATTTCTTCTTTATTAAGTTCTCTAGCTAAAATTATTCTTTTAGCTCCATTATTATACCAGAATTTACAAGTATGGTAGCTTACTGTATTTGCTTGTGTACTTATATGTATTTCTAAATTAGGTGCGACTTCTTTTACTGTTTCAACTACTCCACCGTCTGATACAATTACTGCATCTGCCTTAATTTCATCTAATATTTTAACTTGTTTTTTAATTTCTTCATACATATTGTCTCTTGCATATATATTTAATGCCACATATACTTTTTTATTTATGCTATGAGCATATTCTATAATTTTAGCAAGTTCATCATCATTCATATCTACCCTTGTTCTTAAGGATAAATTGGATGTTCCAACATATATTGCATCTGCTCCATATCTAAATGCTGTTTTTGCTTTTTCAAATGAGCCCACTGGGGCTAATAGTTCTGGTTTTTTCATATTTATTTTCTCCTTGTAATTGTCAATCCATCTCCTACTTCTAAAAGTTCAGTTTCTAAATCTTCATTTTCTTCTAATTCTTTTAAATATTCCCTAAGTCCTCTTACTGCGGTTCTTTGTTTATGTTTATTATAATCACTTAAAGTATAACCTTTGTACAAAATGTTATCTGCAATAATTATGCCATTATCTGATAGCATTCTTATTGCTTCTTTTAGGAAAAACGGATATTTACCTTTTGCTGCATCTATAAAAATTGCATCATATTTTTCATTTAAAGTAGGTAATATTTCTACTGCATCTCCTGATATTATATTAATTTTTTGCTCTAATTTCAAGTCTTTTACATTTATTTTTGCTTCTGCTATTCGGTCTTCTTCTCTTTCAATCGTATCTATTCTACCGCCTTCTGCCAAATATTTAGAAAAACAAATAGCAGAATAGCCAACAGCAGTTCCTATTTCTAATATTTTATTTGGTTTTAATTCTTTTAAAACCTGTCCTACTACTTCTAATGTGTCATCCATTATTATTGGTATATGTTCATTCAAAGCTTTTTCTTTTATTTGTTCTATTGTTCTCATATTTTATCATCCTTTATACATATAGGGGTCGCCCTAGAGTGCGCCCCCTATATCTTGTTTGAATTTATAACTTTTACTCTTTTTTTGCTCTTGCTGCTAATCTTTCTCTTGTTTTTGTATCTAGTATTTTCTTT
>OIEN01001180.1_pt1 | contig 12515 bp, 10 predicted proteins | sample 1581741 | NCBI WGS metagenome assembly OIEN01 (sample SAMN01760944, study PRJEB22395) | human gut metagenome | reverse complement strand
TAGAGCAGGCGGGAGAAGCCGATGTAGACCTGGTCGGCGGTGAGGCTCCATCCGCCTATGACGTTGTATTTGGGTTCGGCGAAAAGTCCGAAGACGTTCCATCCGAGCGTGAGGTCGAGCGTGAGGAAGGCGGCGCACAGGCAGAGCAGCGCGAGCGCCAGCTTGGGCAGACGGCGGAATATCAGGGCATACAGGATATTGCCCACGTACTCGAAGGTCAGCGACCAGTTGGGGCCGTTGAAGGAGTTCATCTCACCCCATCCGCGGATGTCGAGCTTCGGGCCGCAGGGAATCATGAACAGGCCCATCACGAAGCAGAGGGCGAACATCCAGCCGCTGCATTCCGCGATCAGCGGGAAACCGGCGCACGAGCCGAAGAAGAACAGGCAGGCTCCGGTCGCCGTTCCGGCGAGCACCATGGGGTGAAGGCGCACGAGGCGGCGCTTGAAGAAGCTCCAGGTGGTCATGCGGTCCCAGCGGTCGTCGTAGGCATAGCCTATCACGAAGCCGCTCAGAACGAAGAAGAAGTCCACGGCCAGGTAGCCGTGATTCACGATCTGAGTGCCGATGAAGGGGATGTAGGTCTCGAAGCAATGGAATACGATGACCATCAGGGCTGCCACTCCTCTGAGTCCGTCCAGGATCTCGTAGCGCGGCTTGGAAGCGAGATATACGTTGTTCTGTGTCATATCTGTGGTGAATTTCGGCGCCAAAGATAGTTCAAATGCTTGTCATATATTTGTCTTATGCGTATTTTTGCTTGTCTTATATTTCCGCGATGAAGTACGACTACGTGAAACTGAACCCTTCGGAGCAGATAGGTCCGCACTCGCAGGCGGCGGTCCTGCCGGGGTTCGAGCCTGTGGTGGCCGGCATCATCGGGATGCAGGATTCACTGGAATTCCACGGTGCGTCCAAGGCGGCGCTCGCGCGGCTGCTTCTGCAGATGCAAAATGAGAGCCAGGCTGAACGCACGGCCTCGGTGCTGCGCATACTCTCCCTGATCAGCCGGGAGAGGGACGTCAGCGTTAGCGGCCGTTTCAGGAAGGCGGAGACCGCAGTGGAGAAAATCAGGAAGATGGAGATCTACGTGACCTGCAACTGCCGCAGGCATCTTACGCTCGAAGACGCGGCGCGGCACGCGGGCATGTCGCGGACGCGCTTCTGCTCGTTCTGGCGGCATGAGACGGGCGAGACCTTCATGACCTTCGTGACCCGGCAGCGGCTGAAGACGGCCTGCCACCTGCTGCTGACCAGGCCGGGGATGCACGTCTCCGAAATCTGCTACGAGTCCGGCTTCTCCGACATCCCCCACTTCAACCGCACCTTCCGCCGCTTTCTCGGCCTCTCCCCTACCGAATACCGCACGAACCGGGAGCCGCGGTAGACTCGGCAGATTTGCAAACTGCCACACGCCTGCTGGCTGAGTGTTATGCCGCCTGCGGCCATAAGCATCCCTCGCAGGCGAAAATAGCCTGCTCGTGGATGATATGGCCATCCGGCGGCGCTGCCTTATCTGCAAAATGTTGCAGCGTATGCTACAAAAAATGTATACACACTTTTTGTAACAACAATTTGCGTGATTACATTTTATGTGCTATATTCGTCTCATAAATCAAAGTCAGAGCGTTATGGAAACACCGTTCATATTTGGAAAGATTGCCACAGAGAAGAACTTTACCGACCGCGAGAAGGAAACCGCCAGCCTGGTTCAGAACTTCACGTCGTTAATCAACACGATTATCATATCCCCGCGCCGATGGGGGAAAAGTTCGCTTGTAAATAAGGCTGCGAAGTTGGCGATGGCGCAGGACAGCAACCTTCGGATCTGTCATATCGACCTTTTCAATGTGCGTAGCGAGGAGCATTTCTATTCGCTGCTCGCCCAGAAGGTCATTGCGGCCACTTCCACAAAATGGGAGGAGGCAATCGAAAGTGCAAAAAGCTTCTTTTCGCATCTTGTTCCCAAGATTTCAATCGGTACAGACCCCACCAATGAGGTTTCAATCGACTTTGATTGGGAGGAGGTAAAGCGTAATCCTGATGAAGTGCTCGATCTGGCCGAAAAGATTGCCAGGAAGAAGGGGCTGAAAATCGTGATTTGCGTAGATGAGTTCCAGAATATCGCAGAATTTACTGACCCAGACTATTTCCAGAAAAAGTTGCGTTCACACTGGCAGCTGCACCAAAATGTAGCCTATTGTCTTTATGGCAGCAAGCGCCACATGATGATGGAAGTGTTCACCGACTCATCCAAACCATTCTACAAGTTCGGCAACCTGATGTTTCTCAATAAAATCGAGACCCCTTGCCTCGTGGAATTCTTTAAAAGTCGTTTCGCTGATACCGGCAAGAATATCAGCGATGAAGCAAGCCTCTTGATTGCAGAACTCGCGGACAACCATCCATACTACTCGCAGCAGCTGGCACAGCTTTCATGGCTCAGGACAAAGGATGTATGCACCGTTGAAATCGTACGTGAGGCACACACAGCGTTGGTGGAGCAGTTAAGTCTGTTGTTTGTAACAATCACCGAAACACTGACCACACAGCAACTGAACTACCTCAAGGCTCTTATAGCTGGAGAAAAGGCCATTAGTTCGACCGAAGTGATGCATCGCTATCAAATCTCTTCAACGACCTCAATATCCCGTTCAAAGGCAGCCCTTATCAAGAATGATATATTGGATAATAAAGCCGGTGAAATCTCGTTTCAGGATCCGATTTATGCCTATTGGTTGAAGACTGAATATTTCGCAAAATAATAAGGCTATGAATAAGTGTAACCGTACTTGGATTGCTTTCGCCAATAAGAAAAGATGTAGGCATGCTGATGCTATAAATACCTTAGGATTTATTTCTTGGAGAATGGGGAGAGCTCGTTTCGCCATAGGCGATATAGTATATCTGTTTATGTCCGATGAACGTTATGTCCGTTTCAAAATGATTGTAATAGCAGAGAACTGCAAACGTGAGGATAAGGAGTTTTGGATAGAAAAGGCTCCTAATGATAGAACTTACAAACTGGAATTGCTTGCAGAATCAAATCGTTCTCGATTGACAGAATCTGATTTATTGCAACATGGATTTAAAGGAGGTAAGAGTTTAGAAATTCCCAATTGCAACAATATGGAATTGATAAACTACATCAAATCTGTTTTTTGATATTACTTTCTTGTCATCAGACTTAAGTTTCTGATATAACATTTCTATGATTGAAGTCGTTACTGGAATGGTTCCTATTTCATTTAATTGTCTATTCATACTGCAAAATATAGGGATAATTTGAATAATAAAGGAAATAATACTTCTTTTTCTATTCAGAATATTACTACTAAGGATATCCTGCTCAAAGGCTACCCTTATCAAGAATGATATATTGGATAACAAGGCTGGTGAAATCTCGTTTCAGGCCCCGATTTATGCCTATTGGTTGAAGGCTGAGTATTTTTTAATAACATAAATATGGACTTATATAATAGACTAGAATTAGGAGACATACGTAATGTCAATAAGGAAGAACAAGAAAAATTCTTTTATCAACCTATTTATCAAATACTTCCTCTAGAATATGCAAAATCAATATTAGTAAATAAAGAAATAAGATTTAATAATGTATTTATATCTTGGGAAGATCCTTATGAATTATTCATTTTTAAACAAAAGACATTTATTGATGGAAAATCCTTTAGCATTGATAATTATGAAAAAAGAATCTATGGACAATGCTGGAGTTTAAACAAGGTACAGATGCAATGTGGCGTATCTATTCTCCAAAGAAAAAAGGAGTACGTATAAGGACGACAATAGGGAAAATGATTCAAGTATTAGACCAAACAAGAGGACAGATGTGGACTGCTCCTTTGTTTGGATTAGTAAAATACGTTAATCAAGGTGATATAATTACCTATTTACGGGATATAGAAAAAGGAGGAACAGGAAAATTCTTTGAAAGTATTGCTGATTCATTGTTTTACAAGAGGACAGAATTCTCTCATGAAAAAGAGATGCGTTTTATTATTGATATAGATCCTAATCAACCGCACGTAGAAAATGACCACATAAATTTAAAAGTAAATCCAAGTGACTTTATAGAAGAAATTGGACTTGATCCAAGATTAGATATAAGTGAGGTAATTTTAATAACGAAAGATTTACTTGCCATAAATGACTCAATCAATGATACTGTAAAATGTTGATAAAAAGGTCGATGGTTATCACTAATTCATCCTTAAATGATGATTTACCCAAAATTATTTTGTAACTTTGTCCTTGGTGAGCATAGTAATTATTGTTTGTAAGATTTTGTAAGTGAACACTATAAAGTTACAATAAGTTTCGCTGATCGTCAAATTTACAGGTAATTATAATTCATCGAACTCACGTTATTTAATAACATGCTTTCAAAAATTATCATATACTAAAATGGCAGATACATATCCACTACAAATAACACTTATGGACTGTTCTCCATTAGTGATAGACAATAGCTATCATGTGGTGGAGGAAGATGTACTTGCGGAGTGGGTAGCACAGCTATTACTTGGCAACTCACTGCACATTGCGCGTGTCATTGAATGTCTTGATTCGAGTGCGGTGTCAATGAAAGACAAGGCGATAGACTGTATCATCAAAAAACTGAATACAGTTGGTGTATATAAACGAGATGGATGGCTGTTCCAAATGATTTCGTGGATAGCGCTGAAGATTAAACTGCATGAAGATAACGGCAGCGGAAAGGTTTTTATGAATGCTCCGCACTCTGCTCCGGCACAGCATGGCATTGACGGATTTGCTCTGGTGATAGATGATAAGAAGATGATAAAACACATCGTGCTCTGTGAGGATAAGTGTTCAGAGAACGCTAGGAGTATTATTACAAGTCAGATATACCCAGAATTTGAGGATTTCGAGAATGGCGAATTTGATAGTCGTGTTTTGGCGGAGGTGAGTTCGATTATCAGAAGCGAAGATTTCTTGATAAACATACAAGACGATATAGTGGACAACAAGTATTGGATGTATAGAATAGGTGTGACACGTCAGTCGGAGCATGATGATGAGGCTGGGAGAAAGGCTTTGTACAAAGACTATGACAAGAAGGTAGGTGGTGGTGTTAAAAGAAGATGTGCTGCGTCGGTTAATCTAGATGACGTTAGAAAATGGATGGAAAGGTTCAGTCAGAAAGTAATAAAGATATTGGAATCAAAGAAGAGTAAGGATGTTTAATAAGGTAACTGCTGACATATTAAGAATGCTGCCACCAGTTAAGGGTGTTGATATAGAACGCATGCCTCAACTGTTATCGAAGGTATATGCCCATATCGTTGGTCTGAAAACTAAGTATGAGGTTGGAATTCTCGAATTTGAAGCGGAGGAAATAGGTGATGACTATCGCACATTGAGCGAACTGGCTTTTACGTTGGAACTTTATCTTGAGTCTGGTAAGTTTGAAGAAAAGCAGAATGCCATAGCATACGTGGCTGCTATGTCGCATAAGCTGATGGATAAACTGAAAACAAGACAACCGGAAGCGTTGGATACAGATGCTATCCCTGCTGATGTTGCAGCAATACTGATGTTTATCGTTGGCGGCTATATAGCAGATGCGGAAGAACTGGCTAACCGCATAACGAGATATGAAGGGGAAAGTGATGCGGGATGGCAACTGAAGACCTGTATTTCTTTGTTAGCAAAAGGTAAATTGAAAGAACTTCTGGAAATACAAGAGGCAAGGTTGGAAGTGGGGGATTTAGAACTCTATGCTCAAGAGTTGTTATGGATACAGTTGACAGTTGGAATAAAAGCATTTGCAAATAAACTGTTAGGTGGGGAAGGTGACGATTGGCAACAATATGTCAGAAGTGTAATACAGCTTGCTACATTTAAAGATGAGGGAACTGGATATAGGTTTGATTTTGTTGGTGTGAGTAGATTGGGCCATCTGCTATTGATGGCTATGAACGTGCTTGAACATCATTCTTTGTTGAGGGGAGTAAAACCCTACCTGATAACATCGCACCATTATGAACTTATATTGCACAAGATAGTGCAAAGGCCTTATTTGTGGCAGAATCATATAAATGCCATTGAACAAGGTTTTCTAAAAGCCGGAGTGTCATCGGTAATAACATTCCCCACAGGTGCGGGAAAATCAACACTATTAGAGTTGAAAATACTCCAGCATGTGGCAGTCGGTGGTCAGGCGGTTTATTTGGTTCCGACTCATGCTTTGGAATATCAAGTTAAGGGTATGATGGAACACCTGCTACAAACAGAAGAATATAAAGATATAAGTCTTGGTAAGGAATTTACGACAGAAGAGGAAGATGATGAGCCAGTGAAAGTGATGACACCAGAACGGTGCTCTACGCTTTTAGCTCTAAAACCTTCTGCTTTCGAGGGAGTGACACTCGTAGTGATGGATGAATTTCACATCATTGGCGAAGACGGACATAGATCGCTTGGTGCTATGTTCTGTCTGGTTTCTCTTCTTAGTACTGTGCCAGATGCGGACTTTGTGTTATCATCTGCAATGGTGGAAAATGGGAATGAAATGTCTGAGTGGATTGCGGATGTAACTGGAAGAACGTGTCTGAATCTCTCGATGGCGTGGAAGCCTACAAGTCAGTTGCAGGGTTGTGTGGTGTATCCATTAGATAGATGTCTGGAATTGAAGAAACTCGCATTGCAAGATAAGCAGAACAGAGGAAATAGGAAAGGGCCTTCATCTAATTTGAAGAAAAGGCTTACAGCAACGCCTTATTGTTTGTTCAGCCTTCAGAACACATGGGAGTCGGACAAAATGGATGATTATTATCTGACTCCCGTATTGGACCATGACGTGACAATAGGAGTGAATAAGTTCTGGAATTTGATAGGCAACAGAAATCAGGTAGCCAAGGAACTGGCGAAGAAGTTTTCGGCTTTAGGGATGAAAATTATCGTGTTTGTGGAAAACCCGGCGCAAGCGAATTCGTTAGTAAAGCAATTGGATGGAGAAATAGGACTTCAATCATATCCAGCGACATTACAGAGGAAGATAAGAAGTATATATGAAGAGCTTGGTAATGCAAACTGTACATATATAAAAGATGAAATGGGTGCCGTTCCTCATCATTCGCTGCTTTTACCAGAAGAACGGCATGTGATGGAAACCTTGTTCAGAGGCAAGCACAACATTATGGTAGCTACAGATACTTTGGCGCAAGGCGTGAACCTGCCTGTAGATGTGGTGCTGATAGCTGGTGAAGACCGTTATGATGTAGATAAAGACGGTAGAGGACAGATGGATGCCCATGAAATACTGAATGCAGCAGGAAGGGCCGGTAGAGCGGGATTCCGTTCGCAAGGTGCCGCCATACTGGTGTCGAATAGTGTGATCGGAATTCAGAACAACGAATTAACTGATGCATGGTTTTCGCTTAAAAACAATATCTTTTCCAAGGGTGATAACTGTCTAACGGTTAACGATCCGTTTGGAAAGCTCATGGAAGAAGAGGAGGTAAGCAAGGAGCAGAAGTTGGTGCTGATGAAACTGAATTTGGCAGGTGAGAATGAAAGACGGATATTGTCTAAATCTCTTTATGCTTTTCAACTTAAAAAAAGGAAGGAGGGGACAGATGAGTTTCTGGAAAAAATGGTCCATCTGTCATCTCAATATGGGGAGGTCGGAAGAGATGCATTGCTGGAATTGTCCCTTAAGTCTGGAATCGACAGACAGCTACTGGAAGATTTCTACCGCTGGTTAAAGGAATCAAATGCAGATAGGGCTTTGACTGTTATAGACTTGTTGAAACTTTATTGTTGCTGGCTGTTTGAGAGACCGGTTGCACTGAAAGAGTTATTGATTTACGAGAGCACCTTGGAACAGATGTTGAAACTTTTTGGTGATGGACAAGAACTGAATGTTAATTTTATAAGGAAATTGTATGCGGTACTAAAACGATATGTTATGGGCTGTGATTTGCAAACAATCGGAGCATCGTTTGATGAAAGCAAGAACGATCCATACTTGACGCAGACGAGAAAATTTGTAATAAAGGTTTTGCCAGAATTGAGCTATGCATTCAGTGTGTTGGCTATGGTTCATATACAAGTGTTGAAAGAGTTTTACTTATTGGAAGAAGATATTCCCATGATTGTGAAGAACTTTGCTACCTACTTGAAGGAAGGAGTGACATCGGAAGATATGTTACGATTTAAGACAGAGAGAAGAATGATGAGAGTTGAGGTTCACAGGAGATTTAAAGAATAACGAATGGGACAGGGATAGATTCGCATCCATTCGCACTTCTAAAAGAGCAGGTGGGAAAAAGAATAGTTGCTGGACTTTATAGTACTGTATAAAAAGATAAGCCAAGGCCTGGAGAATATGTCAGCAAATGCTGGCGATAGAGCTATATGGAAATCGATGCAGAACGTTCGTGATGTGTCGCGGAATAAATGATACATCAAGATGCTTATATTCGACTTTGTAAATGAGTTTAGTGAAAGACAAGAAATAACATTAGATGATTTTCCAATAAAAATTACAGCTGTTAGTCCAAAAGGCAGTGAACAGATAAAAAGATATTTATAATAATATTATTAAAGGTGTATAAAAATGCAATAAAATATAAAACATGTGGGATAGTGTTTCATATAAATACTATCCCACTCCTATTATACTATAATAATTAAAACATTTTATTTACTCCAGCTTCTTCATCACATCCAACAAATTCTGATAACTCTTTACTTGATGGTAGCGCACATGGCTGGTCGAAACATTGTTAAACAGCTTTTCAGCACATTCAATCTTGGCTTTCTCTACACCACGCAGTTCCATCGTACCCATTGAGCCTTTGCTCTCGGCAATGAAGAAGATATGCTTTACTGTACCTTGATTGAAAGCGATAGCCCAATCGGGTGCATAGTTGCCGACGGGTGTGGGGATTTGAAACGCACGGGGCAGCTTGGCATAGACGCACACCTCGGTTGCTCCGTCAAGGTTTTCGGCAAACTCGGTTTCGCCTTTGCTGTCGGGAAACACGTAGTCCATTACGTGTTTCTTCGCTGCGTATGCTTTCTCTATCGGCTGCGTGTGCTTCTCTTGTGTGAAGATGGTGCTGTCGTATGCTTCCGCTATCTTGTTGTAACTGATGTGTTCCACAACCATTGTGGCTTTCTGTTCCTTGATTATGCGGATTGTCTTTCTTATAAATTCCTCCGGGTTGTTGCGGAACATGTACAGTTTGGCTTGGCTGATGCCCTTCAGGACGGCTACAACCGTGCGGCGTGTCAGTGTCGCGCCCTTGGCTATCTCGCCCACAAGGTCGTACTTCACGGTCAATGTGCTTACCGTGCCTATCCGCTTCGTCGTGGTGTGCGTGTTGCCGAATTGGTCTGCCGTCTGTTGCTCGCCTTCGGTCATGATGTACTTTAACTCAGTCACATACAGTTCCTTGTCAATAGCGTCAACGGCTTTGCTGACAAGTTCATTGCTGTCATAAAGCACGGTATAGACATACTTGTGGTTAATGTTGTACCACAACTCTTGAAACTCCTTCTTGGCAAAGTTCTCGTTCAGCTTGTTTTCGGGCGGCTGCGTTTGGTTGCCGTCCTCTATCATTTCGTCCAGCAGGATCTTTTCGCAGAAGGTGCTTTGCACGAGTGCATGGATGCCTTGCACCATCGGCTCTAACTTATGTGGCAATGCCACCAAACGGTTTTCCAACAAGTCGTCCTTGTAGTGTTGCGTCACCAAGCCCTTATCGTCGATGTATTCGTTATCGTAAAGATAGGCTTGGATTGATACTGCCTCCATGTCCGTGATAGTGTGCTTCGTGCCGTCGGCGAGCAGCAAAGTCTTTCCCTTGAAGTAATCAACTGTGGCGAATCTCGGACGTTCACGCAACGATTCACGTGTCTTCTTTTGCAGGTCGTCCACAAAGGTGCTGTAACTTTCGTTGGCAATGACGGTCAACCTATTAATGTCATGTACGCTGTCGCCCAGCGTTTCGTAGTCCATGCGGTTGCAGTCCTTATCAACGCACAGGCGCAAGCCACGTCCCACTTCCTGTCGCTTGAAAAGTCAGTAATAAGTGATTTTCCGAAAGGAGTACAGAATAATGTAAAAACATTAAAGTGAGACTATGATTTGGAGCTATGAGTCGAAAAATGTACCTTTGTACTGTAATGATAAGGCATAGACAAGTGAAAGTCTATGAGTGACATAAACAGACAAGGTTTAGTTACTAAATCGTTACTATTACAAGTGATTTTTTACAGAACTCTGATTATAAGGGATTTAAGCTGAAAGGGTTCAGGACCCCCAGCATTCAGAACCTATGTATAATTAAGGGAATATCTTAGTACTTAAAGCTTAATGTTGTATTATTCTATTCTTACCATCCCGGCCAACTGCACGAAATAATCATTTGACCAAATATCAAGTTCTTTTGGATTGCGCACGAAAGGCAATACATCTTCTTTCACTTGTTTTATATCAGCTGAAGAGAGACGCTCAATGAGTTTCTCCTTGAATAACTCTGGAGTGATATCCTCATTGTTGAACTGCTTGCATCGTTCTGCCAAATGAGCAAAATCAAGTGGAACATTATGGCGTACATACCATTCAAAGTCGTACCAATCACGTCCTTTTACTCTGTTCTTCCACGCACGATATACTAAGGCGTGCATCTTGCCTGCAAACAAGTCGGGAAGTGCAAAACAACGGGTCATAAATGAATATGGCTGAAGCAATAGCTTCTGTTCCGTCTTGAAGTTCAACGGTGGGAAAGTATCTACTTCTATCTTTATCTTTATAGATTTCTCTGTCTGGAAAGTCACATCATACACATCGGTATTATCTTTAAGAAATGCCGATTCGACCTTTCCGAAATTCCTCTTGTCTTTTTTCTTTATTTCAACCTCACGGCCTACCATTGTGAAAGCATCAACGATAGCAGGAAAGTATTTCGTAAAATCGAACTTATCATCTTGCGTAAGCAATGAAAAATCCATATCCTCACTGAAACGCTGTAAGCCATGAAAGATTCTCAAGCAAGTTCCACCATAGAAAGCCGCCGACTCAAAAAAGCCTCCGGCATACAAGCCTGCAAGTATCACTTGTTGGTTCACTTCAAATATAGCGTTTCTCTTCTGTTGCTCTGTTGTTAAATCATAACGGGAGAGCATATTGTCGAATATTTCATTTTTCATCGTCTTAAGAATTTTAAAAGTGTCGAAATTGAATCGGCCTTTTTGCCAACTTTTATGTAGTCTTCGAATATGGTTTTATCCATCTTATTGAACTCATCCATATCCATACGAATATCCTGTTCAAGATATGTTTCCACATCTTTCATATAGCGAAGATTGACCTGCGAGGAATTGGCAATCAAATCACACAAAGCCTTTTCCGGTGATGCAATAAGAAAAGCATAATTATCCTTATACAAACTCCTTACTCCTATTGGAAATGCTATTTTTGAGATATGTTTGTAGTCATAACAGCCGACCGGAGTTTGAAAGCTACGCGAATGCTTTACCGTCATTGATTGATGAACATATACAGCCTCGGGGATAAGTCCATAATATCGTAGTGCAGTAGACATTGAAATATACGAAGGTGTATAGAGATGATTGGCTATCAACTCACTCGATAGGGTCTTTCCTGAATGTTTGGGGTTAGCAACATAAAGTCCCCGCTTCAGTCTGATGATAAATCCTTGCTTCTCAAGCCAGGTCACTTTTTTATTTGCAGACTTAAGTTCCGGGTATAACGATTCGATGATTGAAGTCGTTACAGGAATAGTTCCTATTTCAGTTAATTGTCTATCCATACTGCAAATATAGCAATAATTTGAACAATAAAAGAAATAAAACTTCCTTTTCTGTTCAAATTATTACTACTTAAACAATCTTAAGAAATAGCGACCGCTGCCACATAAGGCTGTTGTTTGTAACAATCACCGAAACACTGACCACACAGTAATTGAACTATCTCAAAGCCCTTATAGCCGTAGAAAAGACCATCAGTTCGACCGAAGTGATGCATCGCTATCAAATCTCTTCAACGACCTCAATATCCTGTTCAAAGGCTGCCCTTATCAAGAATGTTACATTGAATAATAAGGCAGATGCAATCTCATTCCAAGACCCGATTTATACCTATTGGTTAAAGACTGAGTACTTCGCAAAATAATCATAATGTCCCCTCCTTTTCAGAGCCATTTTTGTACCTTTTCTCATCAAAAAACGGCATTTTTCACAAGTTTTTGTACCGCACATTTTGATATTCAAGAAATTACACTTACTTTTACTTCCCAAAATGGAGGTACAAGCCGAGAATGGTGCTAAAAATCACTAACTTACACATTCTCAGATACTTGCCAACCTGCTGGTTGTACCTTTTAGAGCGTTATACTATTGATAATCAACGATATACACATACTGCATCGGCAAGTTCTGGTCGGGATGTGCTTCTCAGGTGAAACGGGGACTGGAAATTCTCGGCATTGGCATTGTCG
>OIEN01001177.1_pt1 | contig 12539 bp, 8 predicted proteins | sample 1581741 | NCBI WGS metagenome assembly OIEN01 (sample SAMN01760944, study PRJEB22395) | human gut metagenome | reverse complement strand
GCGGCTGGACCCTGACGATGGCAGGCGGCGGCTGGCAATACTTTGCCGCGGACGCTGCCCAGACCAAGGCTGTATTGGGCGAACAGTTTGAACAGCCCGGCCCCGTGCCCGCCGAAACCGCCCGCACCATGCAGGCACAGGCCGATGTTCTTTTGAATCTTGGCAACGCGGTAGTCAACCAGCTGCCCAGCAAACTGTTTGACTACTTTGCTGCGGGCAAGCCAGTTTTGCACCTCTGCGTGATCGAAAACGACCCTGCCCTGCCCTATCTGGCCCGCTATCCGCTGGCGCTGGTGCTGCACCAAGGCCAGGCTGATGCTGCGGATATTCTGCACCGCTGGCTGGGTGAAGTGTGCGGTAAACAGCTGCCCTTTGGGGAAGTGTGTGACCTCTTCCCTGAGCTGGTGCCGCAGGCGGTTGCGGCTGAATTTGTGAGGTGGCTAATGTGAAGGTACTCTGGCTTGTCAGCATCACCATCCCTGCTGCCGCGGATGCCTGCGGTTTGCAGGCAAAAGAGATCGGCGGGGGTTGGCTTTCCGGCGCGCTGGGCGGCATGACCGCCGCACCGGACGCCCCGGCCATTACCGTTGCCAGCGTGGATGCCCGCGCGGAAACTTTAACCGTTTGCGGCAAAAACGGCGTAAGTTTTGCACTGGTTCCCACCGGAAGTGTGGAAAACTTTTCTGCCCTGCTCAAAAAGATTGCCCCGGATCTTGTCCATATCTGGGGCACCGAGTACGCTGCCGCCCGCACCATACAGCAGGCGGCCCAGGCGGCGGGGATACCGGTGCTGGTGGGCATCCAGGGCGTGATGGTTGACTGTGCCCTGCACTTGAATGACGGCGTGCCAGCACGGCTGCTGCACTCCTGCGCGGCGCAGCATTTGATTGACCGCCATGTGCCGGGCGGGCTGCTGGACGTGAACCAGGCCCGTTTTGACACCCTTGCCCAGAGCGAAGCCGCCGTGCTGGCCAACGCCCGCCATGTGACCGGGCGCACCAACTTTGACCGTTCCGCCGTTCAAAAGCTGGCCCCGCAGGCCAGTTATTACCCCTGCAACGAAACACTGCGCCCAGAGTTTTACACCCCACCGGTGTGGCACCCCCGCACCTTTGGCGAAGCGCCGGTGCTGCTGCTCAGCCAGGGCAACTACCCGCTCAAAAACCTGCATACCGTGCTCAAAGCGCTGCCCGCCGTGCTGGCGCAGTACCCCGGCGCGGTGCTGCGGGTGGCGGGCTGGCCCCCGCTGGACAAAGGGCCGCTGCTGCGCCCGGTGATTGACTGGATGTTCCCCTACCAGACCTGGTGCAAACAGCTGATCCGCCGCCTGGGGCTGGCGGACCATGTGCAGTACACCGGCCCGCTGGATGCCGCCGCCATGCGGCAGGCTTACCTGGATGCCGATCTCTTCCTGTTGCCGTCTTACAGCGAGAACAGCCCCAACAGTCTGGGCGAAGCCATGCTGCTGGGCCTGCCCTGCGTGGCCAGCGCGGCAGGCGGCATCCCGGATATGCTGCAAAGCGGCGTGCAGGGGATGCTGTACGGTGCTGCCGGGGATGATGCCGCCCTGAGCGCGGCCATTTTACAGGTGCTTGCCCTGCCGGACCACGGCACGGCGCTGGGCACCGCCGCGCAGATCCGCGCCCGGGTGACCCATGACGCGGCCAAAAACACCGCACAGATGATTGAAATTTACCGCAAAGTCCTGCAAAGGGAGGGAACACTGTGAGCCTGCCCGCCATTGGGGTGGTGATCCCCTGCTATAAGGCCGAGCACACGCTGCGCCAGACGGTTGAAAGCGTGCTGCAGGGTGCACCGGACAATTTGCAGCTGGTGCTGGTGGAGGACGGCAGCCCGGACGGCACCGGCGCGTTGTGTGATGCCCTTGCCGCCCAGGACCCCCGCGTTACCGCACTGCACCAGCCCAACGGCGGGGCCTCCGCCGCGCGCAACGCGGGGTTGGATACACTGTGCCGCAGCGGTGCCGAGTGGGTGCTGTTTGTGGATGCGGACGATACCCTGCTGCCGGGGCTGTGGCAGGCGCTGCCCGCTGCATTTGATGCGCAGCCGGGCCTGATTTTGTACGGCATGGTGCGCGCCAGCGGCCCTGCCCCCAATCCGCTGGCCCCCGGCTGCTATGCCGGCCCCGCCGCGCTGGGGGATGCGCTGGACCCGCTGCTGTTTGAAAGCGGCTACCTCGCCGCCCCCTACCCCAAGCTGTTCCGGCTGGATGTGATCCGCCGGAACAAGCTGCGGTTTGACCCACGCTTAAAAATCAATGAAGATGTTTTGTTTAATCTTCAATATTTGCGGTTTTTGCTTTTTTTACAAAAAAACTCTGCCATTTATTGCCTTGCAGGTGTATACTATAATCAGAATGATATGCTTGCGGGCAGTCTGTCCCGCTCCCTGCGGGGGGATTTGCTGGACGCCGAGGCTGTGACCCGCCCCGTGCTGGAAGCATTTTTGACGGATGCCAAGCTGCCTGCACCAGAAATTGACCGCCTGGTGCAAATAAGCCGGGTGCGTGCCGCGTTAAATCAATATGGGCTGCTGACCGGCTGCCCCGGCCGCATGCCGTTTGCCCAGCGGCGGCAGCTGTTTGCCCGCATTTTGCAGGATGCTGATGGCCGCGCGGCCCTGCGCGCCCGCCTGACTGCGGACCCCAACCGCCTGCTGGCGCTGCCCTACCGGCTGGGGGTATTTTTGCACAGCGCCTGGCTATTGGCCGCTTATACCCAGCTGAAAAACCGCTTTTTATGAGAGGAACGTTTTGCATGCCGAACCCGACCATTTCCATTGTGACAACTGTATATGACGCCAAGGATTACATCCCCCGCACGGTGCGCAGCATTCTGGCCCAGAGCTTTACGGACTTTGAGCTGCTGCTGGTGGAGGATGGCAGCCCCAACGGCTGCGGCGAGCTGTGTGATGAGCTTGCCAAAACCGACCCGCGCATCCGGGTGTTCCACAAGGAAAACGGCGGCCCGGCCTCCGCTTTGAACGTTGGGCTGGACAATGCCCGCGGGGATTACATCGGCTTTGTGGATTCGGACGACCTGGTGGATCCGGATCTCTACGAAACACTTTTGAATGCCATCCGCGAAAATGATGTGCGCATTGCCTCCTGCAATGCCGACGCGGTGGACGAACAGGAAAAGCCCGTGCCGGGGGCCGGGGTCAACATCAACATTGCCGGGCGGCACATGGCCATGGAGCTGCTGCTGGATACCTTTAAAACCGGCGGCTTTTACGGGCTGCTGTGCTGGAACAAGCTGTTTGACATTCGCCTGTTCCGCGATAAAGGCGTGCATTTTGACGAAACCATGTTCTTTGGCGATGACGCCAGCGAGCTGCACCGCGTGTATGACGGCGAGTATGTTTACTGTGTGCCGCGCGTGCTGTACCACTACCGGCGGCGCGGCGGCCAGATGACCGAGGTGCTGTTTCCACCGCGGCGGCTGGATGATTTGAAAATGTACTGGAACTGGCTGGGCTGGTTTGCCGCGCAGCCGGACAAAACCGAATATAAAGGTTATTATGAATGGGCCGTGGCATGGTACTGGAAGGTGTTTTACCTGTTCTGGTGCCAGGCCAGCGAGGCCGGAGCCATGGCAAAGCTGAAACCGGAATTTTTGAAGCACAAAAAGCATCTGGACAGCATTTTGCCGGACATCCTGCGCTGCCCGCATGTGCCCGGTGCCGAAAAAGCGCGCGCTGTGCTGTTCTGCGCCGCACCGGGGCTGACCTACACGCTGGCACACGCCCGCGGCAAGCTGCATGGCAGCAAAACGGACTGAGGAATGAGGGGGAAAAACAAGATGGAACATATTGCAGTTAGTGTGATCGTTCCCATTTACAACGCAGAGCCCTGGCTGGAAGAGTGCGTGCAGAGCATTCTGGACCAGGATTTCCCGGCCAGCTACGGCACGATCGAAGTGCTGCTGATCGATGACGGCGCAACGGATGGCAGCGGCGCTTTGTGTGACCGCCTTGCCAAGCGGGACAACCGCATTAAAGTGGTGCACCAGGAGAACCAGGGACTTTCCGGCGCGCGCAACACCGGCATTGATATGGCCCGCGGCCGCTATTATGCCTTTATTGACAGCGACGATGTGGTGCGCCCGGCGTACCTGAAAAAGATGTACGAAGCCTGCGAAGCGCACGATGCCTACATGGCGATCTGCGCAGTGGAGGACGTACAGGAGAACGGCAAGCCCCTGCCGGAGCCGGTGTTCACCCCGCCCACGCAGGAAGGTGTGTTCCGCGGCAAGGATCTGCTGAATGATTTTTATGCCCCCAACGGCACTTATTACACCGTTGCATGGAACAAGCTTTACCGCGCCGAGGTGTGGAAGCTGCTGCATTACCCGGAGGGCCGTCTGCACGAAGATGATTTTGTGGCGCACCGGCTGTTCTGGCGGTGCGATAAAGTGGTGTGCCTGCCGGATGTTTTATACAATTACCGCCTGCGTTCCGGCAGCATTATGCGCACCAGCCTGAAACCCGGCGCGTTTGACGCGGTGGACGGCCTGGCTGACCGGTACCGCTTTTATGTCGAGAACGGCGCGGACCGTTCGGTGATTGATTCGGCTTATGCTGCCTGTTGGCGGCGGTATCTTTTCCTGTGCGCCAAGGTACGCCAGAACCCGGAGCCGCAGCTGGTCAAGGCCATCAGCAAGGAGCAGTTTCTGATGCAGGGGTTGATCAGCTACCTGCCCAACTGCCGCCACATGAAAATGACCGAAAAGCTTTCCGCCGCCCGCTGGGCCATGATGCCCGCCGAAAGCCTTTGCCCGGCAAAGTGATTGTTTACGGGAGCTTTCCAGCCTTTTTTGAAAAAAAGGCTTCGGCGAAAAAACTTTAATATAATAGAATATAAGAATAAAAATAGGGATTGGATAATGTCATAGCGTTTTCCCAAGGATTGTATATGGGACAAACGGCCACGGGACGATGCAAGCATCGTCCCCTACAAATAATTTTTAGGTTTGCGATAACCATTTTGCGTTTCTCCCCAACGCGATAAGGGCATCGCGCCCTACAGAATATTTTGCCGCTCATCACGCACTTTCAAACATTCCAAAACCTAATATTTCCTGAGCGGCGCTGCGCGCCGCGGTCCACCACCATTATTCTTTATTCTTTTTTAATTATTCTTTACCTGCCCCATTCCTAATTAAACTCCTAACTCCTCCCTCCTAACTCCTAACTAATTTTCCGTCCACACCAAACTTTCAAACCAACGAAAAAAGGGGTTGTCCATTTTGCCGCTGCGCTTGCCGAATACACCGCGCAAACCGCGCATTTTGCTGGTTCCGCCGCCGGAGCTGCCGGTTCCTGCTGTGCAGGGCGGCGCGGTGGAAACCCTTGTCACCCACCTGATCCGTGAAAATGAACGGGCGGGCAAGCTGGACCTGCTGTGCGCCAGCATCCCGGACCCGGAAGCCGCCGCCCAGGCACAAGGGCTGCAGCACACCAAAATGCTGTACGTTGCCAAGCCCCGCGGCGTGCGCCGGTATTACCCCATGGTGTTTCTGGAGCGCTGCTTTGGCGTTGCCGCCCCGTATGACCCGTGGTATCAAAAGGTTCAGCTTTCCCTTGCACTGGAACTGCCCACGCCGGACCTGATTGTGGCGGAGGGGGGCACCCTGACCCAGTGCAGCGCCATCAGCAAAATGTTCGGCAAGCGGCGTTGCCTGGCCCACCTGCACGGCCAGACCAGCTGCAGCCATGAGATGGACGCCATTTACGGCGGTATTCTGGCCCTGAGCGAGTTTATCCGCGATGATTACCTCAAAACCAGCGAGCTGGACCGCAAGCATGCCTACATCCTGCACAACTGCATTGATACCGCCCGCTTTGTGCCCGGCCCGGCGGATGCTGCGCTGCGGGCTTCCCTCGGCTTTGCGCCGGAAGATTTTGTTGTACTGTTCTGCGGCCGCCTGGAGCCGGATAAGGGCATCCACAAGCTGTTGGAAGCGATGGAAAATATCCATGACCCGCGCATCAAGCTGCTGATTGTGGGCAGCCCGTTTTTTGGCCGTACCCAGCAAAGCCCGTTTTTGCGCAAGTTGGAACAGCAGGCCGAGACCCTTGGCGACCGGGTGCGCTTTACTGGCTATGTGCCCAATGATTCGATGCCGGAATATTACCGCCTGGCGGACCTTGTCTGCGTGCCCACCTTGGTGGAGGAAGCCGCCGGGCTTGTGGCGGTGGAAGCCATGGGCTGCGGCCGACCGGTGCTTGCCACCCGCAGCGGCGGTATGCCGGAATATCTGGACGGCAGCCAGGCCGTGCTGGTGGACCGTGACGGCAATGTAGCCGGGCAGCTGAGCTTTGCCATCCGCATGCTGTACGAACACCCGGATCTGCGCGCCCAGATGAGCACTGCCGGTGCAAAGACGGCACAGCGCTATTCTTCTGCACGCTTTTATGATGATTTTGTACGCATTGTGTACGATTTTGGAGGTCACCTATGGAACAGCCCGTCATCTGTGTGATCGTTCCGGTATACAAGGCGGAAGCCACCCTGCCCCGCTGCATCGAAAGTGTGCTGACCCAGCAGCTGCCGGGCGGGCTGCGGCTGATCTTGGTGGACGATCAAAGTCCAGACCGCAGCGGCGAAATTTGTGACGCTTACGCAGCAAAGGATCCCCGTGTGATGGTACTGCACCGCAGGGAACGCGGGGTTTCCGGCGCGCGCAATGCCGGGCTACGGGCCGCCACCGGCGAGTATATTGTATTTTTGGACAGTGACGATGCCCTGCGCCCCGGCGCTTTGGCCGCCGCCCTTGCGGCACAGGCCGCTGCCCCCAACGCTTTTGTGCTCTGGCACTACACCATGCAGCCGGACGATACCACCCCTGTAACCACAGTAGCCCACCCGGCCCAACAGAGCGACCTGGCCCGCCTGCACCTGGACTGCCTGATCGCTATGCCGTGGAACAAGCTTTACCGGCGCACATACGCCCGGCAGCTTGCCTTTGACCAGGCTTATACCCTTGGCGAAGATTTGCAGTTTGTGCTGGATTATCTGGCTCTGCTGGGGCGCTGCCAGCCGGATTTCAGCTACCTTGTGCTGGAAAGCGCCCTGACCTTTTACGATTGCAGCCGCACCGGCACCCTTTCCACCAAGTACCACGCCAATTACTGCGAAATTTGGCCCAAGCATTTTGCCAAGCTGAACGCCGCCTGCACCGCTGCTGCCTGCCCGCCGCAGGATATGCTGCCGCTGCACCGCGCGGAATTGCAGGTTTTGGCAGAGGGTGCCGCGGACATTTTGCGGCGGGACCCCGATGCCATGCCCGCACGCCGCGCCAAAGCCCGCACCGCGCTGCAAAGCCCATGGCTGAAAAGCCTGCTGGATACAATGCGCCATGAGCACTGTTACAGCCCCTATTACCTGCCCTGCCGCTGGAACAGCTTACGTCTGCTATGGATGTTGTCCGAAGCTGCGCGCACGCAGAGCCCCCTGTTCGGCAAGCTGGATTGGGCAGGGTATTATTTGCTGCTGGGCCGCATGAAGCGCGGCTGAACCGCAGCCTGCTTTATCTCTGGTATTACAGTACATTTCCCCCAGGCAGCGCCGCTGGCTTGCCTGGGGTTTTGTTTTTGCATCGTCAGGTTTTTGGGGTTGTAGATTGTATTCACCTGCTTAACATGGTATAATGGGACAGAATTATCTCTTTGTACTATTTTTAACACATTTGGGAGAATTATTTAATCGTCAACCACTGCAGCGGCACTGCTTATATATGTTTGGCCGCTAAATCTGTTTTGGAGTGTTTTAGATGATGTTTTTATCGCGTGCAGAGTCCTCTTATCTGCACCAGCACCTAAGCGTTGTGCGCCATGTCACCCTGGACCCGGAGGGCCCCGGTGTGCTGCGCATTCACCTGCTCCCTTGCAAAAAAGCACGGCGCAATGTGCCGTTTGTTGCACTTTTGAACGGGCAGGATATTTTGCCGCTCAGCGTTTCCTGGGCCATTCTGCTGGCAGGGCTGATGGACGCCCTGCAGCCTTTTGAGGGCAAGGAGATCACCGAGGACCAGTGGGCCGGCATTGCCGCCCAGGCTGTGGAAACCGCCGCTGCTGTTTACCCGAAAACGGCTCCCGACCAAATCCGCGCGGATTTGAATGCCATGCTGACCTCCTTCCGTGCGCTGACCGCCGGGCAGGAACCGCCCGTGCATGTGCAGCCGATGGACCTGGGCGCTTACGCCCGCTATATGGCAGCCCCCCACCGTATGGACCTGATGGTAAGCTCCATGGAAAAGGACGGTGCCTGGCACTGCAACCAGAAATGCCTGCACTGTTACGCCGCCAACCAACCCCTTGGCGCGGTGAAAGAGCTGGATACCGACCAATGGCTGGCTGTTATCCAAAAATGCCGCGCGGCGGGCATTCCGCAGCTGACCTTTACCGGCGGCGAACCCACCATGCGCAATGACCTGGTCAGCCTGGTGCATGCCGCACAGTGGTTTGTTACCCGGCTGAACACCAACGGCCGCATGCTGACCAGCGCCCTTTGCCGGGAACTGGCGGACGCCAGCTTGGACAGCGTACAGGTCACCCTATATTCGGCGGATGAAGCTATCCATAACACGCTGGTGGGTGCCCCCGGCTATGCGGACACCATCAGCGGCATCCGCAATGCGGTGGAGGCGGGGCTGAATGTCAGCATCAACACCCCGCTGTGCAGCCTGAACCAGGATTACACCGCAACGCTGGCGCTGGCCAACTCTCTTGGCGTGCGCTATGCCACCTGCAGCGGGCTAATTCCCACCGGTGGGGCCGAAACTGACCCCAGCAAGGCCACCCGCTTAACGCCGGAAGCACTGACCGCCGTGCTGCGCCCCGCGATGGCCTATGCTGAACAAAACCACATGGAGATCAACTTTACCAGCCCCGGCTGGCTGCCGGATGCGGTACTGTTGGACCTTGGCTTTACCCAGGTGCCCAGCTGCGGGGCCTGCCTTTCCAACATGGCCGTTGCGCCGGACGGCACCGTTCTGCCCTGCCAGAGCTGGCTGCGGGAGGGCGCTGGCCTGGGCAACATCCTGCATGACTCCTGGCACAAGATCTGGAATGCCCCCGCCTGCCGCCGTGTGCGGGAAGAAAGTGCGAAAATGGAACACATCTGCCAGCTTGGCACAACCGTTCCCGCACAGGGAGGTTTGTGATGAAACAATCCGTTTTACGCTTTGCCGCGCAGCTGTGGGCTATGCTGGCCGTTCTGCTGCTGTTTGTTGCCGCCGCCCTGCCCGCCCATGCGGATGACGGCGACATGGATGAGATCACCCACTATACCGTAACAGTGGACACCCGCGCCGATGGCTCCGCTGATATCACCTATGAGCTGGACTGGAACGTGATCGGCGGCAGCCTGGATGAACCGCTGACCTGGGTGCGCATCGGCCTGCCCAACAGCCACAACGACAGCCTGGTCAACCTGACGCCGGATACAGTTCTTAACGTAAGTTCCGTGGATGACGGCGGTTCCTTTGCCAAGGTTGATTTTATCAACGCCTACTTCCCGCCGGATATTGCCGCCACCATCGGCGCACAGAGCAGCGTACACTTTGCGTTCCAGGTACACCAGTCCCATCTGTTTTTGCTGAACGAGGACGGCAACGCCGACTACAGCTTTACCCCCGGCTGGTTCGATGATTTGTGTGTGGATGAGCTGACCATCCGCTGGGTGGCGCTGGACGGTATCCAGGCCGATAACGACAGCCAGGACGGCAACTATCTTGTGTGGAACTTTGGCCCGCTGGACCATGGCGAAAGCGCCACGGTGCATGTCAGCGTTCCCGCCCATACAGCACAAAACTACTCCCCCGATGCTGCCGCAACAGACAGCGAAATGTATTATGACGACAGTGACCAGGTACTGGTTTTCTTCTTCGTGCTCCTTCTGGTCATTATCGTGATTGCTCTGATCACGGTTTCCGTTTCCCGCACAAACGGGATCTGGAACGGTGGTTTTGGCGAGGATGACCCCGACGACTGGTACTGGTATTCCAACGGGCACACCCATATCCATGTTGCCCGTAATCTGCCCCCGCCAGAAGGCTACCATCGCGTTCCCCCACCCGCAAACTTCAAGGCCGGGGGCGGAAAGACCCGCGGCGGTGGTGCCGGGCGGCGCAGCGGCGGTTCGGATCACTCCAACCATTCCAGCTGCGCGTGTGCCTGTGCCTGTGTTTCCAGCTGTGCATGCGCCTGCGCGTGTGCGGGCGGCGGCCGCGCCGGGTGCAGTACCAAAAACTTTTATAAAATTACCGTGAAAAAAGCCGACTGATATAACGGAGGGCAAAGCCATGAGCCTGGAAGATCAATACGATGCCTGGGTGCGCAGTGTGACCGGTACAGGCCGCCACAGCGCTACCAAACAGGACCGCGATGCCGCGCAAAACAGCCTGAACGCCATGCAGGCCCAGCTGGACGCTTTGGCCGAAAGCCAAAAACGCCAGAAATCTGCCGCGGACGCCCTGAACACCGTGCAGCGCGCCGGCGCCGCCACCGCGGACAGTGTGCGCCGCATGAGCAGCGAGCTGACCCAAAGCCTGCGCCAGGACGGCCTGCTGGGCGGCAAAACCGCACAGCCTGCCCCCGCAGCAGAACCGGTAAAAGCCGGCCCGGAAAACTTTAATGGCCTGGCCGACCGGGTGCGCCAGCAGGTGCTGGGGCAGGATGCCTTTGTGGGGCAGGTAGTCAAGGCGTTCCGCCGCCCCTTTGTGATGGGCACCGCCGATACCGCCCATGCCCGCGGCAGCATGCTGCTGTGCGGCCCCACCGGTACCGGGCGGCACTATGCCCTGACCTGCATTGTGGACGAGATGGCAGGCCGCGGACTTTTGCACAGCGCCCTGATTGAAACGATGGATCTGGCCCTGTACCCCGGCCCCGCACAGGAAAAGCTGTTTTTGCAGGACCTGTATGCCGCCTTGCAGTCTGACGCCGAGGTTCTGGCCTTTGACCATTACGAAAGCTGTGCATCCAATTACCTGAACATGCTGGCAACGCTGGCCATTGACGGCACTCTGCCGCTGACCAGCCGCTATGTATTGCAGCGCGGCATTCTGGTGGATGTGGGCACCGCCCTGGCCCCCGGCGCGATCGGCGAATTGCAGGCTGCCGGCAAGTATTTTGTATTTTTCTCCAACCGGGATGAAACCGCCCTGGCGGACAAGTTCGGCGCGCGGTTCGTGGACGCGCTGGAGGGGGACATCTGCCGCACCCAGGCGTTCACCCCCGAACGCCTGGCCGCCATTGCCGCGCGGGAGCTGAACCACCTGGCCCAGCGGGTCAAGGCGCAGTGCGGCCTTGTGCTTGCCATGGGCAGCGATGTGCGGGACCTGGTTGCCGCGCAGTACGGCAAAACCAGCGGCATGACCGCCATGCGCGATTATGTCGACAGCATCTACCGCGCCTTTGCAGAGTACGTTCTGGATGCGGACGACATTCCTACCGCCGGAACGCCCGCCAAATTGACGGTGGACGGCAGCCGCCTGATGTCCGCCATTGGCAGCGGTGAACCGTTTGACCTGCTGGCCCTGCTGCCCCGCCAGTACCGCGGCGATGTGGATGCCGTGGAAGCGGAGCTAGATGCCATTGTGGGCCTTGACGAAGTAAAGGATTTTGTGCGCGGCATTGCCCAGAACGTGCAGGCCCAGCAAAAGCGCAAGGCCCAGGGCCTGAAAGTTGCCGATGTGAACATGCACATGATTTTTACCGGCAACCCCGGCACCGGCAAAACCACGATTGCCCGCATTCTGGCCAAGTATCTGAAAGCCATCGGCGCACTGCGCGGCGGCCAGCTGGTGGAAGTGACCCGTGCCGACCTGGTGGGTCGCTATGTCGGCCACACGGCCCCGCTGACCAACCAGGTGATCCAGAGCGCTTTGGGCGGCGTGCTGTTCATTGATGAAGCATACAGCCTGTACCGCGGCGGTGAGGACAGCTTTGGGCTGGAAGCCATTGACACCCTGGTAAAGGGTATTGAGGACCACCGCGATGACCTGGTGGTGATCCTGGCCGGGTACAGCAAGGAGATGGCGCTGTTCCTGACGGCGAACTCCGGCCTGGCCAGCCGCTTCCCGAACCAGATTGAATTCCCGGATTACACAGGCGCTGAGCTTTTGGCGATCACCCAGAGCATTGCCAAAAGCAAGGGGTACCGCCTGGACGATGCCTGTGCGATGCCGTTGGTGGCATTCTTCGACCGCCGCCAGTCAGAGAACGCCGCCGAAAATGGCAACGGACGCATGGCCCGTAACACACTGGAAAAAGCCATCCTGAACCAGTCCAAGCGCCTGGTCGCGGATGCTGATGCCACGCTGGACCTGCTGCTGCCGGGGGATTTCGAACTGGAGTGATTCCTTGCGGGAGTTTTCCGGCCTTTTTGAAAAAGGCCTTGGCGAAAGACTTTAATGGGTATCGCATAAATCACATAAGCTAAGGCAACACCGCACAATTTCCGCCTAGCGGCTTAAGCACCGCTCCGGCAGCTGCGGCACGGCATCTGCGTTGCC
>OIEN01001176.1_pt1 | contig 12547 bp, 9 predicted proteins | sample 1581741 | NCBI WGS metagenome assembly OIEN01 (sample SAMN01760944, study PRJEB22395) | human gut metagenome | reverse complement strand
GTGAAAATGAATGTACACGCCACAAGCTACTTGACATCGTAGGTGATATGGCGCTTATCGGAAAGCCTCTCAAAGGCCGTATCATAGCGACCCGTCCGGGCCATACGATAAACAACAAGTTTGCCCGTTTGATACGCCGTGAGATACGCAAGCATGAGGTTCAGGCTCCGATATATAATTGCAACGAAGCCCCGATGATGGATGTTAACCGCATTCGCGAGCTTCTTCCGCACCGTTATCCCATGCAGCTTGTCGACAAGGTTATAGCCTTGGGACCGAGCAGTATTGTAGGAGTGAAGAATGTTACAAGCAACGAACCTTTCTTCCAAGGACATTTTCCGCAGGAGCCTGTAATGCCGGGAGTATTGCAGGTTGAGGCAATGGCACAATGCGGCGGACTGCTTGTGCCGTTCCGGCACCGGGCGTCATGAATGGCGCCCGTACGTGCTGCGGCGGCAACTGTGCATCCTGTCACAGCCGCTGCGAAAACCCGGAGCACAAAAAGCCGTAACGCTTAAAGCACCCCCGTCTGCTCTGATATATGCCCCCATTCCGGACAACCGGAATGGGGGCATTTTCATGAAATAGAGATGCGTGCGCAAAAAGAAATGCATTGAATTACATCGACAAGCAACCGGTCGAAAGAGAAACAACATTCCCACAAAGGCGATGCAGGTAATGACGCAGAAGGCCAGCACATACCAGCCGATCTGCTTGGCAAGGTTGCCCTTGCTGCCGGAACACGAAGTTGCGCCGGATGAGGTTCAGCCGGTCCGACAGGGACCACTCCGACAGCGCCGGCAGCCGGATCTGCGCCGGGAAGAAACCTGCAGCAGCGTTCTGGACCGATGCCTCCTGCGACGCCTCGTTGATCACCGCCGCCAGCAGGCCGCCTTCACGGTTCTGCAGCAGGCTTGTGAGTTCCTTCAGCTCCCCCTGTGCAAGCCGATCCACCTGTTCCAGCACAATGAAGTGATCTTCCATATGGGAGATCAGTCCATCGGCCGGATCAAACAGCTTCCGGTGGAAGCTCTTAGGATCGACCAGGTATCGGTTCTGTTTTTCTAAACACACCGTGTGTATGGATGGTTTTAAGGATTCCGGGCTGAAGTGCACTGTCTGCTTTGCCGGGTGTATCGGAAAGGGTATTGCGGGCAAGAAGAAAGTGAAAGAATTGTGAAATTCAAAAAGTATTCCCTTGCATCCGATGGCAGCCGCCTCTTTCTCTGCTGCTCAGAAGATGTTTTTGCGCTGCTGTCGGTGTTTTTATCTTCTGCGGCAGAAAAAAACTCCCCCTGATTTCCGAAACGGGAAATCAGGGGGAGTTGATGCTTTAAGTTTTCAACGTTTTGCTCGTTTGACGCTGGTTTTCCACATCTTTGCACCGTGAACGCAAGAAAAAGGGCTGCTGCACGGTATTTATGCAGCAGCCCCTTCGGCTTACTTCATGGAGACAGAGAATATCCGGGGCAGCGCTTCCGAAACGCTGTCATTAGTGCAGTTCGGGCCAGTAGTCCTTATTGGCAACGATCAGGTCGTCCAGGATCTCCTTGGCCACCTTGGCACTGGGCACGGTCTTGCTGAGGGTCAGAGCCTGCCACAGCTTCTGATAGCTGTGCTCGCAGTAGGCTTCCACCACCAGCTTTTCCACTGCTACCTGCTGGTTCATCATGCCCAGCTGGAAGGTCGGGATCTCACCCTGGCACAGAGGTTCGGGGCCGTCGTTGCCCACCAGGCAGGGCACCTCTACCATGGCGTGGGGGTCAAAGTTGCTGATGGCACCCTTGTTCTCCACAATGCAGAGCATCCGCTCGTGGGTGTTGTAGGCAATGGCACGGGCCAGGTCCACGATGAAGCTGGCGTGGTTGTCGATGCTGAACTCGTCACCCTTGAACTCGCCGGAGGCGGTGATGGCACGGGCAGCACCAAACACGTTCTTTTCGCGGCCGTTAATGACCTCGTTGGCACGGGTGTAGTTGGGATCGCTGTGCTCCACCACATAGTCCGGGAACAGGTAGTACTTCAGGTAGGTGTTGGGCAGGCAATCCGGGGTGACAGCCAGCAGGTCTGCCGCCTTGCGGTGGGTCTCCTGCCAGCTGGCATCCATGTGCTGGGTCTCAATGGCCTTCTGGGTCAGATAGCCGTTCTTGCTGACATAGTCAATGAGCTGGGGGGTGTAGTCGGTGCCGTCCTTGCCCTTCACGCTGGTCCACCAGCCAAAGTGGTTCAGGCCGTAGTACTTCACGTCCAGGTCCTTGGGGGTCTTGCCCACGATGTAGCTCATGCGGCGCAGGGTGCCCACCGGCATATCGCAGATGTTGATGATCTTGGAGTTGGGCCGCAGCACACGGCAGGCCTCTGCCACGATGGAGGCAGGGTTGGAGTAGTTGAGCATCCAGCAGTTGGGGCTGTAGGCTTCCATGTAGTCAATGAGCTGCATGATGTCCGGGATGCTCCGCAGGCCGTAGGCAATGCCGCCGGGGCCGCAGGTCTCCTGGCCCACCACGCCGTGGCTCAGGGGGATCTTTTCGTCCTGCTCACGCATGGGGTAGCCGCCGCTGCGGATGTGGGCCATGCAGAAGTCCACGTCGGTAAAGGCTTCCTTGGGGTCGGTGGTGTAGCTGAACGCCACATCCGGTGCCACCTTCTTCATAGCCAGGGCCACAGCATCCGCAATGGTCTTCTGACGCTCCGGGTTGTTGTCATAGAGCTTCAGGCTGCGGATGGGGAACCGATCCAGGCTGTGCATCAGCATCATGACGATGCCCGGCGTGTAGGTACTGCCGCCGCCTGCAATGACGATGGAAAACTTTTTCATGGAATATTACCCTCCCTTTTACTGGATGTTTTGATATGGGTGTTGGAATGCAAGATCTTATTCTTCGCCGCTGAGGCCCAGCTCAGCGTCCACTGCCTTGCGGACAGCGTTGACCTTCAGGCCGTAGACCACCTGGACATTCTTGCCCTTGTGGATCACGGCAGAAGCACCGGTCTGGTTTTTCAGCACATCGTCCTGGACCTTGTCGGGATCTGCCAGCTCGGTACGCAGACGGGTGTAGCAGTTGGTGACCTTCAGGATGTTGTCCTTGCCGCCCAGAGCCTCCACGATGACAGCAGCGTCCACGGTGTTGTCTGCAGCAGGGGCAGCAGCGGTGCCGTTCTCAGCAGCCACCTTGGCCTTGTACTCGGACTTGGAGTGGAGCTTCATCTCCATGCCCTCTGCCTCACGGCCCAGGGTGTGGAGGTTCAGCTTCACGATGAGCACCCGGAAGATCACATAGTACAGAACGAAGTACAGCACGCCCACAGCGATGTAGATGGGCCAACGGGTCTTGCCAATGCCCAGGGGCAGGTTGTACAGCAGGAAGTCGATGAAGCCGTTGGGGCCGATGGCACGGCAGCCCAGCAGGTTCAGGACCACAAAGCTGGAACCAGCCAGAACGGCATGGACCACAAACAGGATGGGAGCCACGAACAGGAAGCTGAACTCGATGGGCTCGGTAACGCCGGCAATAAAGGAAGTGACGGCGGCGGTGATCAGAACGGGCTTGATCTTCTCACGGTTCTCGGGGCGAGCGGTCTGGTACATGGCCAGGCAGGCACCGATCAGACCAAACATCTTGGAGATGCCACGAGCGTCCCAGATGACGGACTGGCTCAGCACGGCAACGGAAGGATCCGCGATCTCAGCGTAGTAGATGTTCCGGGCACCCTCCAGCACCTGACCGCCCACGGTGGCAGTGCCGCCCAGAGAAGTGTACAGGAACGGGGTGTAGACCAGATGGTGCAGGCCGGTGGGGATCAGCAGACGCTCCAGCGTGCCGTAGATGAACAGGCCAAAGTTGCCTGCGCTGCGGATAAAGCCGCCCAGCGCATTGATGCCAGCCTGTGCATACGGCCACACAAAGGTGAACAGCACAGCCATGACCACCATGACCGGAATCAGCACGATGAATACGAAACGGGTGCCGCCGTAGATCTGGAAGGCGTTGTTGAACTCGGTCTCACAGAAGCGGTTGTGTACATAGGCCACCACAATGCCCAGCAGCAGGCCGATGAACACGCCCATATCCAGCACCTGAACGCCCAGAACCATGGCCTGGCCGGTGCCGGAAAGGCTGCCCTCCACCAGCATACCACGCATATTCATAAACTTGTTCATGGCGTTAAGGAACACCAGGAAAGCCAGCAGAGAGATAAAGCCTGCCTCAGACTTTTTCTTGTTGGCCAGGCCCACGCTGAGGCCCACGCAGAAGATAACGCCCAGGTTGCCCAGGATGGCGTTGAGCGAACCGGACAGCAGCGTGCCGAAGCCGATGGTGACCGGGTTGTTCAGAAACGGCAGCACTGCCTGCAGCCGGACGTTGGTGAACAGGTTGCCCACAGCGATGAGAATACCGGCAATGGGCAGGATCAGAACGGGGATGAACATTGCTTTGGAGAACCGCTGCAATGCATCCATTACCTTATCCTTCATGGGTTGACTCCTTTTCATTTACAATTCCAAAAACCATTCTCCTGGGATGCGTCCATCCCCTGGGACCCGGCCGGGTCTGTGATGTTACTATCCCACAAACCAACGCAAGTGTAAACATTTTTTGAACAAATGAAAACGCGTTACCCAAAACAGTAACGCGTTTCTATTACTTTTGTTTAAGAACCCATGATTTTTTTGTGCGAAATGCACAAACATCCTTACTTGATGCCGTTTTCCATGCACAGGCGGCGGTACTCGTAGGCGATCAGCTCGATGAGCATCATCACCTGCGGAAAAAAAGTGTTGGGCATGGTGTTCTGGTCGTCCAGCTTCCACTGGTTCTCCACCCGGAACCATAGGTCGGCGTACCGGCCCACGCTGTTCTCCTGTTCGCCGGTAATTGCCACAGTGCACACGCCGTTTTCCTGCGCGGTCTTGATCTTGTCGCGCACCATCGAGGTCTCACCGGATTTGGAGATGCAGAAAAACATCCCCATCCGGTCCAGGGTATTTTCAAAAATGCCCACCGAGTCGCCGCCGGTGGCACTGAAGCACAGGATGCCCATGTTCACCAGCTTCTGGGTCAGGTAGGTGGCCACCGTGCCGGAAAATCCGGTACCATAGACAAAGGTCATCCTGTCCCGCTGCTCCAGCAGCTTTTCCGCACAGACCTTCAGCTGGGTGTAGGTGTTGTAGTTCAGCAAGGACTGGGTGCTGAAGCCGTTGAGGAAGTCTTCCTCCTCCTGCATGGTCTGATGCGGTGTCTCGGTAAAGGAGCGCAGCTTGTAGCACATATCCACAAAGCCACTGTAATTCATCTTGCGCGCCAGCCGCATAATGGTAGAGGTAGAGGTGTAGTTGGCCCGGGCCACCCCGCGCACACCCTCGGTCTGCACCGTGTCCAGATGGTCCAGGATATATTCCAGCACGGTGCGCTCCGTGTCGGTCAGATTTTTTCCCTGCGTGATTTTTTCGATGTTCAAAAAAGCACCCCCTGTGCCGGTTTATCCTGCATCGTTCGCCAGCTCTTTTTCTGCGGTCTTAATGGTATCGTACCGCTTATTCATGTAAACGTCAAGAACAGATTTCCGGACGATCGGATCGTTGCCAACAAGGCTTACTGGCCGGAGTTGCACTGATACCAGAATCTACGGAAGGCAAAGGGCATTACACAAAGCATGTCTCGGAAAGCCACTTGTCTGGACAATGCGGTTGCCGAGAACTTCTTTGGACTGCTCAAGACTGAACTGTTCTATTTAGAAAAATTTGATTCCCTTGACCAGCTGGAAAAGGCTATTGTTGAGTACATCGACTATTACAACAATCGCCGAATCAAATTAAAACTAAACGGCCTGAGCCCTGTGCAGTACAGGATTCAGACCGTTGGGGCCGCTTAATTTGATTTTTGTCTAACTTTTAGGGTTCATTTCACCATTACACTGCTGCCAAAAGTGGACCTAGAGGGATTCGAACCCTTGACTTCTCGGATGCGAAAGATGACCTTCGCATTTTCTTTTGGATGTGATATACTTGGCTCACCAGGTTGGAAAGTGTGCCTTTGATAATAAACACAAGAAGATGCAGAATGCTGAGGGTACAGCAAAATGCAACGAGTGTGAACGATACTTTTGTGACGGTACAATGCCACGGGTATGAAAAACAAAGAAAGGCGGAGCTAAGAGTTATGACGATTCAGGAATGTTATAAGAAAATGGGTGCTGCGTGCGGGCACACTGGAAGGCTCAAAGGAATGGTTTGACCGTGTGACAGAACAGTACAACATCACGATAGAAGCCATCCGCGCGGTTCAGTAACGCAGGCTGCCCCCACAGTTTTCCGCCCACCATGTGCGTTGATACAAAAAGCCGCATCGACTGACGCAAAGGAATCGAACATGCGTTGCTTTTGTGAATCAATATATGAAATTTTATTGAAAATCCCTCATGGCGGTGGTAATATAATCCTATATCTCTGTCGTGCTGTACCTATGCCTTTTTGCGGTATTCGGGAGTGCAGAACGATAGCTGCCCAAGAGTTGTGAGGAGAACGATTTGATGAACAAAAGAACATTGCACCGCATGTTTTCCGTGCTTATGGCACTGGTGATGGCGGTCTCCCTGCTAACCGGATGCGGAACAAAAAGCGCAGAACAGGTACAGGAGCAGGAGGATGCCCAGACCATTCAAGTGTATCTGTGGACCACCAGCCTGTACGAAAACTATGCACCCTATATCCAGGCGCAGCTGCCGGATGTGAATATCGAGTTCATCGTCGGCAACAACGATCTGGATTTTTACAAGTTTTTGCAGCAGAACGGCGGTCTGCCGGATATCATCACCTGCTGCCGGTTCTCGCTGCACGATGCTGCTCCCCTGAAGGACAGCCTGATGAACCTTGCCTTAACCAATGAGGCAGGTGCTGTGTACAACACCTACCTCAACAGCTTCAAAAACGAGGATGGCAGCGTGAACTGGCTGCCGGTATGTGCCGACGCACACGGCTTTGTGGTCAATCGCAGCCTTTTTGAGCAGTACGATATTCCTCTGCCCACCGATTACGAGAGCTTCGTTTCGGCCTGTCAGGCGTTTGAGAAGGTAGGCATCCGGGGCTTTACCGCCGATTATGCCTACGACTACACCTGCATGGAAACGCTGCAGGGACTTTCCGCTACCGAGCTTACCACTACGGAAGGGCGCAAGTGGCGCACCGCTTACAGCGACCCCGCCAGCACCGCACGGGTCGGTCTGGACAATGCCGTGTGGCCGGGGGCGTTTGAGAGGATGGCGCAGTTCATTCAGGATACCCACCTTACGGCGGACGACCTTGCGCAGACTTACGATGACGTGATGGATCTGTACCGAAACGGAGAAGTTGCCATGTACTTTGGCACCTCTGCCGGGGTCAAGATGTTTCAGGACGAGGGCATCGACACGACCTTTTTGCCCTTCTTCAGCCAGAACGGCGAAAAGTGGATCATGACCACCCCGTATTTCCAAGTTGCGCTGAACCGTGAATTGGAGCAGGACACCGCGCGTCGCAGTAATGCCATGAAGGTGCTGAACGTCATGCTCTCCGAGGAGGCGCAGAACCGCATCGTTGCGGACGGGCAGGATGTGCTGAGCTACAGCCAGAACGTCCCCCTGCGCCTGACCGAGTATCTGAAGGATGTGCGCAGCGTGGTGGAAGAAAACCACATGTATATCCGCATTGCCTCCAACGATTTCTTTGCCATTTCCAAGGATGTGGTCTCCAAAATGATCGCGGGCGAGTACACGGCAAAACAGGCGTATCGGGCATTCAACACCCAGCTTCTTGCCGAAGATACGCCTGCCGATGACGAGATCGTGCTGACCTCCGGGAAGGGCTATTCCAACGTGTTCCACGCAGACGGCGGCAGCGCCTCCTTCTCCGTTATGGCAAACACGCTGCGCGGCGTTTATGGTACCGATGTGCTGCTTGCCACTGCAAACAGCTTTACCGGCAGTGTGCTGCAGGCAGATTATAACAAGAAAATGGCCGCTTCCATGATCATGCCCAACGGTCTGATGTCCCGCCAGCGCACCATGACCGGCGCAGAGCTGAAGGAAACCGTCCGCGCCTTTGTGGAAGGCTGGGAGGGCGGCTTTGTGCCCTTCAACCGTGGTTCTCTGCCGGTGGTCAGCGGCATTGCCTTGGAGGTAAAAGAAGAAAACGGCAGCTATACCCTGACTGGCATCACCCGCAACGGGCAGCCGCTGCGGGATGACGACACCGTTACCGTGACCTGTCTGGCAACGGAAAAGCAGATGGCAGCGCTGCCTGCGAGTGAAAGCGGAACGTCTGCGGGCGAAGATACATGGGTGAAAAACACATGGCGCGATCATGTTTCCGGCGGCGGCGCAGCGCTTGCAGAGCCGGAAAACTACATAACGTTGAGGTGAGCGGAATGGCAGACGAAAAGCGTAAACCCAAACGGAGCTGCCATTTCCGGCAGAAATGGCTCCCTGCCGTTTGTGCCATCCTTCTGCTGGTTTTACTGGCAGTCGGGCTCAGCGTGCGGTACATCTCGTTTGTGTCGCAGACCATCTATCAGGAAAGCACCTCGCATCTGGAGGAAGTGCTGCATAAATCCAACAATATGCTGAAGGAGATGGTGCGCAAAAACCTGACCTACCTGCATCTGTACAACGGCTTTCTGGCAAGCACCTCGGATGAGGCAGAGATCCAGGCGTATATCGAGGCGGCGCAGCAGGATACCGGCTTTGTCGGCTTTTACTTCCTTTCCTACGACGGCAACTATATGACGGTGACCGGGGAAACGGGCTACCTTGGCTTGCAGGCGAATCTGGACGAAAAGCTCTCTAAGGGCGAGGATATCGTTATGAATGCGGTGCTGCCCGGCAAGCCGCAGATGCTGGTGTTTGCCAGCCCCAAAACGCAGGGCAGCTACCAGGGCTTTGCCTATGATGCCATTGCCATTGCCTACTACAATGATGCGGTGCTGAAATTGCTGGACAACTCTGCTTTTCAAGGCAATGCCAGCAACTATGTGATCTACCCGGATGGGCGAGTGGTGATCGACAATTCCGTAAACCGCAAGGAAACGGTCTATAACTTCATTGCGATGCTGCGCGACTATTCTGATCTATCCGAGGGACAGATCCTTGCTCTTTCGGATGCCTTTGCGCAGGGCAGCAGCGGAAATCTGAGGGTAAAGCTGGGCGACACCAGTTATTATCTGGTCTACGAGGGCACGGCGGTCCAGAGCTGGACGATGCTGGGGCTTGTGCCGGTCAGGATCGTCAATGCCAGTCTGGATAAGCTGTGGTTCCGCACGGCGCAGATCGTAGCGGGCATCACCGTAGGCATGGCCGTGCTGGTCATTCTGCTCATTGTGCGCAGAAGCCATACGACCCTGCGCCGGAAGAATACCGAGATCTCGTACCGGGACGAGCTGTTCAAAAAGCTCTCGCTGAACGTGGACGACGTTTTCCTGATGCTGGATGCAGAGACCGCCAAGGTGGATTATGTCAGCCCGAATATCGAGCGGCTGCTGGGCATCCCGTGGAAAGAAGTCCGGCAGGATGCCCGTGTTCTGGCAGCGTTGCACCCGAAGGACTCCCCGGATCGCGATAAAAACTATCTGGAAGGGCTTCTCAGCGGACAGCAGCGCGAATGGGATGATGAGTATGTGCATCTGGAAACCGGGGAGCGGCGCTGGTTCCACATCGTTGCCATGGGCAGCGAGGTGGAGGGCAGAACCAAACACATCCTTGTCATGTCCGACCGCACCGCCGACAGGCAGGTAAATCAGGCGCTTTCCGATGCCGTTGCTGCTGCCGAGACTGCCAACCGCGCCAAGAGCACCTTCCTTTCCAATATGTCCCACGATATCCGCACCCCCATGAACGCCATCATCGGCTTTACCACGCTGGCACTCAGCAACATTGACGATAAAGACCGGGTGAAGGATTATCTTACCAAGACCCTTGCATCCAGCAACCATCTGCTCTCCCTTATCAATGATGTGCTGGATATGAGCCGCATTGAAAGCGGAAAGCTCCATCTGGAGGAGGTGGAGGTCAACCTTTCGGATGTGCTGCACGATCTGAAAACCATCGTCAGCGGGCAAATTTATGCAAAGCAGCTGGAGCTTTACATGGATGCCATGGATGTGACCGACGAGGATGTTTATTGCGACAAGACCCGGCTGAACCAGATCTTGCTGAACCTGCTGTCCAACGCCATCAAGTTTACCCCGGCGGGCGGCACGGTCTCGGTGCGGGTGCGGCAGCTTGCCGGTAAGGTGCGCGGCTGCGGGCAGTACGAGTTCCGCATCAAGGACAACGGCATTGGTATGAGCCAGGAGTTCGCGCAAAAGATCTTTGAACCCTTCGAGCGGGAGCGCACCTCCACGGTAAGCCGGATACAGGGTACAGGCCTTGGCATGGCCATTACCAAAAATATCGTGGATATGATGGGCGGCACCATCAAGGTGCAGACAGCGCAGGGCAAGGGCAGCGAGTTTATCATCTGCCTGCCCATGCGCACACAGGCAGAGCACCGTCCGGTGGAAAAGATCACCGAGCTGGAGGGTCTGAAGGCGCTGGTGGTGGATGATGACTTCAACACCTGCGACAGCGTGACAAAGATGCTGGTCAAGGTGGGGATGCGCGCCGAGTGGACCCTTTCCGGCAAGGAGGCGGTGCTGCGCGCGCGGCAGTCCATTGAGATGAGCGATGTCTACCACGCCTATATCATCGACTGGCGTCTGCCGGACATGAACGGCATTGAGGTCACCCGTCAGATCCGCAGCCTGCACGATGATACACCTATTATTATCCTGACCGCCTACGACTGGTCGGATATTGAGGTGGAGGCAAAGGCAGCCGGTGTGACCGCCTTCTGCTCCAAGCCTATGTTCATGTCCGACCTGCGCGAGACCCTGATGAGCGCCCTCGGGCAGAACCAGACAGATGCGGCGCAGGAGCTTTTGCCCCAAAAGAATGCCGACTTCCAGGGCAGGTGCATCCTGCTGGTGGAGGACAACGAGCTGAACCGCGAGATCGCGCAGGAAATTCTGCGCGAGTACGGCTTCCGGGTCGATACGGCAGAAAACGGTGCAGTGGCGGTGGAAAAGGTCTGCACGGCAGCGCCGGGCAGCTATGATCTGGTGCTGATGGATGTGCAGATGCCGGTGATGGATGGCTATACTGCCACCCGGAAGATCCGTGCACTGGACGACCCGGCTCGGGCAAAGATCCCGATCCTTGCCATGACCGCCAACGCATTCGACGAGGATCGCTGCAACGCGCTGGAAAGCGGCATGAATGGCTTTTTGTCCAAACCCATCGTGATCAGCGACCTGGTGCAGGAGCTGCACAAGATCCTGTGAACCAGACGCCTGTCATGCAAAACAAATAAAGCACCCGCAGCATTCGCTTCCTGAGGTCAAGAGCCTCTGCGAAGCCTGCTGCGGGTGCTTTTGTCGGATGGTGTTATGATTTCAGTACAGCAATCGCCGAATCAAATTAAAACTAAACGGCCTGAGCCCTGTGCAGTACAGGATTCAGACCGTTGGGGCCGCTTAATTTGATTTTTGTCTAACTTTTGGGGTTCATTTCAAAAAGTATGCCGCTTTTTTGTGGTGCGAACCGCGCAGGAGGTGCGCGTAAAAAACATGAAATTTTGAGATTTTGCACCGAAAATTCCAACTGCGGCTGCTCCGGCGGGTCTGGCCGCTGGGGGGTGCTGCTGGCAGTCCTCTGGTTTGCGGGCGCGTTCTGGTTCCGGCGCGAGAGCTTCCGGCAGTTCCGGCGTGCTGTGGCATGTGGAGCAGCCGGGTGTATCTGGCCGCAGCGGCACCCCTGCAGACGCAGGCAGAAACGACGGCACAGCTTCACGAAAAGAAATTCCTGCCCGGTTTTGCGGAGGATGCCTGGGAAACGGCGTCTCTGGACAGCAAGACCGAACTGGCAAAGCAGCTGGCCGCCTATGAGCTTGCCATGCTGGGGGTGCCGGACGGGACAGAGGTCACGGTCCAGCCGCTCGACGAGGACCGGTTGGGCTACTACAGCGCTGCTTCCCGGCAGATCGTGCTCTCCCGGTCTGTGCTGGAAAGCGGGACTGCCCAGGAGACCATGGACACCATCGCCCACGAGGCGTTTCATGTGCAGCAGGCTTATGTGGTGGAAAACATCGACTGGGACGATGCCGCGACCCAGGCGGCCTACTACGACCAGGCCAGACGATGGCTGCGGAACGATCAGAATGGGTACGTCTCGGGCGAGGAGGACATCCTGGGCTATTACTTCCAGCCGGTGGAGGTCGATGCCAGAGCCTATGCAGCGGAAGAGACCGAGCGCCTGCAGGGGCTGATCGACAAGGAGCTGCAGAAAGAGACCTGACAAGAAAAGCAGAGCATCCCGCAGAAGGGGAGCGCTCTGCTTTTTCAATATTCCCGAAACGCCGGTTCTGCGGTATAATGGAGCCGGATGGACCGGCCTGCCGTGTCGGACGCGGACCGGAAACGAAAGGAGCTCTTGTTTATGGAAAAAACGCTGCGCAGCTGCGCGGATCAGATCGTGGAAG
>OIEN01001175.1_pt1 | contig 12553 bp, 11 predicted proteins | sample 1581741 | NCBI WGS metagenome assembly OIEN01 (sample SAMN01760944, study PRJEB22395) | human gut metagenome | reverse complement strand
GCAGCAGGAGATCGAAGAGATGGCCCTCAAGAAAGAGGACGACCAGCTCTCCCGCGACCGTCTGGAAGAACTCAAGAAAGAGCTCGCCGATGAGAAGGAGCAGTTCATCGCCATGAAGGCCCGCTGGGAGGCGGACAAGGCGGACGTGGATGCGGTCATGAAGAAGTATGACCGCGAGTCGAACACCCGCATATGGACGGGCGCTCCGCAGATGGTCATACGCTGCATCATGGCGCTGTTCTCCGTATACTGCATCTACTCCACCCTGTGGAGCACGGCGTCGCTCGAGGTTCGTCTTATGATCTTCCTCGGCTGCGTGAACCTCATGGGCTTTTTGTACTACCCCATGAGCAAGCACCATGTCCGCGAAAACTACATACCGTGGTTTGACTGGATCATCATGGTCGTGGGCTCGGCCTGCTTCTTCTACTACGCGTTCAATTTTGATCCCATCATCGCGGTTCTCACCAGCGCGTCGAAGATGACCCCGACGTTTATCGTCATCGGCATTATCGGCATTCTCTCGCTCATCGAGCTGTGCCGCAGATGCGTCGGCGTTCCCATTCTGTGCGTTGCCGGCGCCCTGGTCGTGTATGCGTTCTGGAGCATGCTCGGCAAGGGCATGGATATTCAGCACGTCCTCGGCCGCATGATCTACACCCTGTTTTACACCACCGGCGGCGTTATCGGCACGCCGATAAACGTCTGCGCGAAGTTCATCGTCGTGTTCATCGTGTTCGGCGCGTTCCTTGAGCGCACCGGTATAGCGAAGTTCTTCATCGACCTTGCAAACAAGGCAGCCGGCGCCTCCTCCGGCGGTCCGGCGAAGGTCGCGGTCATTTCCTCGGCTCTGTGCGGCATGGTTTCCGGCTCCTCCGTCGGCAACACCGTCACCACCGGCTCGGTCACCATCCCCATGATGAAAAAGACCGGCTATAAGCCGGAGTTCGCGGGCGCGGTCGAGGCGGCGGCCTCTACCGGCGGCCAGATAATGCCCCCCATAATGGGCGCGGCGGCGTTCCTGATGGCGGAGAGCACGGGCTTCACCTACGCGCAGGTGGTCAAGTCCGCCATAATCCCCGCGATACTTTACTTTTCCGGCATATTGATAAGCGTACACCACGAGGCGAGGAAGATAGGCCTCAAGGGCATGAGCGACGAGGATATACCCAGGATAGGCGCGGTCATGCGCGAACGGGGGCATCTGCTGCTGGCGCTCGTGTTCATGATATACATGCTCTCCTCCCGCGTTACCCCCACCTACGCAGCCCTCGGCGCAATACTTACCGCGCTGATGGCGTGCAGCATAAAGTGGCTGTGCGTGCTGCCCGCAGCGGTGATGATAGTATGCATGAACATGGATATACACTTCACAAGATACGCCATGATAGCCATAGGCATATGGCTGGCAATATGCGTTATACGCGGCTGCCGGATACGGGAAAAGCTTACTGCCAGGGAATGGATAAACGCGGCGCTGGGGTTCGATCCTTACGACATGATAGTTGATGCCTTGAAAAACGGCTCCCGCAGCGTTCTGTCCGTAGTTGTCGCCTGCGCTATGGCGGGCATGATAGTGGGCACCGTCACCCTGACCGGTCTCGGACTCAAGCTGGCTACCGGCCTTGCGCAGATAGCGGGCAATAACATCTATCTGCTGCTGTTCTTTACCATGCTCTCCTCAATAGTGCTGGGCATGGGCGTGCCTACCACGGCCAACTACCTTATAACCTCCACAATATGCGCCCCCGCCATAATAAATATGGTATGCGCCATGCGCGGCATCCCCGTTACCGAGCCGACAATGGCGATAGTCATGAGCGCGCACCTGTTCGTGTTCTATTTCGGCATAGTGGCGGACATTACCCCTCCCGTTGCCCTCGCCGCAATGGCGGGCTCGGCTATTGCCAAGGGGGACCCCTTCAAGACCGGTGTGACCGCAACGAGGCTGGCCATAGGCGCGTTCATCGTCCCCTACATATTCGTTATGAACCCCGCCATGCTGATGATAGACACTACGGTATGGGCGGTCATGCAGAACTCCGCTACGGCGCTCATAGGCATGTACGCACTGTCCGGCGCACTTGCGGGCTTTGTTCAGGATCACTGCAAATGGTATGAACGGATACTGCTCATCGCGGGCGGCCTGGGAATGATAATACCCGGCACTGTCTCCGACCTGCTGGGCTTTGCGATACTGGCGGCCATATTCGCCATACAGCGCAAGCGTTACAGCCTGGCTCACAAGATAACCGCGTAAGCAAAGAAAAAACAACAGGGGGCGTCACGACCGTGGCGCCCCCTCTTTTTATATCTTGTTTTTACTTTATGAACCCGAATACGTTGAGTATTACGATTACCATGAACAGCGGGATTATAACATAGGCGCTTATCTTGTTCCAAAGGGTTATGCCGCCGTCGCGCCCGTCCTGGGTGAGCTCGGCTGCGTATTTCTTCCAGCCCCATACCTTGGAGACGAAGAGGCAGACCAGTATGCAGCCGAGAGGCATGAGCACATAGCCGCTGAAGCAGTCCAGCCAGTCATACAGCCCGTAGAATTCGGTGCTGCCGTAATAGAGCCAGGGTATCTGGAAGCCCTTCATGGGGCCGAAGCCCAGCGATACGAATATGTTGGCGATGCCGATTATGATGGCGATTATCAATGTGGCCTTTTTGCGTCCCATCTTTAGCTTTACTTCGGCGGTGCGGATATTTGTCTCGAAGAAGCTGAACAGGGATGAGATGACCGCGAATATCAGCGCAAGGAAGAAGCAGCTGCCTATTATGCGCCCGCCGGGCAGGTTGAGGAATATGCCGGACATAACCTCGAATACGAGGGCCGGGCCTTTCTGAACGTCTATGCCTGCGCCGAAGGCGGAGGGGATGATGACGAAGCCCGCAAGGACGGCGGCAAAGGTATCGGCAAAGCTCACGAACAGTGCGTCGCTCTTCAGGTTGTTCTTTTTAGGTATGTTGGCGCCGAGAGTTATGAAAAGGCTCCAGCCTATGCCCACCGAGAACAGCACCTGCGTTACGGCGTCTGCGAACACCTTGACGGTAAACTTGCTGAAATCGGGCAGCAGATAATACTTGAGCCCTCCCGCCGCGCCGTCTGTTATGGTGCAGGCGTACACGCCGCAGATGATGAGCATGAGTATCAGTGCAGGCATTATGAACTTGGCAAGCCTTTCAACCTTGTTGGTAATGCCGAAGAGAAGCATGGCAGATACGAATATCAGAAGTATCATTGACCAGATGATGGGCTGCACGGGATCAGAGGTGAAGCCCTTAAAGAAGGCACTGGGATCGCCGCCGAAGTTGCCCACGAATATGAACTGGCAGAGGTAGCGAAGCACCCATCCGCCTACTACTACGTAGTAGAAATTTATCATTATCGTGCAGAGGTTGCCTATCCAGCCCACGAAGCCCCACCTGGGGTTGATGCACTCGAAGGCTGTGACGGTGTCAAGGCCGCTGTGGCGGCCTATGGCCGTTTCCATCTCCACCATGGGTTTGGCCAGAGCAAGCACCACAAGAAGATACACTACAAGGAATACGCCGCCTCCTCCACGATAGGCCAGATAAGGAAACTTCCATATGTTGCCGAGACCGATGGACGCGCCGGCGGCTACCATTAGATAGCCGAAGCGGCTGCCCCACTGTTGTTTCTGTTCCATAGATTTCCCCTCTTTCAAAAAATATAAGCGATAATGATTTCGCCTTCAAAGCGGCATCCTAACTGAAAATTAACACCGCCTAAAAGCATAATAAAGTTATTGCTTAAACTATTACGCTACAGTAACCTGAAAAACAGCTGAAATTTGCAGTCCGCCCATCTAAAATGAAGATGGGAAATGAAAAAAAATAAATGCGAACAGACGAATAGCGGGAAAATCATTTCTCTGTTTTATTGTATCAATTATACCGCCGTGAAGGGATTAATGCAAGGCGAAAGGAAGGATACGTTCAACCTACTTTCTTATGGTTAGCATGAGAAAATTGCATGGATGATATTCGGCATATGAATAATAGCTTATGTCCTGAATGGCACTTTTAATAATAAACTTTTGCCTTTTGTCGAATACATTGACCGGAATATTGCAGCAAAGTACAGTACCATCAGTTGACAAGGACACACAAGGTTTTAGGAGCCAAATAGCACGGCATAACTGCGTCGTCCTCATTTGAAATACAACCAGTATTCCTGCACTCGTCCTCCTTGTTCTGCCATGTTCTTTGGCTTCTAAAACTCGAAGACCCTAAAGAGCTTGTTTTGAGGGCGATCCAAGGCCGAGGAGCGCAGTACTACTGGATGTAATACAAGCGACGAGAACGCAGGAGCGTCCCAAAACAAGCCTTTAGGGCTTGTGTGCTCTTGTCAACTGATGGTAGAAGTACAACATCAAAATGAATCAGGTCTTTCATTTATACCCGCTGTCATTTCAAAATTATATAAATCATCGGGGGAAGAATAATATGTATGAGAAGAGAAGCGCGGCGAATATGCTGAGGGCGGTAGGTATGCACCCAAAATACAAAGGCTATGCCTATGTGCTGTGCATACTGGAAAAGACGGGAATGGAGCCGGAGAGACTGTACGGCTCGGCTGGGGAAATGTACCGGCTGGTGGAGGAAAAATTCGGCATAAAGCGGGCGGCCATGGAGCGCTGTATACGCTTTGCCATACAGCGCACGTGGGATACGGGCAACGACAAGCTCAAAGAGCTGTTTGGCGCGTACGATGTATGCTGCATGCCCACAATAACGGAGTTCCTCGCAGTGATGACGGAGGGCCTGTGCTGCGGGCGGGGAGGACGCAGAGCTTGATAATTTGAGGCTTTGAGAGTATCATAGGTCTATGAAAGAATTGCTTAAAAAACTCAGAGGCATCAAAGCCGGTATGCTCTGCATACCGGCTTTGATGCTGCTGGGCTACATATTTATACATGCGCTTTTTGGCGGCACACTGCTTTCCTATAACTGCTGGGACAGCTACTCCCTGCAGGCCATGTCCTGGCTTTCCGGAAGGCTGGATATGGGGAAGAATTACGAATGGCTGGAGCTTGCGGTTTACAACGGCAAATACTACCTTTCCTTCCCGCCTCTGCCCAGCGTTGTGATGCTGCCGCTCGTGCTGCTTTTCGGCGAGAGGACGCCCAGCAATCTGGTATCTGCACTTTACGGCATATTTACCGCCATGATCGCCTGTAAGATATTAAAAAAGGCGGGCATGAAGCAGGACAGGGCTGTGTTCTTCGCCATAGCCTACGTGTGGGGAAGCAACATGCTCTGGATGAGCACCTCGGGCGGGGTATGGTTCCTTGCCCAGGGGCTGAATATGCTGCTGCTGACAGCCTGCGTTTATTTCGCACAGCAAAAAATGCGGGTGGCGGCGTATTCCATGGCCGCCCTTGCGGTTGGGTGCAGGCCCTTCTCGGCCTGTATGTTTCTGCCCCTCATGGCGTATTTTTACATGATGGATAAAGACAGGCCTATGGCGGACAGAATACGCGGCCAGATACGGCCTCTGATAATCTCCGCGCTCATAGCCCTATGCTATATGCTGTATAACTATGCCCGCTTCGGCAATGTACTGGAATTCGGCCACAACTATCTGCCTGAATTCACGGGGAGCGAAAAGGGACAGTTCAGCCTGAGCTATATACTTCCCAATCTTTATAATCTATTGCTTCGCCCGGTGACGCTGAAGGCCGGCCTGACGCTTGAATATCCCTTATTCGATGGGTTTATGTTCTACATCGCCAATCCGATGTTTCTCATATGGTTCGCCGGGGTGGCAAAGGACGTATGCGAGAAAAAGCTTGATGGGGTGCGGTTATGTATAGTGATCGCCATACTCGCGGAGCTGCTGCTGCTTTGCGCCCATAAGACGCTGGGCGGCTGGCAGTTCGGCGCAAGGTATACGGTGGATATGCTGCCAATGGCCCTTATGTACCTGCTGCTGAAGAAGGATGAACCGGGAGGAATCTCGGCGTTTATTATGGCTGCGGGGATGATGTTCAACCTTTACGGCGCGATGGCCATGACGATGCTGCATTGATGAGGTTTTAAGGCTGTGATATAATAAAAAATCAAAAGGAGCATACCATGCCGGATAAAAAAGAGATAAGGCTGCTCCCGGCGGATCCTTCCATGGCGGGGGAACTGTTGGCCTACTGCCTTAGAAACAGAAGCTTCCTCGCTCCCTTTGAGCCGAAGCGAACAGAGGAGTACTTTACGGAGGAGTACCAGCGGAAGCTCCTCGAGAGTGATGACGAAGCTGCGAAGAAGGACATAAGCTATCACTTTTACATTTATATCAAAGGCCGGATGATAGGCATGATAGGTATAAACGGAGTGGCCCGCGGACCGTTTCAGTCTGCTTTTTTAGGGTATAAGCTGGACGGGGCATACCTGAACAGAGGCTTTATGACGGCGGCCGTAGGTGAGGCTGTGCGATATGCGTTCGACGAGCTGAATCTGCACAGACTGGAGGCAAACGTGATGCCAAGGAACAAGGCTTCCCTCAGGGTGCTGGAAAAAAACGGCTTTACAAACGAGGGGACGGCCAGCGAATACCTCAATATAAACGGCGTGTGGGAGGATCATATCCATATGGTAAAGCTGAACCGGAGCTGGAAGGAAAATAAATAATAAAAAGCATACACAAACTCAAAGGAGAAAAGATCATGGTAATAATCGAAATGGAAGGCGGAGGCAAGATAAAGCTGGAGATGGACAGGCAGGCCGCGCCCAACACGGTAAAAAACTTCGTAAGCCTTGCGGACAGGGGCTTCTATAACGGCCTGATATTCCACAGAGTCATACCCGGCTTTATGATACAGGGCGGCTGCCCCGACGGCACAGGCATGGGCGGCCCGGGTTACAGCATAAAGGGCGAGTTTGCATCTAACGGCTTCAAGAACCCCCTGAAGCACAAGAGGGGTGTCATATCCATGGCGCGCTCTATGCGGCCGGACAGCGCAGGTTCCCAGTTCTTCATAATGCACCAGGACGCGCCCCACCTTGACGGCCAGTACGCGGCATTCGGCAGGGTGGTTGAGGGAATGGACATAGTGGACGAAATCGCCTCCGTTCCCACAGACTTTAGGGACAGGCCAAAGATAGATATGGTGATAAAATCCGTCACTTTGGCAGACGAGCCGGTGGAAGAGCCGGAAAAGATATAAGGAGATCAGCCTATGGAACCCCATGAGGAGAGGATAGCCGAGCTTCGCGGCCAGATAGACGAGATAGACCGTCAGCTTATAGAGCTCTTTGAGCGGCGCATGGATGTGTCCCGGGAGATAGGCGCGGTCAAGCGCGAGCACAATCTTGGCATACGCAACGAACGCCGGGAAATGGAAGTCAAGGCCAACTGCAGGGCTTACTGCAGAAACGACCTGTACCGGGACTACGCCCAGTCTATGATGAAGTGCGTCATGGGTGCGTGCCGAGGCATACAGCATGCCGACGCGCCCGATTACGACGACCCCTGGCAGTACGCATACAAGAATCTTGACGTGGCGAAGGAATTAGGACTCAAGTAATTGGGCAGACTCCTCATATGAGCAGGAGCGATAACAACAAAAACAGCATATTCGACTTTGCAAAGACGCTCCTGGGTCAAAAGCCCGGGGGCGTCTGTCACGTCGACGAAAGATACGATGAGTATGTCATTGAGAATTCCCCTACGGAGGAGCAGCTTGCGGCACAGCGAAGGGAGGATTTTTCCGGAATGCCCGTGATAGCCGTAGCCATAGCGGGAGAGGACGGGGATAAACTGAGACGGCTCACCGAGGACTCCGTAAAGGAACAGACCTACAGCCGGTGGATAATCTCAAAAAGCCCTAAGACGGACGAGTTCGACTTTATCATGTATATGTGGCCGGGCGATATTCTCCGCCCGGACGCGCTGTATACCTTCGCAAAAAATACCGAGGACAATGATTTGATATTTTGCGACGAAGACAGGCTGGAGGAGGGGCAAAGGTGCGATCCGCTGTTCAAGCCATGCATGGACAGGGTGACACAGTATAGCTTCGATATGCTGGGCCGCGGCGTTATGGCGAGCAGGGCACTGTTGGAAGCGTCCGGAGGAATGACGGGGGATACGGGCTGCGACAGATACGCCTATAATCTGAGGCTGGCAGACAGGTGCAGCAGCGCCTGCCATATACAGCAGGTGCTGTACACGGCGCACGACAGGAGGGATATAGGCCCTAAGGGACGGCAGGTACTGGAAAACCACCTTAAAAAAAATGACGATATCAGGGTATTTCCCGGGGAATGGAGGGGAAGCTTCAGAGTAGAGGCTATAATAAGGAGACCCAGTGCTGCAATTGTTATATACAATAAAAACTCACATATTCCCCTTATGAGGCTGCTCAACAGCATGGACGGTTCGCTCAGAGGGCAGAAGCAGGTTGAAATAATAATTGCCGACGGGGGCAGCACCGACGGACAGACGCTGAAATACTACGACATACTCCGGCGCAACGGCGCGGCGAAGGTGTTTTGCGGCAAGGGCATGCCAATGCCGGCGCTGCTCAACGCCGCAGCAAAGGAGGCTGACCGGGAAAACTGCCTTTTCATGGACAGCAATGTAGAGGCGCTGGGCATAAGCTGGCTGTATGACATGCTGTCTCAGTCAGAGCGTCGCGGCTGCGGAGGGGTAGGCCCCAAACTTATCGGCCAGGACGGAAGGCTGGTATATACCGGCATAACAATAGGCATAGGAGGCTGGCAGGGCAGCCCATACGCAGGGACGCCGGACGACCGGGAAAGCGGGCAAAAGCTTCGCTTTACAGGCACACTGCGCACCGTATCAGCCCTGTCGTGGGTGTGCATGATGACCCCGATGGACTTATTCTTTAACGCGGGCTGCTTTGACGAAAGCTTCAACGAGACGGGCTTTGATACCGAGTACTGCACGCGGCTGGACAGAAGGGGCTACAGCCTCATATACGCGCCAAACGTCGTAATGAAGTATCACGGCAGGATACAGAAAGTCGCGGATGCCGACGGGCAGGACAGGATGCGATACTACGATACAGTGAGGGATACGCTCATCAGAGGCGACCCCAGATACAATAACAATTTTGATTATGCCCTTCCGTCGCCGCGCATAGCCGTAAGGCCGCGCCCTGCGGCGGAGCTGAACGAGCTTTACCGCAAATAAACAGGCCCCGAAAGGGGCCTTCAGTCTGTCAAAAAAACCGGGGTTGATAAGGGGCCGCAGCCCCTTATGGCTTTATTCGGATTTGGCGACATGTGCGGCAAATCCGCAAAAGGCGCTTGCGTAGCAAGGCTTTCCCTGCATGAGGTGCTGGCCGCGCCATAGGCGCAAGCACCGAATGAGAAAACTCAAAAAAGTGGCGTTTTGCCACTTTTTTGACACTCTGAAAGGCCCTCTTCAGGGCCTTATCTTATAGGTCGATGCGCATATCGGCACACTCGGCGTCTGTGGTGTCGTGAGTCACCATGATGAGCAGAGCGTCCTCGGTGCGGCGGCGTATTACGCCGAATACGGCAGAGCGCGTTTCGGGGTCAAGGCCTTTAAACGGCTCGTCCATTATGTATACGTCCGCTTTGGCGGCCAACGCCCGTGCGATGGATACCCTGCGCTTCATTCCGCCGGAAAGCTCCTTAGGATATTTGTCCAGCTCCGCGCCAAGGCCAAGCTCGGTAAGAAGCTTAGCCGCGATTTCCCGGGTGGAGGCTATGGCGGCGTTCTGCGCCGCGGTCTCCCAGGGCAGCAGCCTGTCCTCCTGGAATACCATGTTTATTATTTCGCCGTTCCTTTGTATGCTGCCCCGGTCGGGCTTATAAAGCCCCGCTATGAGATACAGCAGGGTAGTCTTGCCCCGGCCTGAGCGGCCGGTTATGGCGCAGAAGCCCTTTTCAGGCAGGGCGAGGGATATATCCTCCAGCACCGCATTGCCGTTAAAGCCCTTGTAAACGTGATCAAGGCGTATCATATATCCTCCTCAAAAGCCTTACAAACAGCCGCTCAAGGGTGATGCTTATAAGTATTATCACGGCGGTCCATGCGAAAAGGTCCACCGTTTCAAGGTATATCTTCGCGTTGTAAAGCTCCGTGCCTATGCCGAGGGAGGGGGAGGCCAGCACCTCTGCGGCTATCCCCGCCTTCCACGCGAGGCCCATGCCCGCCTTGGCCGCCGCCATGAAAAAGGGCATTATGCCGGGCAGGTATACGTGGCGAAGAGTATCCGAAAAGCTCAGCCTGAATACCCTTGCCATTTCCAGAAGCTTTACGTCGGTTCCGGTTATGCCCTCGTATACGTTGGACCACACCACCGGCATGACCATCAGAAAGGACGTCACAATGGGTATGTGTTCCTTGGTGAGAAACAGGAACAGCAGCATTATAAACGAGGCCACAGGGGTGGCCCGGACTATTCTGGAAATGGGGGAAAGGAATGCGTCCATTACCTTTGACTTGGCGGTAAGTATGCCAATGGCTACGCCTGTTACGAGGGCCGAAAGGTAGCCTATGAGTATGCGTATAAGAGATGCGGCGATATCCCGCCAGAAGGGCAGCGTTATTATAAGCTCCGCCATGCGCCGGGCAACCGAAAGAGGAGAGGGCAGTATTATTGCCCTCCCCAGCGTAAGATACAGTATTTGCCAGAGCGCCAGCCACGCGGCGGCTACGGCGGAGTGCTTCAGTAAGTCCTTCATGTATCTCCTTGAGGATCAGGTATTATCCGAGATAGAACATATCGTCCCCGGGCAGCTTGCCGCCCACGGACTTGGGGTTGGCGTCAAACAGGACCTTCAGCATGCCGCTCACCATGACCTGCATCTCCTCGCCGGTTATGCAGACTATGTTGCAGTTGGGTATGGCCTTTTCGGCAAGAGCCGCGCTTGCCATTATGCCGTACTTTTCCACCAGCGTACCGGCTTCTGCGGGAGAATTGACTGCGTATTCTGCAGAGGAGGCGTATTCCTTGAGAAATGCCTTCAGCGCCTCGGGGTGCTCATCGGCAAAGGCCTTGCGCACCACCAGACAGCCCTGAACCAGCTGAGCATCGGATACGCTTTCCCACTCGGCGGTGAGGTCCAGCGCAATACGGGCGCCCTCCGCCTTGCTGAGGGCTGTGGTCACAAAGGGCTCAGGCACTACTATTATATCTGCTTCGCCTGAGGCCAGTTTGGTCACAGCTTCCGCGTGCTCGGCGGCATATTCAACTTCCACAGAGCCGGCCAAGCCGTTTTTATCCAGAATATAGTTTAATATATATTCGGGGGTGCTGCCCTGTCCGGCAGCCAATATTTTCCTGCCTGCGAGATCGGCTATGGATTGTACGCTGTTACCATTTTCCACTACATACAGCACGCCCAGGGTATTGACGGCCGCGGTGAGTATCTGACCATCAGTTTTATTGAAGAGTACCGCGCCCAGGTTCACGGGCACGGCGGCTATGTCCAGCTCGCCGGATATCAGGCCGCCTGTGACTTCATCGGGGCTGCCCGCGTAGGTTATGGAATAATTGTACTCGGTCTTGCCCTCCTCCGCAAGGGAACTGAGCTGGGCCATGCCTATGCCGGTGGGGCCCTTCATTGCGGCAACGTTTACTGTGAGCTGCTCCTTTGGGGCGCAGGCGGCGCAGAGCAGCAGCATGAGCAGGGACATCATCAGTGCGGTGAGCTTTTTCATAAGTGTTTCTCCTTTTTGATGGTTTTAAGTATGTATAAATTTGTTTTTATTCTTATTTTCTTATTATGATATTCCGTCCGCGGCGGGTGATCTTTCCTTCCGCTTCCATGGCATCCAGGGTTCTATAAAGGGAGGCGCGGCCTACGCCAAGCATCTCCGCGAAGTCGGTAAGGCTACAGGGGAGAGTGAGCTGCATCACGCCGTCCCGCATAGAGGCGTTGTCCTCTATGTACATCGTAAGCCTACTCCCGGCGGAATACCCGGCGAGGGAGGCTATTTTTTTATTAAGGAACAGCACCCGGCCCACCAGGAATTCCGCAAAGTTGACTGCAAAGCTGCCTCCCCGTTTCAGAGCTGCGGTAACGAAGCTGCCGTCCATGAAGAGCACGCGGCAGTTTTTCCCTGCGATGAGTCTGCTTATGTCTTCATCAGCTGCAAATGCCCGGGATACGTTTAGGGCCTCGGAAGGCCTTGCATCGCGCATGAGCAGATATCTGCCGTCGGAGGCCAGCTTTTCTATTGTTACGCTGCCGGAAAGCACAACGAGCATACAGTCGCCGGGCAGCATTTTTCCGGCGGAAAAATCACGTATGGAGCAGCCCTCAAAGGAGAGCAGCTTCGCAAGCTCATCCTCCTTCATTCCCTTAAACAGCGGGCAGGCGCGTATGGCTTCGAGGTCGGCGACGCTAATTTTAATATCGGTCATGGTCAGCTCCAACGGATAATTTTGTCTCACACGGGACAAATATATGGTACGATATACCGCCCCGCTTGTCAATACGGGCAAATAAAAAAAGCCGGCGTTTCCGCTGGCCCAGAGTGTCAAAAAAGTGGCTGAATGCCACTTTTTTGAGTTTTACGGGTTTTGCC
>OIEN01001171.1_pt1 | contig 12595 bp, 6 predicted proteins | sample 1581741 | NCBI WGS metagenome assembly OIEN01 (sample SAMN01760944, study PRJEB22395) | human gut metagenome | reverse complement strand
TATTGCATCAATCAAATTAGAGGATGAAAAAATGGGCATAGGTATAAAAAATCTAGATATAAGTATAAATGGGAAAAGCCAAACTGATATAAAGATAATTTCAGGAAATTATGTTTTTAATGTGGAAATACCAGCCGGTGAAGCAAAAAAGATTGTTGTAAAGTATCAGACTAATAGTAATCTGGAAAATGCTAAGGTAATAAAATATAGTTTACAAGGTTCTAGATGGAAAAATATCAATGCTTTTAAAATAAATGTAAAACTACCAGAGGAGGATATTCCATTAGTAAAAAATATTTACCCTCAATGTTATAAATTTGAAGATTCAACTATCACTGCAGAATATTACAATTTTAATGTTAATGTTTTGACACAAGATGTAATTATAGAAAAAGAGACTTATAAGGATCTGTTATATGGAAGAGAAAATAGTTTTTCAGACAACGAAATTGCTATAATAAAAAATGCAAAAGATTGGATAAACAGTGGAATATATGTGGATTATAACAAATATCTTACCGAAAATTCAAATTATATAAAAGATAAGAATATAAAGATTGTGGAAACTGAAGCAGTATTTAAAGATCTATTAAAAATTAATGAAAATATTTCAACCAAAAATGTAATTGAGTCAATTATGGAATATGCTTTAAATAGACAATTAGTAACAAATGGCGAAAACAATATATATACATCTAGTATTTATAACTTTAGCAATGAGAATGAATGGGAATATCCTTTAACAAAAGACTATATAATCGAGAATAGTTCTAATGAAGTTTATTCTCTTAAAGATAAAAAAATATGCATAGACTATGTAGAATCTGAAGGTGATAAGATTTTATATGTTAAGAAAAATGTTTCTGGTGGACTTGAAGAAAATACGCAAATGGAAACAGCTGAAACAAGTGAATGGAACATATTAAGAACAAAGAATTCATCAAATTGGTCTGGAAGACCAGAGACAGGAGAAAAAATTATACATGTTGGAGTTGGAATAACTGGAGAAAAACTAAATGCAACAGAAGAAGAAAAAATAGAATATGTTAATATGATAAATCCGGATTTATATATTAGAAAAGTGATTTATGATGATAATGCAAAAACTACATACACATATATAACTACTGATAATAGTGGAAAGCAAATACAAAAAACAGAAGAGGGCTATATTCCGATTATGGTAGGATACTATAATGAAAAGCAAAAAGAAGTAGCCAAGCAATACATAACATTCAAGGATGAGCATACACCAGAAAATTATTATAATGATCAATATTATAGTGTAACAACAAGATTATTTTCAAACGAAACTATCAAAGAAAAATGCCTGGTACCAACGATTGCCCAGAGTGTAGGTTTTATAAATCAAGAAGATGGAAAATATATTGTTGAATTCTTCAAATTTGGAAAATCTAATGGTTTAGGAGCTATAAAAGAGGCTATTGCCGATAATACGGCACAAAATTTGGTAAAAATAAATCAGATAAAAAATGAAGAAATAAAAACAAATGCCGAAAACGAAATAAATTATGCCATAATAAAAAATGACACTGGAGAAGAAAACAGCGAAAATTCACAAGATGAGAAGAAAGGCTTTGAATTAACTACGCAAAACATTATTGTGTTAGCTATAATTGGAGCTTCAATCATAATCTGTTTAATAATAATAATTGGAATTAGCATTATGAAAAAAAAGAATAATTAGTTGGTACATTTTGGGGACGGAGAAAAAAATGTACATTGTATATTGAAAAGAAAAATCGCCTTATTTGGCGATTTTTTCTTCTGTATCTTTTTCTTTTGAAATTTTTTCAAACTCTGCGGTTAGTTTTTCTACAGTTTTATTATTTACGAATTGCTCGGCCTGCTTTACTGTAAACTCAAATAGTTTTGCATCACTGCTTCCGTGAGCTTTTACAACGGGCTTCTTAACTCCTAAAAATAGTGCTCCACCATACTCTTTGTAATCCATCATTTTCTTAAATCTGTTAAGAGATGGAAGGGCTGGAACAGAGCCAATCATTGATAAGATGTTTTTCTTTAGGCTTTCACTTAGTGACCTTTTTATGAATTTTCCCATTCCTTCAACTGTTTTTAAGAAAATATTTCCGGTAAATCCATCTGCAATGATTGCATCAATTTTGCCAGAGAATGCATCTCTTCCTTCAACATTACCAACAAAATTTATTCCTAATTCAGGAGATTTTTCTTTTAATAAATTATAGCTTTCACGAACCAGTTCATTTCCTTTAGTTTCTTCTGTACCAATATTTAAAAGACCAATTGCTGGTTTTTCAACTCCTAAAGCATCACGAATATAAATGCTTGACATTTGTGCAAATTGTAATAAATTTATAGGTTTACAATTTGTATTGGAACCACAGTCCATTAAAACCAATCTCTTATGATATGATGGAAGAATTCCAGCAAGTGCAGGTCTATCAACGCCTTTAATTCTACCGACCAACAATGTTGCACCTGTAAGAAGTGCTCCAGAGTTACCAGCGGAAATAAATACGTCGCCTTTTCCTTCCTTAAGTAAATTGAAACCAACAACCATAGAGGAATCTTTTTTGTGCTTAATGGCAAGTGTAGGAGTATCTTCCATTTCGATTGTTTCGGTTGCATTATAAATTTTTAGTCTAGGAGAAATTTCCTCGGCTGTTTTGTTATAAAAATCTTTTAATTTTGCTTTAATTACTTCTTCTTTTCCAATGAGCCATAGTTCAGCCTGAATTTGATCTATCGCAGCAACGGCTCCTTTAATATTTGCATCAGGGGCATTATCTCCACCCATTGCATCTAAAAGTATAATCATAGTCATTCTCCTTTTGCATAACATGAACAACCACTTACTTGATCTTGAATGAATCTAGAATTAAAAGTGGTAGCATTACATACTTAATTTCTCTTTTTTACAATATCTAATATACACTATATTAATGATTAATTCAAGCAAACCAATTAAAGTTTTAAAAATATTTTGCAAATAATTAAGTCGATACTAAATGGTTTTAAATGTAAAAATAAAACCTATTAAAACGTTATTAAATACGTAATAATAGGTGATTTTTGGAGGCACCTCTCAGAATCGAACTGAGGATGAAAGTTTTGCAGACTTCTGCCTTACCACTTGGCTAAGGTGCCATTAATATAATATATGCATAAATAAGATTAATATTACCAATAAAAGAAAAACCAGACTTTATTTTTATATATTTATTGGTAATATAAAATGTATTTATTCAATACCTAATTAGTATAGCATAGATTTAAAAGTTTGGCAAGAGATTTTTTTAAGAAAATTTGTATGTGTAAGTAATTATATGTATATAAAAAAATTTCCGACATAACCGGAAATTTTTAAACAATGGAGCGGGAAGCGGGGCTCAAACCCGTGACCTCTGCCTTGGCAAGGCAGCGCTCTATCAACTGAGCTACTCCCGCAGATTTATTTGCGATGCTTACTAACAAGCAATTAATATAATATCAAAATAGAAAAGAGTTGTCAAGTAAAATTTGACAATTTCTTAAATTTAGGGTATAATTGTAAACAGTTGTTACCTGAAAAAGGTAAAGAAGAGATTTGATTTTATTATATATACTATACGTTAGGGCGGAATTTTTTTGTATAGTAGTTTTATAGGATGTTTAAAATAATATATCTAAGAGATAATAGATATATGTATTTTTCGTATTCCCATAAAATATATAAATTTAGAAATTTTATGTACGGATCAAGTTAAAAGTATGAGAGTAACAACATATAAAGAATATGAAAGAAGGAGATTTTTTTTAATGACAGATGAGAATTTAAATAAAGATGGAAACGTTGGAACTGAAAACAATGTTTCTGATACTGGCGTAAAGAGAAGAGAAGGACGCCGTAAAAATTACAATAGGAGAGAAAATACAAGTAGAAATAGTACTAGAAGAACTACAACAGAGACAGCAGAAAATACAAAAGGAAGTAGAAGACCACGTAGAAGTAGAGAAAGCAGAAATGAGAATGCTTCTGCAGAAAGTAACGAAATATTTGAAAAAAATATAACAAGCCAAGAAAATGAGAATACAAAGCTTGTAAAAACAAGAAGATATGAAGGAGGTCTTGTTAAGGTAGAGAATAGAGCAATAGCAAAAAGACCAGAAAGAGCAATTGCAAAGAGAAGCGAAAGGCCAACTACCAAGAGAGAAGATTTTAGATTTAAGAAACCATCAATAAAAATAATTCCATTAGGTGGTATAGAAGAGATTGGAAAGAATATTACAGTTTTCGAGTATGAAGATGATATTATAGTTGTTGATTGTGGACTTGAGTTCCCAACAGATGATATGCTTGGAATAGATTTAGTAATTCCTGATGTTACTTATTTGGTAAAAAATAAGGAAAAAGTTAGAGGAATGGTAATTACTCACGGGCACGAGGACCACATCGGATCAATTCCATATGTATTACAACAAATTAATATGCCAATTTATGCTACAAAATTAACTTGTTGATTAATTAAAGGAAAGTTAGAAGAGCATCATTTATTAAGGTCTACAAAGCTTGTAGAAGTTGATGCCGGTCAAACTATTAAATTAGGAAAGTTCTCAGTAGAGTTTATTAGAAGTTGCCATAGCATTCCAGACTCTGTAATGCTTGCAATTACAACTACCGCAGGAACAATACTTCACACTGGAGATTTTAAAATAGATTATACTCCAATTGATGGAAAACCAATGGATTTAGGAAGAATTGCAGAACTTGGAAATAAGGGAATATTGGCACTTATGTCTGATAGTACAAACTCTGAAAGAAAAGGATTTACAATGTCAGAAAAGTCTGTTGGAGCAGTTTTCGACAAATTGTTTATGAACTGTAAAAAAAGAATTGTTGTAGCAACTTTCGCATCAAATGTCCACAGAGTTCAACAAATTGTGGATTCGGCTGTTAAATATGACAGAAAGATTGCTGTTTGTGGTAGAAGCATGATAAATATGATTGAAAACGCAAGAGCTCTAGGCTATATAGATGCTCCAGAAGATATTTTCATAGATATCGATTTAATACGTAATTACAATGACGAGCAATTAGTAATAATTACAACAGGTAGCCAAGGCGAAACGATGTCAGCTTTAACAAGAATGGCTGCAGGAGAGCACAAAAAGGTTACTATTACACCAAATGATTTAGTAATAATTTCTGCAAATGCAATACCAGGAAATGAGAAGCTTGTTTCTAAAGTTATAGATGATTTAATGAAGATTGGTGCAGAAGTTGTATACAGCGCATTAGCTGATGTTCACGTATCTGGACATGCTTGCCAAGAAGAGCAAAAATTGATATTATCTTTAGCAAGACCACAATACTTCATACCAGTTCATGGTGAGTATAGACAATTAATGGCACATGCAGAAACTGCTAAAGAACTGGGAATACCTGCACAAAACATATTCATAACACACAATGGTAGAATATTAGAGTTAAATAAAGACGAAGCAAAATTCACAACATCAGTACCATCAGGAAAAGTTTTAGTAGACGGATTAGGTGTTGGAGATGTTGGAAACATTGTATTAAGAGACAGACAACATTTATCTCAAGATGGATTAATTGTTATAGTATTAACAATGGATTCATCAACAGGTGAAATAGTATCTGGACCAGATGTTATTTCACGTGGATTCGTTTATGTAAGAGAATCTGAAAACTTAATGGAAGATGTAAAAAACGTGATAAAACAAGAAGTTGCAGGATTTGAACAAAGACATATAACAGATTGGTCAACAATAAAATCAACATTAAAAGATGATTTAAGAGACTATATATTCCAAAAAACAAAGAGAGACCCAATGATATTACCAATAATAATGGAAGTTTAATAGGGTGAACTAGGAAAATTAGAAAAGAAGCTTTTAAAGTAAAAGCCTTGAAAGCTTCTTTTAATAAAAATAAAAGGAGTAAGATTATGGATTATAAGGATTTAGCAAATTTAATTTTTCCGGATGCAAAACCAATAGAGTTTTACGAAGAAAAATATCCTGAGAGAGATTTACCTGAAGGTGCTATGGTTGTAAGAATTGGACCTAGTCCAACTGGTTCTGTTCATATTGGAACTATATACCAAGCTTTGCTTGCAAGAACTATTGCAGATAAAACTAATGGCGTGTTCTTTATGAGAGTTGAGGATACAGACCAAAAAAGAGAAGTTGAAAATGGAATTAAAGATATAATTGATTCTTTGAAATATTTTGATGTTATTCCTGATGAGGGAATGAATACAGAAACAACTTGGCATGGAGAATATGGACCTTATAGACAATCTATGAGAAAAGAGATTTATCAAGCTTATGCTAAATATTTGCTAGAGCAGGGAAAGGCATACCCATGTTTTGCTACTGCAGAAGAGCTTGAAGAAATGAGAAAAACTCAAGAGGTTGCTGGTGTTAAACCTGGATATTATGGAGTTTGGGCTAAGTATAGAAATTTAACTGTTGAAGAAGCAGCAGAAAAAATAAAGAATGGTGAACACTATATAATTCGTTTAAGATCAAATGGAAGCGAAGAGAGAAAGATTAAGATTCACGATGTTATAAAGGGAAATGTTATATTCCCAGAAAATGACCAAGATATAGTAATAATAAAGGCTGATGGACTTCCAACTTACCATTTTGCGCATGCTGTTGATGACCACTTAATGCATACAACACATGTAATAAGAGGAGACGAATGGTTATCTTCTGTTCCAATTCATGTTCAATTATTTCAAATGTTAGGATTTAAGGCTCCTAAATATGCACACACTGCAACAATACTAAAAAATGATAATGGAAATAAGAGAAAGATAAGTAAGAGAAAGGACCCAGAGGCATCAGCAAATTACTACAAAGAAATTGGTATTCCAGTTGAGGCTGTAAAGGAATATTTACTAAACATTGCAAATTCAAATTTCGAAATTTGGAGAAAACAAAATCCAGATAAATCGATAAAAGAATTTGACTTCCAATTAACAAAAATGAGTGTTAGTGGAGCTTTATTCGATATGGTTAAGCTTTTAGACATAGGAAAAAATGTTATATCTAAATATACAGCTGAGCAGGTTTACAATGAGACACATGAATGGGCTGAGACTTACGACAATGAGTTATTAGAACTTTTGAATAACAAAGAATATTCTATTAAAGTTCTAAACATTGAACGTGGCAAAACTAAACCTCGTAGAGATATTGCAAAATGGTCAGATGTTAAACATTGCATAGAATACATGTATGATGATAAATTCTTTGCAAGCAATGAAGAATACGAATTTGACAAGATAAATGATAAAGAAGAAATAAAAAAGATTTTAAATTTATATATGTCAAAATATTATGATGAAGCAGATGACCAACAAACTTGGTTTGGAAAGATGAAAGACATGGCTGAAGAGTTAGGATATGCAAGAGAAGTTAAAGAATACAAGAAAGAGCCAGAAAAATGGCCAGGACATGTTGGAGACATTAGCACTGTATTAAGAGTTGCAATAACAAGAAGAAGAAACACTCCAGACTTGTATGAAATAATGCATGTTTTGGGTAAAGCTAATGTGGAAAAGAGAATAGAATTAATAACAAAATAATATTAAAAAAGACTAATTTCAATTTATAAAAATTACGGCACGGTGCTCTTGGTAAGAGGTCCTAACGGACTCCTCAAAAGGCGAGCTTGACCTTATTAAAAAAATTGAAATTAGTCTTTTTGTAATAAAAGTTTGTATAGGAAATAATTTATTTGGAAATAAAAAAATCCCCCGCCGAAATGCAAATGCATCCGGCGGGGGAGAAGGGAGTACATTGGGGCTAAGTTACCGTATTGGCAACATGAGGTTGGTTATTCGATGGCAGGCATCCAAGAACCGCCCATATCCTCAATGGCTTTCTTGACCAGAGAATCATAGTGAAAACTACCGGTCAAAGAGACGAGTAGCGCCTTTGCGTTGCCTTCAACCCTTTGGACAAGTACGTTAACGTATTTGTCCCCAATCGTGGCAAAAGCGACATCCCGATGCGCTGAATCTTCAAACATTGCCATTCTGGCCCTACGAGGAGTACAAAGATTCAATGACATAAAAAATCCCCTTTCGAAATCTCCTCAAAGAGGAGTTAATATTGCTGTATTATATCACGAAATTCAACAAAATTCAACAAAAAATGCATTTTTTCTCAGATTTATTCAAATAAAAATAAGATTAGTATTATAAATAAAATATACTAACCTTAATTCGTAATAATTATCCCAAAAATCTAAATATAATTTTCAATATAATTCCACACATCTTCACTGTATATTTTTCTTTCTGCGGAAAATGGCAAGAATGTTAAATCTTTTAATGGATTTAATTCTTGTTGTAAATCTTCTAAAACTCCAGAAACCTTTGTGACGGCTATTTTATCAGCCTTACTTGCGATGATTAGGCAAGGTGAGTTTGTGTTTATAATATATTGGTACATTAATCTATCATTTTCTGTTGGTGAATGACGAATATCTATTAAAAAAACTATTAATGAGATTTTTTTACATTTTGACAAGTATTCTTCAATAAAGTTTCCAACTTTAACTTGCTCTTGTTTTGACATCTTACTGTAGCCATATCCAGGTAAATCAACAAAATAAAATTTTTCGTCTACATTGTAAAAATTTATTTGCCTTGTTTTGCCAGGTTCCGAGCTTGTTCTTGCTAATTTCTTTCTATTTAACATTGTATTTATAAAACTTGATTTTCCAACATTAGATTTTCCAACTAAAACAATTTGAGGCAAATCATTATGAGGATATTGAGATGGTTTTACAGCAGATATTTCGAATTTTGGATTTTTTACTATCATAATTTTTTATAATCAACTTAAAGAGCTGAATTATTCCTTTCTAAAATATTAAAATGTAGGCTTTTAGAGCCATATAACACTATAAATTATAACATAACAAAGGAGTAAAAACAATAAGGCTATTAGCCATTTAGAGGAATAATGTATATAATAAGACATAAAAAATGCAGGAGTGGGCACATGTGTGCTCACTCCTTGGTATGGTTTTATGCAACGATACTTAGTTATCGGACAATGGTGTTGCGTACATCAGGCCCAATACCGATGTACTTTACTGGGACGCCGGTGTATTCCTCCACATACTCCACAAACTCTTTAGCCGCTTTTGGGAGAGAGGCGTAAGAAGTGCAACCAGAAGTGTTCCAGCCGCCAACGAAACTCTTGTATATGGGTTCACAGTTTTCTGTGTCCATAGGAAAATAGTCGACGGTCATAGGCCAGCAGCTGTTTTTATCGTTTAAGAGGTACGAGGTACACACTTTTACTTCGCCGAGCTTTTGGCCAATCTTACCGAGAGTGTCCATGTGCATTAGGCAAAGTTCAGTAATGCCATCAACAATAATGGCATTTCTTAAGCGAACCAAATCAAGCCAGCCACATCTCCGAGCCTTTCCGTATGCACTATACTCATGACCGAGTTCACGAATAACTCTGGCAGTAGTACCAAACTCTTCGGTATTAAAAGGCCCTTCTCCAACACGTGAACAATAGGCTTTCGCAACGCCCAATACGTTATTAACGTAAATGGGACCGATGCCAGCTGCTGCGAGGGTTCCCGAAGTGCTAGGACTCGAAGAGGTAACATATGGGTAATCACCTTGATCGATATCCAAATAGAAAGACTGCGAGCCTTCGACTACAATCTTACTGCCTTTGCATAGGGCGGGAATTACAACAGAATGTTCATCGTGGATATAAGGAGTAATAAGGCTCCTATAACTCAGAATATTCTCATCAATAATCGTATGAAGCTGCTTAATGGTGTCTTCTGGTGAAAATGCTTCCAGCAGAACGTTATCCAACTTGAGATTGTGAGAAATTTTTTCCATGAGTTCCTTGACACTCAGCTCTGCAAAATCCTGCATTCTAATTCCGACACGGTTAACCTTGTCAGAATAGCAAGGGCCGACACCACTTAGGGTAGTGCCTAATTTCTTAGAACCTTTTAACTTCTCGTGCATCTTATCCATGCTGACGTGGTATGGCAGAATGATGTGAGCCCGAGGGCTGATAATCAAACGCTCAGGAGAGACTTTTATGCCCATGGCTTGTAGAGTTCTAATCTCTGTTGCTAGGCTTGGAAGATCTATTACGACGCCAGGACCGATGATGCATTTGGTGAATGGAAGGACAATTGCTGCAGGGAGCAGGTGCAGAGTAAACTTTTGACCGCCTATCATTACGGTGTGACCTGCGCTGCTGCTGCCAGTAGCACGGATTGCAATGCAATCTCTAGAAACGTGATGGGCAATTCGCCCCTTACCTTCGTTTCCCCATTGTAAACCAACAATTACGGTAACGTTACTCATAAAACTAAACCTCCTTTATAGACAATTGTCATGTTAAAGTTACATAAAACGATACCGTCAAAGATTATATCACGGAAAGTGGGGAGAATCAAGGCATATGAGGAGAAAAGCCAGAAATGTAAATGAAAATTTCAAAAAAATTTTTAGAAAAAGACTAATTTTAATTTATAAAAATTAAGGTACGGCGCTCTTGGTCGGAGCTCCTGACGGACTCCTCAAAAGGCGAGCTTGATCTTATTTTTAAAATTTAAATTAGTCTTTTTCTTAATATAAAATGTTATTTATTTTTAGGTTTTATTATTTCTGTTCCACCCATGTATGGACGTAAAACTTCTGGAATTGTTATGCTTCCGTCTTCGTTGTAGTTATTTTCTATAACTGCTATAAGTCCTCTAGGAGTAGCAACTACTGTATTGTTTAGAGTGTGAGGGTAGTAGTTTCCTTTTTCACCCTTTACACGAATCCCTAATCTACGTGCCTGAGCATCTCCTAAAGTTGAACAGCTACAAACTTCGAAGTATTTTTTTTGTCTTGGACTCCATGCCTCAATATCGCAAGATTTTACTTTTAAATCAGCTAAATCACCACTGCAACAATCAAGTTGTCTGACTGGAACATTCCAACTTCTGAATAAGTCTACACTTAACTTCCACATTTTATTGTACCAGTTCATTGAATCTTCTGGCTCACATAAAACAATCATTTCTTGCTTTTCAAATTGATGAACACGGTATAATCCTCTTTCTTCTAAGCCGTGTGAACCAATTTCTTTTCTAAAACATGGAGAATAAGATGTCATTGTAATTGGAAGATCCGCTTTCTTTAAAATTTGGTCCTTGAATCTACCAATCATTGAATGCTCTGAAGTTCCTATTAAATATAGGTCTTCGCCTTCTATTTTATACATCATGGCATCCATTTCTTCAAAGCTCATAACACCTGTAACAACATCACTACGAATCATGAATGGTGGAATTGCATATGTGAAACCAGCATTAATCATGTAATCTCTAGCACATGCAAGCATTGCTTCATGAAGTCTAGCAATGTCTCCAATTAAATAATAGAAACCAACACCACTAGTACGTCCTGCAGATTCTTTATCCATTCCGTTTAATTTTTCTATAATATCTGCATGATATGGAATTTCATAATCTGGAACTTTTGGTTCTCCAAATCTTTGAACTTCAACATTTTCAGAATCGTCTTTTCCGATTGGAACTGATGGATCTATTATGTTAGGAATTTTCATCATTCTTTCTTTGATTTCACTTGCAAATTTTTCTTCTTTTTCTTCGTTTACAGCAAGATCATCATTAATAGCTTTAACTTCAGCTTTAATAGCTTCAGCTTCATCTTTTTTGCCTTCTTTCATAAGGCTACCAATTTTATCACTAAGAGATTTTCTCTTAGAACGAAGTTCATCTCCGTGCATCTTGCAGGCTCTACTTTCTTTATCTAGAGCAACAACTTCATCAACTAAATGAAGCTTTTGGTCTTGAAACTTATTTTTGATGTTTTGCTTAACAACATCTGGATTTTCTCTTAAAAATTTAATGTCTATCATAACATACACTCCTTTTCGCCCATTAGGGACGCCCTTTCTTGGGCGAAATTTATTTTTATTATTCAAACTATAAAAAGACACCCCTATGCAAAAACATAAGGGCGAATTACACTTACGCCTTTTCAATGAAAACATTATATAACAAAATTTAGAAAAAGTAAATAAAATTGGGCTAATATGTAAAGAATAGATGATAAAATAAATTGTTTTGGAGGATATGATGAATCTTATTTTAGAATTTGTCAAATTTATAATTTTTTCTTTAGGAATAGTTACTATATCTAAATATATGCTTGTACCAGTTTTGAGAAAGATTTCCGTTGCATTAAAATTAAGCCCAAAGGCTAGTGGAAATATAGCAGGATTTGCCACATCTGTACCAGAATTCTTAACAGTTTCTTTTTCTGCTGCTAGTGGACTAATTGGAACAAGTGTGTACAATATTTTAAGTTCAAATATTATCAATTTAATACAATATATTTTTGCAATTTATTTGAATAAGAATCAAAAATTTTTAAGGAATAGAGCAATTTCAATCGATATTTTTTTAGTTATTGCGACAATAATAATTCCATTAGTGCTTGCAATTTTTAATGTGACTTTAGGTATTACAAGTGTTGTAATCTTTCTAATTTTACTAGTTGTATTT
>OIEN01001168.1_pt1 | contig 12606 bp, 11 predicted proteins | sample 1581741 | NCBI WGS metagenome assembly OIEN01 (sample SAMN01760944, study PRJEB22395) | human gut metagenome | reverse complement strand
GTATTAGTCAAAAACACGGCGTAAAACCTAAGTTCGTATTATTATCTGTTGGCATTCCAAAAAAGATATATTTATATATCAATCTTCAAGTTTTTTGAGCTCCTCGTCGTCCGAAGAATCGTCGGGTTCCACCGATTGATGCACGCGCGCCGACACGTCTTTAAGGTCATAGGTTTTGACGTCGAAACTGCCGTCTTTGTCCATGATTTTGACCTTGACCTGCTGTTTTAAGATGTCGTTGCTTTCCACGACGCCTTCGCCGTCGGGAGTTTTTGCGCGACTGCCGACCTTGGGCATTTTTTTGTACATTTCGGCGTAGTAATCGTTCTCGAATTTCAAGCAGCACATAAGACGTCCGCAAACGCCGCTGATTTTTGTGGGGTTAAGCGACAGCCCTTGCAGTTTCGCCATTTTGATGGAAACTTTCGCAAAGTCGGGAAGACAGGTGTTGCAGCAGCACGGCCGTCCGCAGGGGGCAAGCGCACCGCGCATTTTCGCGTCGTCGCGTTCATAAATCTGGCGAAGTTCGATACGGTTTCTGAACACGCCAGCAAGGTCTTTGACAAGGTCGCGGAAATCGACTCGTCCCGCCGCCGTGAAGTAAAAGATAATCTTCTGACGGTCAAAAGTGTATTCCACGTCCACAAGCTTCATATTAAGGTTGTGTTTTTCGATTTTCTCGTTTGCGATGCGAATGGCTTCCGGGCGCATGGCAAGGTTTTTTTCCACCTGTTTTTTGTCGGCGTCGGTGGCTTTCCTTAAAACGGGTTTCAAAGGTTGTACGACGTCTTTGTCGTCGACTTCGCGGTTTGAGAGCACGACTTCGCCGTATTCCGTGCCGCGCGCCGTTTCGACAATCGCAGCGTCGCCTTCCGAAAACGAAATTTTCTCGGGGCTGAAATAGTACACCTTGCACGAGTTCTTAAATTTTATGCCGACTATCGTTACTGACATTTATATTTAACCTCCAAAATACCGAGAAGCAGGTTTTCGACAACGCCGGTGCTTCCCACGTAAAAACTCAATTTTTTTCTTTCTTCGTTGACAAGATAAAGTATGTTGGAAAGGGCGTCAAGCGAAAAGCCTTTCGACAGCGTTTCGATTTCCCATTCCTTATGTTTGCTCATGATAAGGTTCTTGTCGGTTTTTGCCGCAATCATATCGCGAAGAACGATTGAGAGCGCGTCCAGAAAAACGGGCAAATTATCCTTATCAAGGGTTTTATCGTTCAAAAACGACGCCACATCGCTGCTTTTTTTCAGATTATTAAGTATGAATATGGCGCGGTCGAACGTTTCCGAAAAGGCGGAGTTTGACGAAATTTCCTTTGCGCGCCACAGCATACCGTCGGCGCAGGCAGCGGCAATCGTCGCGTTTCCGACGGCAACGCCCGAACTTATCAATGCGGCTTTTATATCGTCCGCGGAAAACCTGTCAAGGGTTATTTTTTTCGTTCTCGACTTCACCGTATCCAAAATCGCGCTTTCGCTGCCGACTCCTAAGAATATGCTCACGGCTTTTTGCGGTTCTTCCAGAGTTTTCAGCAACTTGTTTTGCGCGGCGGGGTTCATTTTGTCCGCGGAATTTACAAAGTACAGTTTGTTGTCGCTCTCAAACGGTTTCGTCTCGGTGTCTTCGATAAGGGCGGCGACGTCTTCGACCTTGATTTTTTTGCCGTCTTCGTTGATGAATTTCACGTCGGCGTGATTTCCGTTCAGCACTTTTTTGCAAACGGGGCAGGTCGTGCAGGCGTCCTTGCAATATACCGCGCACGCAATCAGTCTGAAAAGATTCTGCACGGCGAAAACGTCGGGCGAGATCACCATATAAGCGTGCGACAAATTGCCCGTGTCGATATCGTGTTTTATTAAGTTGTAGGCGCGGCTCTTTTTCAGAGCGTCCTGAAACTCAATCATCTGATAAGTCCTTTTTCGCGAAGGGCGTCGATAATATGTTGGCTTGTTTCGGCCTTGCACTCGCATGGGACGATGCGGATCACCCTTTCCGGATTTTCGTCGGCGATGTCGGAAAAGCCCTTGTAAACGCGGGCGTGGAAATCGCCCGATTCCACCTCGAAACGGTCGCCCAGTTCTTCCGCCTTTTTGCGGCTTCTGAACATTTTGTCGTGGGGCAGGTCGATGAAAACCGTCGCGTCGATGGGGCAGCCCTCGATTGCTTTTGCGTTTATGTTTTTCACGACGTCGGTGCCGAGTCCGCGTCCCGCGCCCTGATAGGCGACGGAACTGTCGACGTGCCTGTCGCAAATCACGATTTTTCCTTCGTTAAGGGCGGGAATGACGACTTCCCTTAAAAGTTGCGCGCGCGCCGCTGCGTAAAGATACGCCTCGCATTCGGGCGTCATATCCGCGCTTTCCGGCGAGAGAAGTATTTCGCGAATTTTTTCGCAAATGGGAGTGCCGCCGGGCTGACGAACGAGAACGGCGGGTTGCGACGTTTTTTCAAGATATTCCATAAGAAGACGAACCTGCGTGGACTTTCCGACGCCTTCGCCGCCTTCAAAAGTGATAAATTTTCCTTTCATAATGATGTCCGTTAATTATTCTACTTATCTATTGTAACATATAATCTGCCGTTTACAAAACCAAAAACGTCGCGGTCTTTCAAAAAATCGGCAATATTTTCGGTAATTACTTCGCCGTACGCGACGACGGGAATGCCCGGGGGATACGTCCCGACTTCCCCGAGCGACACGTGACCTATCGCGTCGTGCAGCGGAAGATACGCGCCGCCGCCCGTTATTTTTTTGAAAACAGGCGCGGGCAAGGGCGGAATTTCACGCGCGCTTTCGCAGTTCACGTCTTTTAAGGCGTCGTAAATATCGTCGATTCTTTCCTCGTTTTCGGGAGACAGTATAAAGACCGCCAAATCGTAAAAGGTCATTTCGGGCACGACGTTTTTATTCCTAAGTGCCGAAAACCCGTTGTCCCCGCACCTTACGACAAGCCTTGTGAAGTCGTCGTTTTCAATTATTTCCAGAGGCAGTTTTTCTTTTAATAAGTTTACCTTTTCAAAAAGGTTTTCATACTTTTCTTCGCCCGATATTCTTCTTTCGTCAAGGGAATAATCAATGCTCAAAAGGGTAAGATAGCACGGGCTTGTAGTGTGCAAATCGGCACGTAAACGCAACAAATCGTCCGTTAAAGTATCGTTATTGCAAAATAACGCCGCCCCGCCCGAATACACGGGCAAGGTTTTGTGAAAGCTTGTAACGGAAATGTCGGAAAATCCCGAAAAGCCTTTTTCAAAGCGTTCTGAAAACGGGAAATGCGCGCCGTGCGCCTCGTCCACGAAAAGAATTTTGCCACGTTTTTTCACAAGCGCGGATATACTTTTTGCGTCCGCGGTCATTCCGAAGTAATTCGGCGACGTTATGACGCACGCGCCCGCAGACGGATATTGTTCAAGCGCGGTTTCGACGTCTTTTTCCGTCACGGGCAAAGGGATTCCGTTTTTGTCGAAAGACGACGGAATATATCTTACCTTAAACCCGAGCGTTCTTGCCGCCGCGTAAACCGACTTGTGCGAAGAGCGGGCAACGATTATTTCGTCGGTGCGGTTTCGTATCGCGCTCATTGCGATGAAAACCCCCGTCGTGCTACCCGAGGTCAGATAAAAGCAGTTTTTCGCGCCGTACGTTTTCGCGCATTCCTTTTCGCTTTCAAGTATCGCGCCCGTCGGATTTTGCAGATTGTCCGAAAAATCGAGTTCGGTCACGTCGTATTTCGCGCTTGAAAAAAGCGGATTATCGCCCGTGCCGAAGTGCGCCGGCATGTGGAAGCGTGCGGGATTTTTTGCGACGTATTCGCAGATTTTGTCGTACAACGGTTTCATAATCCTTATTATATATTGTTTTCGCGCGTTTGTCTAAATAAAAGTCAAGTAAAATTTGAAAACCCTTGCAAATTCCGCGGCGGTGTGGTAATATAATGAAAAGGGGAAAACCCAAATAAGACAAATTTGAAAAGGAGACGTTACTATGGCACACAAAATCAGTGATGAATGCATCGCTTGCGGAGCGTGCGCGGACACTTGCCCGGTAGGTGCTATTTCCGAAAACGGCGGTAAATACGAAATCAACCCCGACGAATGCATCGATTGTGGCGCTTGCGCAGAAGGCTGCCCCGTCGGAGCAATCCAAGGCTGACAAACACAAAAAGAAAGAACTCCCCCGGATTTTTCCGGGGTTTCTTTTTGGAAAAAACACGGCGGAAACTGAAAAATCCGCCGTTTTTTGACAAAATCCGAAAAAATGTAAAAATCGTCAAATAAAAAAAGGGATTCGATTGTTTATTTGTTGCAAGGGTTATATCGGTTGCAAAATTCTTCCCGACTTTGTATAATATGCCTATTAAATAAAAGAGGTTTTCCGTTTGGATAATAAACGCCTTGACATTTTAATAGCGCGCATCAAGGAATCGGGCGATGAAACCGCTTTTGCGGAGTTTTACGAACTCACGTCAAAAGGTTTGTTTTCGTATTTATTGTCGATAGTAAGGAGAAGGGAAGTTGCCGAAGACCTTATGCAGGATACGTACGTGCGTTTTAGACAAAGCGTGCAAAGTTACAAATCGGGCAATCCGGCGGCGTTTCTTATCGAGATCGGCAAAAACATCGCCTTCAACCACATAAAGCGCGCGAAGTACGAGACCGCGACGGATTTTTCGGAGTGGGAACCCGTGTCCGGCGAAAAGAGCGTCGAAGACCTTGCCGACACCACCGTCACCGACGCGATGAAAAAGGTGCTGACCGCCGACGAAGCGCAAATCGTTATGCTGTACGTCGTGGCAGGTTTCAAACATCGCGAGATTGCTGAAATCGTAAAAAAACCCGTGGGCACGGTACTCTGGACGTACAACAACAGCCTTAAAAAACTCAGAAAATACTTAAAGGAGGAGCAAGCGTGAACAACAAAGATTTGAAAAACAGATTAAAAAGCGAAATCGAAAGCATTACGCCGCGCGTTTACGACAACGTCGTGCAGTCCTCCTATATCGAAAAACCCGTGGCGAAAACAAAGAAAGCGGGCGCAAGCAAAGCGTTCAGAATCGCGACGTCCGCCGTGGCGTGCGTGCTGATTATGGCAATCGCGATTACCTGCGGCGTTATGTTCGCGCCGAAAAAAGATAATTCGCCGATAAGCAATTACTATTACGTGCAGGTTTCTGCGGGCGCGGACAAAGCGACTGCGGCGGCGGACGAAAAAACCGACGGCGCAAAAATCACGCTCACGTTAAACAGCGAGGAAATCGTGGAAACGGTGCGCGCCGAAAACGTGGACGGCGACATGATACTGCATCTTTCGGGCGAATTGAAAGGGCTTAAATTTGACGCCACGACAAGAAAAATCAACGAAGCCGCGCGGACGCTCAAATTCGTCGATGACACGGACGGACTTTCCGTTTCCGTCTCCGGCGAGACCGCCGAAAGCTTTGCAAAACGACTTCGAGCGGCGTTTGACTTTTCGCTGTCGATAAAGACGATTTCAAAGGAAGACCTTGCAGACCTGGCGAAGAAATATTTGCAAACCGCGACTTCATCAATGAGTTTTGAACAATTAACCGCCGCTTTTGCTGAAAGAAAGAGTCTGCTGGAAGAATCCTGGCGCGGCGACAGAAGCATTTTTTCGGACATATATTGTCAGATTGCCGTAGCACAACTTTCAGACATTAAGAACAGTGGGTTTGATGTATTCAAGGAATTTGTGAGAGGCAGTTATAAGGAAATGATTGAAAGCCTTAAAAGAATCGAAAGCATGTGCGAGAATTTAGGGCTGACCGAGGTGCAGACAAAAGTTGCGGAAATCCGTATCTCCCTTGAAAACATCGACTTTGCGAAAATCAAGGCGATGTATGACAAATATATCACGGATTTAATCAACAATATTCTGAATCCGAGCGAACAAACATCGAACAGTATTTTTAATATTTAATAAACAATATAAAAATAAAAACAAGCCTTATCGGAAACGGTAAGGTTTTTTATTGAAAGACACCTTGTTATAAAACCCACGCAAGATACTTTTGTACTTGCGTGGAGTAAAAAAATAAAAAATTTTTTGCAAAATCCCAATAAAACGCGCTCGTCGATTGTTTACTTTGCGAAAACAATTTGAAAAACACGGAGGTTTTACTCAATATGAAAAAGAAAATCCTGGCAATACTTCTTGTAGTATCTATGGTAGCGGCTCTTGCGGTCGGACTTACCGCCTGCAATAAGGACAAGAAAACCGCGCCTGCAAAAGCGGACAACGCCGAAACTCTCGGCACGGCAATCGCAGTCGCGATGAACTCTTCGGCAGCGGGCACTGCTTCGGCGGAAGGCGATGAAAACGTTGATCCTTATTTCACCATTAACGGCATCGGCGCAATCCCCGGTATCAGCACGGCAACCGACGAACTTGCAAAATACCTTAACGAATACGTAAACAACGCAAAAGCGTACATCAAAGATCACAATGTTGACGTCAAAGTGGAAGCATCCAACGAAAAAGACGGCTATAACTACAAAATGCTCGTGACTGTCACTTATAAAGACGCCGAAGGCAAAGACGTATCCGACGTATCGACGATTTACATCAACGCAAAGAAAATCAAAGACGGCGAAGACGCAGACATCAACGGCAAAGAAGATTATACATTTGAAGCGGTTGTTGCGCACGGCGAAGCCAACCTTGTAGAAATCAAAGGCACCTGCGAATATGACAAAGAAAAAGACACGATGGTCTTCAAGTTTGGTTCAGGCGTAGGGGTTGAAGTTGACGGTGTTGGCGTAAAAGTTATCGCATATGCAAACGAAAAGGGCGGCGTAGTCGTTGAAGTTAACGTCGGTGTTAAAAACAACTGCAAAGTCAACGTGAAAGTCGAACTTGGCAAAATCAGCGATACCGAACACGGCGCGAAAGTCAACGTTGACGTAGTGGTCACAGCAGTAGGCAAAGAACTTGTGAAAGTGAACGTCGTTGCAAACGTTATCTCGAATGCAAACGCAACCAACCTTGACAAAAACGACTTTGCAATCAACGGCACGGCGGTTGTCATCGTGGCAGGCTCTGCAAACGTGAACGTCGATATCAGCGGCGTTGCAAAATACGTCCCCGGTGAACCGGAAGTCGAAAACGGCAAATACGTTGTACAAGTCAACGGCAACGTCAAAGTCAACGCATAATATGCTTATTATCGGATTACGACAGTAATCTTTCCACCTAAATCAAAGGAACGTCCCGATTTTCGGGGCGTTTCTTTTTGCAAAAATTCACCTTGCGAAAAAAATAAAAAATTTCAAACATTTTTCAATAATATGCAAAACATTGTCATATTTTGTATGCAATAATGCAATCAAGAGGTGAACAAAATGAAAAAATTATTTGCAATAATCAGAAACACAAAGGTTAAAACCCCCGCCCGCCGATCACTCGAAATATATCATATCGACAAAGGATTTTCGGAGCCTCTTTTTGAGTGCGCGGATTACGTCGTGTCCCGCACGAGCGGACTTTTTTCAAACGCGGAGTATCACGAAGTCACAAACGCCTTTGGCGTAAAGTTCAACGTGACGAAAAGCGTTTTATAAATTGCGAAGCGCGAAAAAACCGTCGGAAAGCGACGGTTTTTTGTCATCATATTGTTTTCGGTTTATCAAAACTTCACAAGTTCCGGCTCGCGGTTCACGTATCGGGTGAAACCTTCAAAGCCGATTTCTTTCATTGCCGCCGCGATTTTGTCGTAATTATAAGCGATGCTGTTGGTGCGGTGTGCGTCGCTGCCGAAAGAAATTTTCCTTCCGCCGAGCTCGTAGTATCGTTTCAGGACGTCGACGTCGGGGATTGACAGGTGTCGCAAAGAAAACTCGCTTGTGGTTTTTCCGCCGCGATAAGTTTTGCTGTTGACTTCCAGGCACTTATCCTTTTCGATGATGGCGGTGAGGATATCGTCAAATACGTCCGAAAACTCCTCGTAAAACATATCGGGCTCCTTATACGGCGCGTTTCTCTGGATATAGCCGATGTGGCCGATGATGTCGTAGGGGTAGGGCGCGTCGACGCTTTCCCGGACGGCTTTCAGGTATTCGAGATAGGCAAAGTGTTTATAGGGGCACTTATTGAAATATTCCGCGTAATAGACCTCGCTGCCGAGCACGCAGTGAACGCTGTTGATAATGACGTCGAAGTCGATATCGGCAAGGTCTTTGATATACAGATTGTTTGCCGATTTAAGATATCCGAGTTCCGCGCCCATGGCAAGGCGGAAGCCTTTCTTATTGAAGCGGCGTTTGAAGTCCTGCATCGCGGCGACGTACGCCGACATATTTATTTGCGGGTTGTCATATCCGATGACCTGATAATCGCGGTTGACGTGATCGGTGATTGCGACATAGTCGCAACCGCGAGAAAGCGCCGTCGCAACGACGTCTTCGACCGCCTCCATGCCGTCGTCCGAAAAAATGCTGTGAACGTGCGAATCGTGCATAAAATTCCTCCTAACGATTATTATACAAACGTAAGGACAATATGTAAAGGTTTTTCGCAAAATATTACACGCGGGCGCATTTGTAACGTTTAGGTTAAAAATTACCTTAAAACGATTTGCCGATAACCCCGAAACGGCGCGCGTCGGGCGGAAATCCCGACTTAGCCTTGACAAGAAAACCAATAAATATTAAAATGTAAAATGTAGAGATATACGCACGTCTGCGTGCGTGTACAATTTAAATCTCGAAAGGAGACCAAAAATGAAAAACAAGAATTTTTTGCGAGTACTCGCAATAGTTTGCGTTCTCGTTTTGTGCGTCGGCGTTCTGGCTGCCTGCAAAAATAAAGGAAACGGCGGCGGAAATCAAGGCGGCGGAACGGGCGGCGGTGGCGGAACCGGCGGTGGCGGAAGCACCGGCAACCAAGCAGGCGCCTCGATGAACGCATTTGTCAACACGATGTTCCAAAGCGCAAACGAAATCGCAAACGGCACTTCGTTTGAACTTGCCGACGGCAAAAACATCGCATTGAGCCTCGGCGCGACAATCACCCTTAAAAAGGATGGCGGCATCGCGGGCGAAATAATGCCGATCGAACTTGCTCTGAAAGGTTTTCTCGACCGTCAGAACGTCACCGACAAATATATCGATGACGCAAACGGCGCATTCGTGCTTTCGGGCAATAACGTGACGATATTCACCGACACGACCGAACTCAAAGAAGGCGAAATCAGAGTAACGAAAGAAGGCAATAACTACGTTGTCGACAAAAACGGCGACAGCGTTGCGAAATTCGTACCGTTCGATTCCGCAAACTCCGCGCAGGCGGGATATAAGAGATATTCAAAAGCGGTTTCGCTTACTTCCGACAACGAAACTTATATCGACGTGTCCGCGCGCATTAACGGCGTTGATTCTTTCCGTCTTATTTACGAAAAAGACTTCCTTTACGCAACGATCGCAGGGAACAAAGTCGGCGTTGACCTTACGAAACTTGGAAACACCGCAAACGGACAAACCGTCAAAGACGCGCTTTTCACCAAGATCGAAGGGCTGCTCAAAAACAACGTCGTAAAGAGCGTTGTCGAGGCTTTCAACGGCGGCGACTTTGACCTTAACGAAGTTATCACCGGGCTTATCAACACGTTTGTAAAGAAAGAGTATATGCCGTACAGCGACACGCTTGTCAATGCGGCAAGCAGAAAACGTTACAAATTAGATAACAACGGCAAATATGTTGAAGACGCAAACGGCACATACGTTGTGAAAACCCTTGCCGATACTCTTTACGGAAAAAAGGATGTAACGATTGGCGACATCATAAGTGTTGAGGGAATTGTCAACATGTTTTTCAAAGATTGGGACACCGCATATTCCTGTCTTGGAGAAACCATAGATATTCAAAAAATTCTTACGCTGGAATTAGGCGGGGAGCCTTTGGCAAGCATGTTGTTCAGCAAACCCACCTGGTACACCTGGAAGAACGGTCAGTTCCAAGAAGCGAACAAAGGTTACGCGTCCGTCAAGAGCGACCTGTCGCAAAAACTCTCCGCCACAATTTCACTTGATCCGCTGACGAAGGAAGATGCAAATGGTGGAATTACTAGACTTGTGAACTCACCGCTGTTTGGTGGCGCAATCAAGTTGGGCTTTGAAAAGGAAGCGGGCGCAAACGGCAGCATCGGTAAGATGAGCAAATTCTTCCTCGACCTTAACCTGCCCGCAGGCGAAAAAGGCAGGACTTTCGGTATCGAACTTGCAATCACCGACCTTAAAATCGGCAACGATAAAGACGCGATTTCCACGACGGCTGTAAACAAAGACGAATACGGCGCAATGAATATCAACGCAGGTCTTGATTTCAACTTCGGCAAAGACCTTCTGAGCCTTGTCGCACACGATTATACAAGTGCCAACGGCTTGACAATCAAAGTCGGCGGCGACGATCTGAAATACGACGAGGTAACGAAAACGCTCACCGTTCCCAAAACGCTGAAACTCAATATCAAAGGCACGCTCGATTTCGTAAATATCCAAAACACTCGCGCGGTTGCAACGATTACCGCAAACGATAAAGTGTTTGCAAAACTTCAACTGTATTCCGTCCCCTTAGGAACAGATGATTTCGACCTGCAACTCGACGCGAAAATTATGGAAGAATACAAAGGCGTTCTCCCCGCGATTCTCGATATGTGCGTCGCGCTTGGTAAAAACGGCGCAATCGGCGTCAACGGATTCCGAAAAGTTAACGACAAATGGGGATTCTATGCAGCGGACGGCAAAGACAAAGTCGGCGGCGTTCTGTACTCGGTCTATGAAGAAGCAACAGACGGAAACGGCAATTACAAACGCGGCGCGTATGTCACTGCGGAAGAAGGCTACACCGGCGTTAAATTTGTTCAAAACCAAGACGGCACGTATGCGGTTGACGCGAACGGCACGTTCAAGTTTGTTGCCGACGAAACAGCAGAAACTTATTTCCCGATTCTTGCGGAAGACGGCTACGCCGGCAAAAAATATACGAAATATAACGTTTCTTATAGTTACGCCAAAGTCAACGAATCCATCGATCATCTGGTAACGAGTGGCGAAGCGCACGTCAAAGGGCTCAACTTCGTGAAACTTGTCAACTACCTTATCAATAAGAACGGCAACGGTTTGTTCGTGAACTATAAGGCGGACAAAGCCAAAGCAGCGTCGGAAGGCGACATCACAATCAAAGACATAATCGAGAGATTAGTGTTCAGCGCCGAAAAGGGCATAATTCCCGCAGTGTACGGTCTTATCGGCATCGAAAAGAATGCGTACGGTCTTGACAACGCGCTTGTTATCGGCGGCGAAAACCTCCTTAGAACGACGTTCAAAAACTTGTTTGACTATTCGACCGATCCCAAGGAAAAAACAATCGATGCGGTGAGCATGGTCGCTCTTGCGATGAATTATTTCAAAGGATATGGCAACTCAATCTTCAAAGAAAAGATTTACGACTCGGTCGAGGTTTATAAGGAATTCGAAACCGAACTTTACAAGTTGACGGCTCGCGGAATTTACGCGAAAGGTCTCAGCAAACAGCTTATGTTGCTCCGTCCCGCGGAATATATGACCAAAGGCGAAGAGCACTTCAAGACACACAAAACGACCGCAGAAATGCAAAAATACGGTTATGCCGTGGTCGAAGACAGCGCGCACAACAAATATCTGTACCCGTACGTGCTTTATGCAGAGCTTGAACTTAAAGCAAAGAACAACGACGTGACATATATCCGCAATGAAGGGTTCGAACTTAACGAAAAAGGCGAACTCGTGCTTGTCAACACGCCCGCAAAACTTATCGAACTTATCGAGGGAAAACTCAACGATAAGACAAGCGGTACAACGCCAGACAATTATTTGGACGTTGCGGGTGCGGAACTTCGTCAGGCATACCGCCTCGGAAAGACCTACGTCCCGTACCTTGAGGGAACCACGTGGAAAGTCGAGGAAATAGCTGCGGCTGGCACAAGCGCAAATGCGGAAATTATTGACGATATCGCGCTTAAAGTCATCATCGGCACGAAGAAAGACGGCGACCGCGTAACGTACGGCGAAGCAAAAGTCGAAGGAAAAGTCTACGGAAAGACGTTCTCGATCAAAGGCTACGTCAACTTCTGTGAATCCGACCCGACAACAGACAGCGATTACAACGAAAACCTTATTTCCGAAGATACAAAGAAAAAGGCTTTTGAAATCCAGATCATCAATCCGCAAACGTATAACAAAAAGTAATACGTAAAAAACAACACAAAGGGCTGCACTATTACGGTGCAGCCTTTATTTTTTGTAAAAAGTCATAATTTTGCGACCTTTTGAGTTTTTTCGGGAACCCGAAAACTCGTTAAAGGGGACCCCAAAAGATACTTTTGTACTTTTGGGGAAAAGGTGCACACAAGCAAAAGAGTGAGCGTTATCGCTTGCGAAAACGTGATTTCAAAAGCGAAGTTGTGCGATGCGTACACTATGATTTTCAGAACCCCAAAAGAAACATCAAAATTTCATCAAAATTCTGACTTTTTAGAGTTAGGGGCCCCCACAAGATACTTTTGTACTTGTGGGGAGAAGGAGCAAACGAGCAAAAGAGTG
>OIEN01001164.1_pt1 | contig 12625 bp, 8 predicted proteins | sample 1581741 | NCBI WGS metagenome assembly OIEN01 (sample SAMN01760944, study PRJEB22395) | human gut metagenome | reverse complement strand
GAAGAGTCTGTTGTTTTATGAATCTACAATGTGTACTTTATCGGATGCTTACGTCCATATAGTCCATCTCGTTATTATAGGCCACATCCTGAAGCACAGACTTGAACTTATCCAGCCAGGCTTTCAAGTTCGATTCGGTTCGTTCTGCTGCACATCCCAACCGGGAATTGCGGACCATTCTCTCAGAAGAAATATGAATTTCTTCCCAGCTTCCGTTCTCGCACAACAGTTTCAGGTGAAAACTTTGGTAGCCGTTCTCCTTGGGAGCATTGATGTAGTTGGACACACTGCCCGGCTTTTCCTTGGATAGAGTAACGGCTACCTACATCGAAACTTTGTAAAAACAAAAGGCCGGCACACAGCCAGCCTTTCATGATTTATTTACCTCCTGCCGGAAGATTTTTCAGGAAATAGTCCGTCATCGATTTCCGCAGGTGATAGGTAGTGCCTTCCCGCTCATTGATGGCATGCGAGCGCATCGGATAGGACAGCTGATAGAACACCTTGCCGTGTTTCACTAGCTCGTTGACCAGCATCTCGCAATTCTGATAGTGCACGTTGTCATCACCGGTACCGTGAATGAGGAGCAGGTTCCCTTTCAAGCCTTCCACATAGGAGATGGGCGAACCTTTGCGATAGCCTTCCGGATTGGCCTGCGGCGTGTTCATGTAGCGTTCCTGGTAAATGGTGTCGTACAACCGCTGGTCGGCTACGAACGCAATGGCAATACCCGTGCGGAACACATCCGGATAACGGAACATGCAGTTGAGGGTCTGACTTCCTCCCCCACTCCAGCCTGTAATGCCGATGCGGGAAGTATCGATGAACGGATACTGACGGGCCAAATCGAGGATTCCTTGTGCCTGGTCTTGCGAAGCAAAAGTACCGACCTCGCCATAAATACATTTACGCCATTCCCTTCCGCGAGGGGCAGCAGCTCCGCGGTTGTCGATGCTGATGACGATGTAACCCTGGTTGGCCAGGAACTGGTGCCACATATCACCTCCCTGCCATACGTCCTGCACCGTAGAGCTGGCCGGCTCCCCATACACGTCAATAATGACCGGATATTTCTTTGCTGGATCAAAATCTACCGGTTTAATCATAAAGGCATCCAATACCAAGTCGCCGGAATGTGTCTTGACAAATTCCTTCGGACGTAACTTCAACTGCTGATACTGGGCCAGTGCTTTCTCATTGTCTTCAATGACCGACAAGGTCTTGTGCGACGGCAAGGCCACCATCTCTATTCGCGGAGGAGTAACGGCATTGCTAAAGGTGTGCACGGCGTACTTCCCATCCGGAGAGATGTCATATTTATGCTGCCCTTGTTCCTTCAATGGAGAAAGGCGCTTCACTTCTCCCTTGCCGAACAAGCTAGCCGAATACAGATAACGCTGGGTATAATTGTCCGGTGAGGCGATGAAATACACCAGCCCTTTCTTCAGGTCCATGCCCACCTGCTCAATCAAATCATAATTGCCTTTCGTGATGAGCTGGATATCTTTTCCATCGCGGCTCACCCGATAAAGATGCCGCCATCCGTCCCGTTCGCTCTGCCAGGTAAAATACGTATTGTGCTTCAGCCAAGTCACTTGGTCGTTGGTTTCCACCCAAGCTGCATCCGTTTCTGTCAGGATATTTTTGGGTGCACCACCTCCGATGGAAGCAATCCATACCCTGTTCGTATTCTGTGGACGATTCATCTGCTGGATAAACAAGTCGCTGCTTTCGGGAATAAACTCCATCCGCATAATGTAATTCTGACGGGGGTCACCGGGCAATTCAATCCAAGTGGTCTCACCTCCGGTAGCTGCCACATAACCCACCTTCACGGCTGAATTGGTGGTTCCGGCCTTTGGATAGGGGAAGCGGATGATTTTCGGGTACAGGGAATCCACATTGTTAATGATATCAAACCAGCCGGTGCCTTCCGTATCGCTCTGCCAATAGGCAATGTACTTGCCGTCAGGGCTCCAGCGGAAACCATCCCGGCAGAAGAATTCCTCCTCATACACCCAGTCAAAAGTTCCATTCACAATCGTACTGCTTCCGTCGTGTGTCAGCTGGGTGATTTTCCCGTCGGACACATTCTCCACATAAATATTGTTCCCGCTCACGTAGGCCACCCGCGTCCCGTCGGGCGAGAACTTGGCAAACATCAGACTGCTTTCCGGAAGATCTTTTCCCAACTGTTGCAACTGTCCTGTTTGCATATTGAGCACCCAGTAGTCACCCCGAGTATCGTAACGCCATACTCGCTTGGTATTTGTATAAACCAAGACCTGCTTGCGTGAGGCGTCAAAACTGAAACTTCTGACCGACAGGGTGTCAGAAGTACCTGGCTTTACAAACGAAGCTGCAGGTATCAGCACTTCACGTTTATCCTTCTTGGCTGCATCATACGACACGATGTCATATCCTCCCGCCGGGTTCTTTTCTTTTTTCGAGTACTTGCTTCCATCCGAAAGCCAGTTTACCCGGCTCTCTCCTTTTGTAATTACCAAACCTCCATTCACCACCTCCTCCAAAGTAGGGATATGCTGTGCATACGCTGGAAGGAAAGCCAAACAGCAAGATACCAAAATCGCCTTTCTAATGTTCATTTGCATACTAATTTTATTGTTTAGAAGAAAAATTTCTAATTTTTCGATAAAAGTACAACATTTTACAATAAGCACGAAAGAATAAGGCAATCGAGTAGAGGCTGTCTAAAAAAATTTTAAACTGGAAGCTATCTCAAATTGGACTGATGTTTTCTGCATTCTATCCAACTGTCAGTACTATCATTGAATTAGTTGGTTCAGTCCTTCATGGAGCATTCTATATGCTTTATCTGAAATTTCTGTTCGTCGGACCAGATATCTGTCGACAGCTTCCTTCAGATTCCACCTTACGATGGACATAGCTCTTCACTGTATAGCTCTCGCTATTAAGGTTCATTGAAAACTTACATCCGTTATTAAGACTCATGCCGAGCGCACCTAAAAAAAACCCGTCAAAGACCACCAGGTCAATGACGGGCATCAATTATCTCAAGCTCCGGCTTCCATTCAAAATGTCGTCCGGTATTTCTGCACAACGTGTATACACAGACACATCCTCACTGTTATCCTTCATGGTCCATTTCATTGTTTCATCGGTCATTTCTGAAACAATATACTCATTCCACAAATCATGAGAATAATCATATTCCCCCGTAAGAATATATCCCAGTTCCTCGTCCTCTTCAATTTCAAAACTACCAGTAGATTTATGAGAATACATACTTCCCATATTGTCATACATTTCAAAAGTATGTTCTTTTCTATTGAACGTAATATATACATACTGACCTTCCTGTAATGGAGTTCCATTTAATTCAGTCAACATCCAGGTTCCGTTCAACGTGGCATAATTCACTTCCTGATACACCACCGGAGCCTCATCGTCTTTGCTACAAGATGCAACCATTGTCAACAACGAAAGGCACATCATCAGTCTGAATATGAATCTTATCATATCTATCTTGTTTAAAAAGTTATTTATTTTATTTCTACATTAATTTTTATTGTCCGGTCAGACGGACGAGCAGAGATTCCATCAAGCAGCACATTAAACTGTTTTTTTCCTTTAGCTCCAGGAATCTTTCCACCATCCAGTTCAAGAATCAGATAACCCTCCTGCCCCGGTTCCAAGACCTCAGGCTCCGTACTCAGACGAATAAACTCAGGCAAAAATCCCTTCACAGCACCAATCCGCAACACCTCGTTTCCCGCATTCGCACAAGCAATTTTCTCCACTCGATGCATGCCTGTACTCACGGCCCCAAAACTTACCGTCTTGGTACGTATCCTCAAATTTCCCATTGCATATTTATAGTCCTTCCACAAAGCACTCGAGGGAGTTACTTTGCCTACAATACTCAATGCGGCAACAGGTTGTTTTTCAGAGATGTCGGTATAGACAAAGGCTTTCGTAAAGAGCTTTCCCGGTTGTCCGAAAGGATTATAAGTCACACTGACAACCGCTTTATCACCTGGATTCATCACTGCATGATCGATATGAGCATCCGTACATCCGCAAGTAGTAGAAATTCTTGTCACGACTATTCTTTTCTTACTCACATTCGTACAGGTAAAAGTGTATACCTGAGGTTTATCATCCTCCGACAAGACTCCCGCATTTATCTCAATAGGCTCAAAGCGCAACAAAGCTTGTGCATTTTCCACCAATACGGGGTTGAACACAGATTCAAGCTCCTGCTGAGTAAATACTTTCTGTGCCGATAAGCACGACACAGAAAGCCACATTGACATCAAGATAATTACAGTTTTCATAAAAATTCCGTACCTAAATTACATCCATCCGTTTCCAGTAGTCTTACGTACAGTAATGACAAATTCCTGCGTATTTCCGTCACTGCTAGTCACCGAGGCCTTGGTCATTCCCACCTTGGTTCCCTTTACCGTCAGTGTATTGTCTTTCAAAGAAACGGCAGCCACATTGCTGTCCACCACATTGAAGTCAGTAGCAGTCACATTATCGGCATAGATTTTGCTCAAGTCTACCACTTTCGTTCCATCAAGAGCTACATAGACGTTAGGTACACGCATCGGCTGGGCATTATAGTCACTTCCTTCAATATTGCTCAATACCATATTGGCGTCGATCAAGCCTCCAATCTTGCCTCGATAATTCGACAGATTCAATGACATGTGTGGAGCCGCATCCTGGTATGTAGCCCATCCATACCAATATGATTTTTCCCCACTCAGTTTATCATCTGAGAAAGGACGGACAGAATGGAGCAGTAATTTCTGGAAATCTTCTGCACGATAATGTTTACGCAACTTAGCTGCATACGACAAGCCCAATGCAGCCACCCCAGAAACATGAGGACATGCCATAGAGGTTCCTTCCATATAGCCATATCCACTCTGGTTCATCGTCGGGTCTCCCCCTTCAATGGCAGCCGTTGGCATTGTAGACAAAATAAGTCCTGCATCCTCTGTCTTCGTACCTTCTCCGTCGCCACCTGGAGCTGTAATCATATTCTCACTACCGCTCGGTGTGCTGTAGTTTGAATAAGGGGCCGGAGTTCCATCCGGACCTACGGAAGCAACACAAATAAAGTCTTTATACGCACCCGGATAGGCAGCCATCGGCGCATACTCATTTCCTGCGGCAAAAATAATCAGTCCGCCTTCCATCACCCCGTTTGGATCACCAGCATTATGAAGGAAGTATTCCATGACTTCTTTCTCCAACACACAATTCTCAGACCATTCTTCATCCGACAAATAACCTGGCGTATAATTGTTGATATTGGCTCGTCCGGAGTTATATCCCCAACTACACTGAAGAATTACAGCCCCATTGTCTGCAGCATATTTTATGGCTTTTGCCTCCTGCAAGAAAGTAGAACCGCTGTTTCCTGCAAAAATCTGCAAAGACATGATCTTTACACCAGAATCGGGTGTTCCATCTCCACCGGCAATGCCGGATACACCGGTCCCATTGTTGTTCACGGCAGCAATGGTTCCTGCCACATGCGTGCCATGTCCAAGGTCATTGATATCTGAATAAGTAATCAGGCCACAATCGGTCACGAAGTTATATCCATAGCGGTCGCCTGCATAGCCATTGCCGTCATTGTCTGTGGTTCCTCCCAGTTCTTCCGCCGAGTTCGTCCACATGTTACCTTTCAAGTCTTCATGGTTATACATGACTCCTTCATCCATTACAGCCACAATGACCGACGGATCTCCTTTACATTTCTTCCATGCTTCCTTGCAATTCACATCGTATCCGGCAATCGCCTGCACAGGAGAATCCTTTCCATCCAAAATCGTTCCGTCATTGATGTAGCTCCATTGCTTACTCAAATCCGGGTCATTGAATGGAAGTTCTGTGACACCGTCTGCTGTCAATGCCACCGGATTCACCCCTTTGGCTTTCCGGTCTGTTTTATAAGCCCGCTTGATTTCGTGATTATACTCTACTGTGGCTACTTCGGCCAGTTTTGACATGTCTTGTGCTACCTTCTGCACATCCATGTTCTTATCAAACTTCACCAGATACCACAAATGCAATCCACATTTCCGTGTACGTTCCTCGTTACGCTTGTCCACCGGGAAAACCCGTTGAAACTCGTATGCTCCTGCAATGTCCAGAATTTCATCGACCGAAGGAATGGAAGAGCGTGACATTTTTCCACTTCTACTTAACGCATTAGCCTGATCCAATACCTCTTCGACTTCCGGCTTGAACTTGATAAACAATTCTCCACTTACCGCATCGTCGGGGATATTGACTATGGTTGCACTTCCATTGTCTCCTCCATTCGATTCGGAAACCAAAGTTTCCGAATCGCTACAAGAGAATAAGACTGACGCACATAATAGCGCTGATAATATGTATTTCTTTTTCATTTTCAATGTTACGTTAAATCAAACAAAACCTTTCTCATTCGGTCGCACCGCTATCCTCGTAATCAGGTTTCCTGCCTGGATAAACCTCATAATAGCTGCCTTCTGTGTATCCCGTATTGGAATAATTGCTAAGGCTGGTCGGTTCATTGCTAAATCCTACCTTATCTCCATTGGAATTGATGGCACTCAATTCTTGCTGGAAGATCATGGAATATGGATTCCAGTATGCCAGATACGGATGATACAATAACCATTTAGGCAGCTTTCCAGTCAAGAAGCTCAGATTTAATGACAGAGATTTCATTTTTGGCCATACCATTGGAGCACCCCCATTTGCCAGCAGGTATTTTTTAGCATCTTCCAGCTTGATTGTATCTCCAAATGTCTGAGAAATATAGTCCCAAGTATAAACCTTGTCGGCGCCAACAATATTTCTGACTTCTTCGTCAGAAGGCAGTTCGCCCTGAAGCAGGCTCATGGTCAATGACAATTCTTCCAAAGTATCCCATTGAAGCAGGTTCTTGAAGAAAGTACGGTTCGTCTTGGCAGGGAGTGATTCGAAACCTTCTCCAAAACCAGTGTACCATCTGAAACCGATAGTATCATTATCTTCCACCTGACTCAAGTCTTTTGTGGTATCATAACGATTAATTTTATTCAGACGCAAAACCTTCAGTTTCGGGAAGTTCGCTTTGTTGATGACTTCCAGCCCATCTTCAAAGTTATTGCTACTCAAATCAAGCAACTCCAAGTTCTTTCCTAAATCCTTAAAGTTATCAGGCAATGCAGTTAATCCGTATGCACTAATTGTCAGTTCTTTCAGATTATTATACTGAGCTAACTCACAGATTTCCGATCCCAGTTTGATACTCTTGATAAAGGTATTGGCATTACCGGTAAAGGTAATAGACCGGGCAGTTTTCAGGTATCTCACCTGATAAGGCAATGATTCGTATATATCAAACAAACGGAATGTAACCGATTTCACGCGTCCGATCATATCCTTGCTTACTCCGTCGGTTGCTTTCCAAAGTTCCACACCATCCCAATACATCATATTTTCTCCGTCATTCCATCCCAGCATTCCATTCATGCTTTTGTAGATAGACAACAGAGCCAGTGAGTCTCCCGCACGGTCATCTGTAATCTTCGGAGCCGACTTCTGCCGTACCTGAAGCACTACAGGCTCTCCTTCTGCAGGAGTTATCGTAATCTGTGCTGTCCGTTCTGCTTCCGATACATTGATATCCCATTCAAACCGCTGAGTAAATGTACGCGGACGATCGCCGTAATCATAGGCAGGAACTTTATCCTTATATCTCAGCCAATTCCCTTCAGAGGTCACGCTCACAGAAAAATTGGTATTTGCCGTCATCTGGAGATCATAATAACGCTTTCCGTATTCTGCTGAGTTTTCAATGACAATCTCCTGGTCTGCATTCTCCACAAACACACCTTTGGCATAACCTGCCTGCACCACCTTCAAGATTTTAGGTGCAGCCAGCCCTTGTGCCATAAACTGAATCTCAGCATTTCTGAAATCGGCAACGACTGATGAATCTACTTGAATCTCACAACTTGCAGCCCCTACTCCACTAGAAGGAACTACCCGTACCCATGTAGCGTCGGTTGTAGTCTGCCATTTCACATTTCCACCTACATTTACAATCTCTATTCCGCCATTCTCACCAACGGCGATTTCCTCTTTATCCAATGAAAATTCAGATGTGATTTCGTCATCCTCCTTACATGAATAAAAACAGAGAGTGAGTACAGAAAATAATCCTGTTACAAAATATTTGATATTATTTTTCATTTTAGCTCTTTTTATCTAGTTGTTCATCACTCCAAATCCAAGGCATCACAACCACGGATATCTTGAGTCGGATCATAAATTAGAGTATACATACCGGCCTTTATATACGCACAAACATCTGAAACATCCAATATCAAGTTCGGATTGTCACTCACATCAAGAGTATAAATCAAATAAGATATCGTTTCCGTATCAGGCACTTTTCCAATATTATTTCCACCCAAGAACAAAGCTCTCAAACCAATGTGCTGGTAGATACCTTCCGGCCATTCTTCGTAAACTCTGTTGCCCGCATCATCCCGCTGATTACGCAATGAAAGTACGGTCAGATAAGAAATGTTGGCAGCCCCCCAAGGGAAAGCAGTCAAACGGTTTCCACTAAGATCCAATCCATACAAATAAGGCAAGGTGTGCCCGTCAAAATCGTCCGGAAGCTTGCTCAAACGATTATAAGTCAAATCAAGCGTAGTCAACAGATAAGTCTTTGAACCTGTCAGGTCTCCCTTATTGAACTCAGAAATCTGATTGGCACTCAAGTTAAGCACTGTAAGCGGAGAACCTGTCTTAAACAACTGCTTAGGGAATTTTTTAAGTTTATTTCCAGCCAAAGAAAGTTCACCGGCATTGATTCCGCTAAAACCTTCAAGACCAGCATCGTCAATTTCATTATAAGAAAAATCGACAGAGGCCATGGTATAGATGGATTTCACATCAAAAATATCAGGCAATTGAGTCAACTTATTGTGAGAGAATGACAATGATTCCACATCATCCATCCCACAGAAAATCCCATTCTGACTTTCAATGGTCTCAATTTCATTGTAATCAAAAGCAGCCTGCACCAGGTTTACATTCGCCCCAAAGGCAGGAACCTTTTTCAACTTGTTGTTCACAATGTCAATCTTACCCAATTTTACCATGTTGGACACTTCTTTCGGCAACTCAGAAATATTGTTGTATCCCAAATAAAGAATCTGAACCTTCTCTTTTGACTTTCCTGTAACCAGTTCTTTCAGTCCCTTATTGAATTCGTCAGAAGACAACTGCTTGTTCATCGCCATATTCAACTGAACCAATTCCGGAAGCTGAGCTATCACGGAAGGGAAGGTCTTCATTTTCGGGCAATTATAAATTTCCAGGTCGGTAAGAGCTGTCAAACCGGCAAAACCCGGTTCTTCCTCCTCATTTCCTACCGTAGCTTCCGGCAAAGCTGTGATAGGTGCATTGGCTACATAGAAGATTTCCAGCTTTTTCAATTTTCCGATGGCTGGATGAATGCCTGTAATGCCATTGGTCAAATCACCCCAAGACACATCTTTCGTCGTGATTCCTTTACGTGTCGTCTTACGTTTGTAGTCCCCTTTTATTTCCATACCCAACTGCAAAGGAGAAGACAAATCTTCCCGTATGTCGTGAGCTACAAAATGATCCATATAGTCATTACGTATCGCCTTCAAATCGTTGGCTGTCAACTGTCCCTTCAAACTGGTCAGAGGGTCTTTGTTGTCAAAACCAAGCAAATCATTATGCGTACCCAAAGCCAGAGTATTCAGTTCGCTTAACTGGCCAATTTCAGCAGGTATCATACCTACTGCACCAAAATCACCGATAGACAATGAGGTTACACGGCCGTTGGCATCAAGCACAACGCCCGGCTGATCGCCCCACATATCAATATCCTTGTCGTCAAAACTCCAGTTTACACCTGCAGGGTAAGTTTGTCCACGGTAATACCAGTTTTCACCTCCCATCTTTTCCCAAATGGCTTTCAAGGCAACATAGTCCTTGATATTGGGTGCCGATTCAATCAGTGTGACCGGCACATCCGCATTGGTCTGCGAATTGTCTGTCACCGTAAAAACAGATTCTTTCAACACCTCGTCATTGAAATACTGCAAAATGTCACTACCCTTATAGGCCGTATACGACATTACCTGGTAAGTACCTGCTTCAATCGTGACAAGAGAATCAATCTTACCCACTGAAGTACGATATCCGGTCCCACTACCATCGAAATCTTCTTCATACGTTACCTTCAATGATTTGAATTCCTGTTCGATTTTGGTATCAACATTCTTTACCCGGATATCTACCTTGTCAATACTACTGAAGGGATAAGCTTTTTCCGCATCATCCACACCTCGGCTAAGAATATTCTTTACCAACTGGAATTTGACTCTACCTCTGCTGATAGCATCTACCAGCAAGTCTTGTACTACCAGTCCTCCACCTGTAACACAGAACGTAGCCTTTTCGGCAGGCAAACCCACGTAGATTTCCTTTTCGGCTCTGTTATACAAATAAAATCCTACAAGCGTATATTCACCTTCCTGCAATTCCAACTTGTCACTGCGCATGCCATATTCCGCGTTCTCCGCATCGTATGCATGCAAAGCCATTGTCTGAGAAAACTCAAAATCATTGCTTCTCAACACCACTTTCACTTTGGCTGCTTCATAAAGAGAATCGAGCACATTGGCGTTCGCACGCGAAGCTACATTTTTTGCATAAGATGCACTTTTGTACACCTTAAACTGTACATAACCGCTACCGGCTGGCAACTCGTCATTTTCATCCTTACATCCAGATGAAAAGCACAAGAGCGACAAGAGTATCAGGTTGATACAGATAAAACTTATATTTCGTAATTTTTTCATCATAACATGCATTTTATTCTACATTTAATATCAGCACTTTACAAATCATCATGTTTTCATCTTTGAAGATTACAATCAACGGTTCATCTCCACACATGAAATAGACATTGCTGTCTTCATAGGTCTCTCCTTCCTTATTTACTTCTATAGATGTATTAGACTCATAAGGATTAGAGAAAGTTCTGAGTTCACATGAACCTATAGCGGCATTTTCTCCAAAGTAGTTCTTTATATAAGGAGTAATTGTCACGAAGCTTCCTGCAGGCACTGAATAATTAAAGATGTAATTATTCTTATTTGCTTCATCAGCAAAATACAACTGACTGATAGCATCCAGCACATCCGGATTCATGATATTTCCGAGGCCCTGTGTGGCTTCTACGTCTCCTTCTCCATTTACATTGACTTTGACAGGAGCCACAGAAGAAGTCTGTGTACCTTCTTGTTCAAAAGACATAATCACATATTTGATGACATCTTCAGAAACATCCTTGCCTGAAGCATCCAATAACGTGTTGCAATCCGGCCAGGTTCCCTGATGAGAAATTTCATCATAATCTTTTTTAGGGAAGGCCAAAATGTATCCTTTTCTCTTAGCCCCACCATTTTCCTGGAAATCACTCAATGTCAGATTTCCATGCTGGTCATCTTTACACTGATAGAACAAGTTCTCATCGATATTCATCCAGCCGTTCTCTTCACCCAAGCAACGGATTACATATTCATTGTTTTGAGCGAGTACATTAAATGACAGAGGGAAGAATTTTTTCTCTACATCTTCATCTCCTTCTGTCAAGGCTGCCTGCCAGTACTGACTTCCATCCAATGACACCGTCCAGTTCCAGGCAGAACCAAGTCCATCTACCCGGATAACCCCTTCCGGCATTCCTGAATAGCAGACCGGCACATCATAATAGCGGTCACTGTTCTGTTCATAAAATCTTAGTACTCCTTCTTGTACTTCAGTCAGATAACCGTTGTTCAGCTGGACCGACAAATCAAACTTCTGGTTGGCTTTCACTTTTAAAGGTAAATCTATTGCCAGCCATTCCGGAGCATCTTTCAGTTCCCAGGCAAAATTGGTCACCACGGAAAAAGTTCCATTAATGACGTCATTGTTCACATACGACAACGTAAGTTTGTTTTCCTCATTATAGGCATTTCCATCCACATCCATCACGGCTAAATCCTTTCCAGTACGGATGTATCTGGCTATCACTTTTTCCTCATTACCCATTATCAACGTAATGTCCACCGTCAGTTCATTCACCGACCACGCCTCATCTGAAATTGTGAGCGGTAAAGACACTTCTCCAGCTTCACCGGAAATGGAAGTCAGACCATTGGAGAACTTACACCACAAAGCGGAAGAAGTCACCTTCCAGTCCAGGTTTGCAGTAAAAGAAAGCGTATGCGCAGTTCCAGGAGTAACAGCCTCCACAATCTCCTGTTCAGGGAATGACGGTGCCACGGCTTCTTCCTCATCGGAACAGGCCGCCATTGTACACATCAATGCAGCCAACAGACAAAACCGCTTAAGTATAGATATATTTTTTATCACATTCATATCCAATAAGTAGATTAACATTATTAATACCCTTGTTTCTTCAGATAATCATATTCCTCTTTGGAAATCCATTCCACTACATTGGCATAAGTTCCTACGGTACCTACTCCGTTTACATAGGGATATTCAGTAAATGTCCCCCAAAAATAAAATGGCATATGAAGTGATTATG
>OIEN01001163.1_pt1 | contig 12628 bp, 7 predicted proteins | sample 1581741 | NCBI WGS metagenome assembly OIEN01 (sample SAMN01760944, study PRJEB22395) | human gut metagenome | reverse complement strand
GCCCTTCGTGAACTTCCTGCGCTGAGAGATATAGTCATCTACGTCCACGAAAGGCATCTGGATGGGGTTCAACCGCGTGATCTTGAACGGATTGAGAACCTTCTCCTCGCCGATGTAAGAATAGTCGAAGGTGATGATGCACCAAATCCCGCCGGAAAGTAGACGAGGGTTATCAACCACCATATCCCTCTCGATTGGAACACCTTTAAGACCGAGACTGACGAAGGATGCGATGTAGATGTCCTTCTTGTAATCTAGAGAGACAGACACCTTGTCGATAATAGAATACCCCTCTCCGGCTTCACGAATCTTCGACCTCACAAGCTCCGCCTCATCGGGTCTGATGTAGAGACGGGAGAGCTTGTCCTTGACAATCTCCAGCCCTTCCTTGATCTCATCCTCATCGTCGGATGAACAATACGATCCCAAGAGGAATTCCAAGACGAAAACCGGCACGTTGGCTCCAGATTTGATCATCTTGGTCAGATCCTTCCTGACGATGTACCCCTCGAACGCATCCACAAGATCGATGTGATCGATTTCACATGGAGAGGCCTCAGAGAACTGCATGCCATGGACCACGGGCATTGATACGACATCTTGGCCATTGGAAGACGCTTGGACATCGGACTGTTTTTGGGCATTAACCTCGTCATAGATCTTGTCAATCTCTTCTGCAACTTCGACATTGAATCTCTGACAAAGAAGGAACATGGTCTCCAAACCTCTGGAAGCTTCCCTGTCTGTTAGGTCTGTTTGTCCAGAGTGAGAAACTTTGTTCCTCAAGGACAGAAGCTCATTGCTCCATGTTCTGCAGTCACGAGAAAACCCGCTATTTCCATAGGAACATTTGCCCTTGAACACTTCATTCCAATGGATTGATACGAGTGAGAGTATCCTGGCAATATCGAGTTTTTTGATCAGTTCCTCTTCGGGACCCGATTCCGGCAGATCCCTTTTATAGACATCCGACAGCGAGCTCATCACCGCTATCGTCCACCAGTTGTCTCCATAGTGTTCCTTGAGTGCCCCGGTGACCTGTTCGGCGATGACCGGAAGCAACAACCGGAATCCCTTGTTAACTTGATCTATGTTCGTCATTCCCCCATCTCCTCAGAAGTCTCCGACCCTTCTGACACGGAATCCATCGAAGCGCTGCGCCTCGGAACTGCCCTTGGCCCTCATGATCAGAGTGACAATGTCGTGTTTGAGGTCCTCGTTCATCTTCAACTTATGCTTGAGATCAGAGGGGTCATCCTTGTCGGCGATGATGGAGTACAGCTGCGAAATGATCTGTCCGTCCTCGTCCTCGAGCCAGAACTCGTATTCGCATGCATGGAACTCGTTGCCAACAGGATTGTCCTGCCACAGTTCGAACGAAGGTTTGAAGGATTTGATCTCGCGCTTGTTGCTAGGCTTGAGATTGACATACTTCTCTTCGGACCTTCCCTTGATGGTGTTAACCGTCAAAACCGGAACGACGATCTCCTGCGGCGAGATCCCCTCATGGGCGAAGCCCTTGACCTCGCCCTGACGTCTGAACAATGCGATGGAATCGGGGACCGACACGTACAGGCCATCATTGCCATCTCCCAAATAATCCAGGGAGAATTCGACACAACGGTCAAGACCGAATTTTTTATCGTTGATAGCGAAACGCCTCTTGGAATTGAAGCCTTTGACCGTGGAGATCTTATCATACTCTCCGATTTCGCTGCGACGATAGATGAATCCATGATCAGAAGTGACGATGAATCTGGTGAAATTCCAATTGGTCACAGTCCGGATGACCTGCGCGATTTCATCCATGGCCCTATCACAGGCGTTGAAAACATTCCTCTCATCGGATTCACCAGTCTTATCGACTGCATCATGGTAGATGTAGACCAATTTCTTCTTATCACACAACTTGCGAAGATCCTTGCCGGCCATCGTTTTGAACATATCATATTTCAGAACAATAGAATCAGGATAACGTGACTGGAGAATGGTCTCCCTGTAAGATGATTCAGTGGCTTGGCCATTTATCAATACAGCGAATCTTCCGTCACTCTCCAGCTTCACATTCAACCCATCGTTAGGAAGAAGTGCCGCCATGCCGAAGCTCGTCATCGAAGGGACTGTGGAGATCATGTGGTCGAGAGTGCACCGCTCCACCTTGGAACTGGCCTGCAGCCTATCATACAATTCTGCTGCACATTCATATCTGAAAGCGTCAGAAATGATCACAACTGTCTTCCGGTCCATATCGATGTACTTCTTACAGAAATCCTGCTGATATGGGGACGGCAGATCCTGATACGAAGTGACGGATGAGCAGAGATCTGAAACGATGGGATCGAGGAACACATTGCAGTAGGTGTTCTCTACGTATTCTTTTAGACCGTTGATATCGTCCTCGGGAACTCCCGATTCCATAGGAATCGAGTCGAAAGACACGATGAATCTACGATAATAAGTATCGATGCGATAAAGTTCCGACACGTAGCCATCGATAATCGTCTTAGCGTCAGAATGATTCGGATTGTTACTATAATCTACACACAATCTTAGCATCTCAGATGCCGAGATTAGTGACTGATAGAATATACGGAAATGCCTTCCGGAACGTGTCTTCATTCTTGTTTTGATACGCTCAAGCTCGGCATCTCCGAGGGGGGAACGGGTGCTAAGGATACGCTCGATGAGTTTCGACACAATCTTGGAATCGACACAGGAGAACACGTCACATTCCATCAGATCATCTAAATCGAAAACATCGAGAACCTTGTCAATACCTTTCTCTTCGGAGATCGAACGACATAGTTCGGTAATAGAATCTGAATGATCCTGATCATCGAGAATACGGTTAACAATTGCTATGGATCTATTCGCCTTGGAAAGCATATTGTTGCATAGTTTGGGAGACGTGGAGATCTCGCTGGAGTCAAAGGCTGCAGTGATGAACAGATCACGAGCAAGTTCATCCAGGCTGTCTCCTTTAAAACCAAGCTCTGTTCTACAGAGAGCCCACAACTCCTCCGTCAATCCATGCTTCTCCAACGGCTCTAGAAACTCTTCAGAACTATCCTCGATACGCTTCTCAGAATAGCTGCATACAATCTTGGTGATGATACTGTCGAGCGTATTATCATCAGACGAGATTAGAACTGCAATCATGGATCTGAGAACAGATGCCTCGCTATCAAACGGGCCATATCTCTGGAATCTTTCCCTGTTCTTCTTTGTCTTGAAGAATCCGATATGATTCCGAACAATATTCTTGAATTCTTCAGGAATATTCATCTCTTGGCAGGTGCATGATACGTTGTCGGCAGAGAATGCCGGCTTCGAATAATGCATCATGTCAGCGAGAATGTTGTATTGATCTCCAGGGATAGAACCTGGCATGTAAATCAGGAATCTGACATCGGGTTCCTCGCATTCAACACGTTCCTTGATGTAAAATGAATTGAAACCGTTCCATCTAATTATCGTGATATCTGGAAGTTGAATGGAATCCAAATCTTCAGAGAACTCTCCCTTCGGATCCATCCAGAATACTATTCTGTCCTTTAATCCCGTCGTGGAGTCTAATCTCTCGAATCTCTCTGAGATCATCCTTATGATCCTGTCCTCATCCATCGTATCACTTCAACGGATGTAGAAGATTGATCTTCTTCTTGCTACCTGGATTCTCGATGTTCTGGAACTTGGCGTAATTAACCTTAACTCCATCATCCAGATCAATAGACACCTTCTCAGATGCATACTTCTCCAGGGCAATATCATAAAGCTGAATCTCTTCTATTTTTTTCTGAAGTTCAATATATGCTGTTCCTTCCACAGATTTTAGTTGTTCACCATATCTAGAAAACATAGGCAGGAGGTAATCTTGACGCATTTTAGAAATTAAATTGGGGGAATAACGATGCATGTAAATGAGTGCTTTGAATCCATTCTCTTTACCTGAATCGAATAACCAATAAATTGGACATTTCTGAAACATTTTCACATGATCGTCGTAAAAGTTGTAGAGGAAGTACTTCCTAATGCCATCTCTAGCAGTTCCGGAGTACTTAATACCAAGATTATCTGCAATATACTTCAAATTCTCTTCAAGATTATTATTTCCGAAAGCCGCTTTGATAAAATTGACAAATTTAACTACGATGTCATCACCAAAATATTCGCTGTCATTGATCGGGATGATATTGTCAACGTCAGCTTCGAATAATTGACCAGTATCAATCCATGGACCACCGGCATTCAATATGCCTTTTTTCTCCAGCGAATACCTTCCGAACATACATCCAACAGAATAAGATATGAGTTCACGAATCAACTCTTCAGCTGAAGGAATAGTAATAGAAGATCTGTATTTGTTCTCAACGTTGCTGATTAAATATTTAGAGTTGACAATATTGTTCAAACGAAGTTCATTATTTCTCAGCAAATTTGAATCATCCGTAGATTTGCTTATACATACTTTGATTGTATTTTCAATACAACCTTCATACATCTTGATAATTCTATTTGTGGAAAAATCACATGATAGTTCGGTTGAATCCCAATCATCTTTTACTATTTCAATACAAGATGACGAAATATCGCAAATTATATCATGATCCGATGATAGATCTAATATTGGAATCGTTGCAACTGTACCGGCACCATAGTTTAGTGTTGGATTAATCGAGTACAATATGTACTGGATAACGGATGAATTGAGTATTCCTAAATAGAATAATGGATCGTCTGTAAATAAAGAAGATCCTGCACTGTCAAAAGATCCTTTAAATGGACTGAATCTAAAACAGGTATCTGAGGTAGACAGTGCATTCCAAGTTATAGATTCTTTAAAGTAGAGTTGTTCACTACGAACATTTGCTTTGGAATTTCTTAATTCGTTACCATTCCCGTCCCATTTTAAGACGTAATCATTATTGCCATACCATTTACGATAATTTCCGCCCTTATCATAAGGAATCCAAATACTTCCTTTATCATGCCAATAGTCAATCTGATCATAGTTTACTTCGAACCATAACCTAATGAACAGAGCATTGTTGCCTGTATCCATCCCTTTCTTAACCGGAACGAGATTCCCTAACAGCTGTCCTTTTTGAAAGGCAACGATGACATTTTGATCGATCCAGTATGTAATCGGTTTTCCTGGTATTGCATCAAACATAGATTGGTTAACATAGAAACGATCTCTGCCGGAAAGGAATTTTGATTCTTTAGCTGTCTCCCCTACATCATTAACAAGCCGACTGTACGTTCCGATGTAATCCTCTATGTGATTGTTAAAAATCGTAAAAGCTGTAGTCTGAACTACTTCTCCACCAATCTGATCAAAACCACGAGCTCCCTGATGAGCCATATTTAAAATGGTCTTGTTCTTCAGTATATCTTGACGTAATTTTTCAAATGAAGATAGGAACATGAATACGTGCTGTGTTATCATGGATGTAAAGGAGTTGTCAGCAGTCATGCTCATACATCTGTCGATAAAACATGCAAACAGATCAGATTTAGAGTTCGGATAACAATCTTTGACATATTTGGAAAGTTTAGCATCCATTCCAGAAGATGCCAAATAGGGCGGATTGGTGATTACCGCGTCGTATTTTTGTGAGAGTATGCTCGCAACGGCAACAATCTTCTTTACAGAATCATCATCTGAGTAAAGATTGATGGAACGTGCATTGATGAAGGCTTTGATCCTTTTGAAGTCGAGTTCACGGACCTTGATGAGAGAACCGTATGTCCTTGCGTCCTTGAACAATGAGATCAGATACTTCATATCGTTGTATGCAAGGCTCTTCTCCATCGGGGCCATGCCATTCCCATACCCTTCGAGACAGGATTCATCCATGCCTGCGGTTTCTATTATCGCGGATATGTTGGGTTTCAATTTCCTGTTGAAGATATTGGGATCGTAACTGCGCGCCTTCATCATCACTGCAAAATACGCTAGCTGGTAGGCACGTTCATCGATGTCCAGCCCAAAGAGATTGTACTCCACAATGAGTGAGGCGGCATCCTGCTTGGAATATCCGTAACTTTCATAGATCTGGATTAGAACATCGAATGCATACACGAGAACATGGCCGCTACCCATACAGGGGTCGATTACTTTGATGTCTGTAGGTTCCATCCTTCTCCGGGATGACCGGATTTCCTTCAGTTTCTCTTTGACTTGCGGTTCCTGGTCAGCCTCCTCTAGATAATATTTCCATTTGGACTGAAGCGACAGGTCGGGATGCCCGTCGAGCCACACTCTGCCCAAGGAGTTCTCCACCATGTATCTGACAATCCAATCTGGGGTGAACAACTGAGTAGCCGCAGGAATACGATCTTTGTCAAATTTGATCTTCTTCTTATCGAGATCGTGGAATACCTGGTTTTTCAGTTCTGAATTATAATACTGATACGACCAACCAATGATCTGAACCGCATCCTTGAAGTCATCTTCAGGAATAGTATCCACTAGCTCTCTCACTACTCCATCCTGAATCGTATAGGACAGGTTGAGCAAGAGTTTCTCATAAGGTCTGGTCTCGGTGAAAAGCTCAGGGAGTATCTGATTCAACGATCTGCACTCGTAAACGAACATCCGAGAGAATAGTTCGTCCGATTTACCCTGAACTTTCAACGTGAAGATCTCGTCCTTCTCGGAAGACGACAGATTCAATACGTCCGCCATGTGAATGCACTGCGTGACGATATCTGGTTCGATCTTACCTTTGTCAGATGAGGAAAGTACGCGAACGTGTGTAGGGAGATAGTCATTGACCTCCATGTATCTGATGGCGATCAACCTGTTGAACCAAGTATATGCAACTTGTTCAACGACAATGTCATAACCCTCTCTGGAGACACGATCGATCAATTTGGTTCTCCAATTGGCCTGTTCCGAAGTGAGTGTGGTGCGGAGTCCTCCGGGAAGATTGAGAACGACGGTGGTTCCCGACGAGTCCACAGACTCCGGTTCGCGACCTTCACCGATGCCGAGTCTGGCCATGGACGCATCCACAGACTTTCTCAGCTTCACCCTGGCATTGGTCGAGAACTTCTCAACGGCATTCTTGTCCATCGGTATCACCACATGATGTCAAACGGACCGTCGACAAGTTTTGCCTTCATCTTGTCACGCATCTCGTTGAGCACCACCTCGATATCCTCCTCGGATTCAATCGTTCTGGTCGCAGAGGGTGCGATGGCACGGACCATGATCTTGTTCGTCTTATGTGCAGGCGGATCCGATGGAGTGGCAGGAGGGTTGGGTGCAGGATCGCTAGAATCCGGTTTCGCAGGTTCTTGAGGGATCTGAGCTTTCAGAGATTCGATTTTCAACGGGATGCTGCCCATCACGGTCATGATGTTCGAGATAGAATCTCCTCTCTGAATTTCAGACGAGATGTATTCGAAATTATCTCTTAACTGCTCATACAACTCTGGGTAAGGAGAGAAGCTGGATTCGTTCTCGGCCATGATTCTCTGCAACTCATCGATCTTGGCTACCTTGACGCGCTCTGTCGCAGCATCGACGGCATCATTGACATCGCTGCATAACCCGTTGAGCTGAGGGATCGCTCTGAAATCCCCTGATTCCAGAACAGATGAGATCTTCTCAATTTGCATTCTTGTCTCGGGATCAAGATACGACGTTATGCCGTTGCACCTTTCCAATGTTGATACACCTTTATCAAAAATTTTCCTGCGAGGACTATCCGGTTGGAGAAAATCCTGTATGTCCTGGATTCCGGCATTCAGATTCCTCAGCTTTTCCTCGTTATTGTCTATGTAAGAGAACAGCTCCGGAGACTTGGAGACTGATAGGTTCTCGATGATCGCCCGTGCATCCAATAAGACACTCTTTCCAGGATATTTAGGATGGTCCCGATATACATCCAGGACAGCATCGATGTCCTTCAGCTTCGCCGCCGCAGCTGAATTGCATTCACGGATAATACTCTCCTCGGTGTTCATTGTGGATCTGGCGAAAAGAACGCTTACGATGTTGGACGCACGATGGATCTGCTCCTGTGTGACTGCCTGGTGGTAAACAACTTTCACCTTGTCATAATTCCTTGATGTGAGGAGACAACTCTTCGCATCCGGGAATCCACAGTCGGAACCTCTGTACAGCTTGCTGTCCAACATAAGGTCCGTGCGCCCATATTTGAACATCACAGACAACATCCACTGAACATCCTCGGTCGCGAACCCATAGGGCTTCCTCCTGAAATGATCCATAACATCCTTGATGACGACAGTCCTGTTCTGCCTCTGAGCCATCTCCAGATATTCGTTGAGATCTCCGAACGCATTCTCCATTCCGACGATGACCTCCTCGAACGACGTGGTAGGTCTGGTCTTCAAGAAATTCTCGATCTCGGAAAGCGATCTGGTACGGTTGACGTATCCGTATTTGTTATAGACGGAGTTCACCAATATGTCCGTGGCATCATTCAACCTCTTATCAGCTGTCAATGAGTCCGAAATCGATGCCTCCTCCCCGTTGATGAATATTCTGGAGTCCTTGAGAGCAACATCCAAGAGGTTCTTAGCATGCTCCCGCATCAACTTCAAATCGCTACGTTTCCCATCCAAGATGCTCCGGACATTGGATGTGAGCTGAGTCCCTTCCTTCTTGCGGATATAGTTCTCGACACGTATGCAATCGGTGAAAGCATCCACTACAGCGTCGCCGTTGGGAACCTTGAATAGGATGGAATCCTCAGATTTGGCTGGAAGGAATACATCTGAGACCTTATCGGTCACAAGGATGCGGACCGAGAGCTCATGATCGGTATGTTCGATGTTGTCGTCCTCAATGAACCTGTTGAAGTTTCTGCCCTTCAGTTTCCCTGAAGTCAGTTTGAATACCGATCCGAATGCCGTACTGGATATGTCCTTGTAGATTGCTCCTGGATCCACGGACTCATTCTTGATCTCCCTTGAGATCTCCTGCTCCTCATTAGTGAGGAACATGTATGTGTCCGCATTCGCTTGGACGTAGTTCTCCCTGGACAGCTTGTCAAGTGATTCCTGGACACGTTGCTTGAGATCGAGACGGTTCTCGTTGAACGAGGAGATCATCAGTGCGGTTATGTTGTCAAGATTCTTCTCCAACTTATCATAATATTTGACCAGGAACAGTGTCTTCAGAACATCGATATCGAACGAGTTCAAACGGCTGCATTCTCTGGCATTGTGGAAGACAATGTTCGTAGCCGAATCCAATTCCGGTTGTATGGCATCATAGAACGCAAACAACGGCGTGATGTAATCCGTTTCTTTATCGGATGCGACTTCGGCCGTATCCTTGAAGATCCTCAGCATGGAACGTGCAGCATTGCTCAGATTCTTTCCCGAAGCACTTTTGCTCCTGAGAGAAGTCAGCATGTCCTGAAGCATCGGATACTGATAAGGGATGAAGGGGTAGGTTCTGACGAACTCATTCGTATCGTTATAAAGACGGATCTCTGCCTGATTCTTCATGTATAATCTGTTCTGGATGTCCGTACGATTGTTCTCGTAGTATGCTCCCAGTTCCAAGGCGGCAGCTTCCTTCTTCTCGAGGATCCTCTTCTCGATGACCTCCTTCACATCGGAAGAGGCCATTTTGATCCTGGTGGTGAAACGCCCCTGGATCTTGGAGAAATCATTGCTGCTGACACCGGACACGATGGCATCCACATCTTCCTGGCTCGTGACGACGATCCAAACCTGCCCGTTGCATCTGACCCCGATGCTTTCGGTGATGGTCTGGAGTTTCAGCATCTTCTGGACGCTTCCGGAGATGAACTGCCCGACCTCATCAGCCATGAAGAACAGAACGTATCCAGGCCCCCTGGATTCACAGTACTTCCCGACGATGTCGGCGAACTCTTCCACACTCACGGGGGACTCCTTAGCGGTGCTGTCAGCGACTTCCTTGGCCTCCTCTCTGGACTGATATGCTCCGCATGCAACAAGCGCGTCAGCGATCTTTCCCCTGACGAACGATACCTTGGAACGGTCCTGCTCCCAAGTCTTGCCAGCGATAGATTCGTATTCTTCCTTGAATCTATCGTAGAGGTTCTTCTCGATCAGATACCTCTCCATCTTTGCGACAGAGTGATCGAACGCGAGACCAAGCTTCTCGTTGAAAACTCCCATAAAGACCTGCACAAGACTGTCCTCATCCTGACTCCTCTTGCTCTTGGAATCGATATCAAAGAGAATCGTGTCAACATCGCGCTTTCCGACCTCCTGCATCTGACGTAACGTTACTTCATTGATTCCGGGTTTCTTGAGGAAATAGTCCACGGCCTTCTTACCGTGAACCTCCTTGTTCTGCAAGAGGAAGGAGCATATCTTGAGGAAATGTGATTTTCCGCTACCAAAGTCTCCGGAGATCCAGATTCCGATATGATCCTTGTCACCGCCACCGAATCCTTTCAGGACACTTTTGTAGAGCTTCTCGAAGTTCTTGTCGATATCCTTAGTGACAACGTACTCATCCAATTCCTGATACAGTGCGGAATCATCCAGGTCATTGACCTTGATGACCGGATTCATCGTCCTGCTGATGTCCTTTACAAACAATTCCCCAATCCTCATTTCATTCCCTCCTGGGTACCAGGACCGATGCGCGATAGTAGTTCTCACTCTGCACAGTTCCGAATAGTTTCAATTGTTCATGATCGTATGTACCTGGATAGCACAGTACGGTCTTCACACCGTGTTTCATACTGTCGAAATTATTGATTATCTGATGGGAACGGATGAACGGATGACATTTGCCAACTCCGAGAAGGAATACCACATTGTTGGGTTCCACGTTATCACAAAGATAATTGACGAAAAGATCGCCTTCGTCACCCTGCTGAAGAAGCCCATCCATTGCATGGATCAAATCATCTATGTTTCCGGAGGGTCTGCACTCTTCCTCCAGATCAATAACGGCTTCGAGGTAATCTTCCTTCTTCAGGTATGGAACAAGAATGTCATCGAACAGGTCGATGACTTTGATACCGAATCCGAGGCCAGTGATCTGTCCCATCCTTTTGATATGATTCCTGACGATCAGCTCATATTCGGGATCATAGTCGAAGATGTATCCACCATTTCCATTATTGAGTGCACGATCACCTTTGAACGGATCGTTCTTGATGATGTCCTCGATCCTATTCAGCCTCTCATGAATAGTAAGTTCCCTCATAGCCTTCCCAGCGTAGCATTAACATATTCCTCGTATCCAAGATCAACCAGTAAATCGATGAGATTCCTGGAAACATATGGCGTAACAATCTCTCTGCTTCCTGCAGATGTTTTTAAGAATCCCGCCTCGAAGAGAATGCGCGTATACAACCTGCGGAGTTTGAAAATTGTGATATGTTTCCAATTCGCGATGGTTTCACTGTTCTTCGCCTTCTCTTCGAAGAACGTCATGATGTCGTAATCTGTGATAGGGTTGAACCTCTGGCGGCAACCCGCGTAAACCTCGAGAACGAATTCGCGAAATAGGGCATCGTATTGCATGATCGAGACAAGATTGGCCATGCGTGCATCGGACAGCTCATCCGAAAGGATGTACGATTTCAACTCGTCGGGATAATCCTTCAACCTGTTGTACGTATAGTCGAAGATCTTCTTCTCGCTGCTTTCGCTCGAGGAATTGAGAAGATTGTCCTGGTGGATAGCATCCTTGATCTCCTTGCGATCCATCCCTTCCAGCATCATCCCCGCAATGACTCTGCATTCGTTCAATGCAAAAGGAATCGTGGGCATCGTTGCCAAATAACGAGTTTTCAACCTGGTCCCCTCTACAGTGATATGAGAGATGGATAAAAAATGATTTAATTATAACTAATAATAGTAAAAACAAATTACTGACGTTTTTGGGTTAAAAACCGAGTTGATTGATGCGGACGTTATCAGCCATCGAATCTATTGATGTAGAATATATCTCCGACTATAAACAACTGAATCATATGAGAATCGTATGAAGAAGAGATGGGGCAGAGCCCCGGTTAAGTTGTATTACTTGTGCGAGGAGTATTCGAGCAATCTTACGATAGCCGACTTCGTGATGGTCACTGACAGTTCTCCGTCGACGAAGACGAATCCATAGTCGTCCTCGATCATCTTGAAGGAGTTCGCGAACTCCATCGTGGCTCCGAAGGACACCTTGCCATGGTCGATATCATAGTCTATCATGATGTCCTTGGGGTAGCCGTACCTGTTGAGCATCTCCTTCATCTGCGGCACCTCCCGAAAGCGTTCCTGAACTCCCTCATGAAGCCATGGTCCGCGTTGCCGTTCTTCTTCCTCGCCCACTCGTTCTGCACAGGGTCGTCGGTCTGATCCGCAAGAGGGGTGAACTTCTCCGGATGGTTGAGCACATAGGCTATCACGACCTCCCTGTTCTCCCTCGGAGTCTTGGGGTTGTTGAGAACCTTGGAGACGTAGTTCTGGTTCATGGCGACCGTGTTGCCGCGAGGCATCCTCTGATTGAGGTATCCCTCGGTCATCGACCTGCGCTTGGGGTTCATCCCGGGGGCGAGCTGGACCCATCCTTGGGGACGGGAGGATCCGCGCTGCTTGGAGGTCGGGATGAGCTCGTACTGGTCAGTCATCGGAGCCCCTCCTG
>OIEN01001160.1_pt1 | contig 12671 bp, 10 predicted proteins | sample 1581741 | NCBI WGS metagenome assembly OIEN01 (sample SAMN01760944, study PRJEB22395) | human gut metagenome | reverse complement strand
CAGCCGCCGAAGCGGTGCTTAAGCCGCTAGGCGGGAATTGTGCGGTGTTGCCTTAACGCTTTTGCTGCAAAGTCTGCTCTGTCCGCATTCCCGTTTCCCGGTAAAATTCATCCAATTCTCCCTGCTTTTTTGATCACACGCACTTCCTCGGGCACTGCGCAAAAACCTGGCGATTTTTTCAGTTTGCCTGCGGGTACGGCTGTCCGCTTTTCTTCCAGCGGGCGTACCTGCCTGCCCAGTATATGCTGTACGTAGTCAAGCTGCAAGGCATTTACATCGCGTATTCCTACCTCAGCGTCCGCGCCACTGTGGACTTGCCGCTGCCAGAAAATTCGATCCATGCAATTTTATTCCAGCTTCGCCTCCTTGCCCAGCGCCTTCTTTTTGCACTCACTTCAAAACCGCAAAAGGACATTTATTATATCAGCTACAAGGGGAAGTTGTCAAAAAAATTGCCAAAGAGATACAAATAGGCTATAATATAAAATAAAAAATTGTGTATTGAACGGTTTTTACCCCATTTGCACCCGGAAGGAGGTGGCAAGCACGGATACTTTACAGACAAATAGTACAGCACAAACTGCTGAGATGCTCAAATTAGAGGGCGTTGTTGAGCATGTGATATACGAAAACCCGGATACCGGTTATGCCGTGTTTGAAGTGGATGCCGGTGGCACCGATATTGTGGTGGCAGGCAACGTGGGCAGCGTGGATAACGGTATGTCCATTACGGCGTATGGCTATATGGTCAACCACCCCAGCTATGGCGAACAGTTCCGTGCCGAAACCTGTGAGGCCAGCCTGCCGCAGGATACCGCGGCTTTGCTGAGCTACCTTTCCAGTGGGGTATTGCCCTATATCGGGCCTTCCACAGCAAAAAAGATTGTGGCAAAATTTGGGGCGCATACATTGAACGTCATCTCCGAAACGCCGGACAAACTCTGTGAGCTAAAAGGTATCACCCCGCAAAAGGCCGCCGCCATCTCCAACGAGTTCCGACGTATGTACGGTGTGCGGGAAGTGGTTGCCTGGATGGCCAAGTTTGGGCTTTCCGCCCAGATGGCTGTTACAGCCTACCGCGCGTTTGGCCCCGCCACGGTAGAAGCACTGAAAAAGAACCCCTACATGCTGTGCGGGGAGCCGCTGAACCTGAAATTCAGCCAGGTCGATGGTATCGCCGCTCAGCTGCAGGTAGGACAGGGCAGCGACCTGCGCATTGCCGCCGGGCTTTTGTACGCTTTGCGCCACAACGCCAACAACGGCCACACCTGCCTGCCCGCAGATAAGCTGATCGAAAGCACTGCGCGCTTTATTCGGGTGGAGCCGGATGCCGTAAAGGCCGGGCTGCAAAGCCTGTTGGAGCATGACGAAATGCGCGCCTGCACCTTTGACGGAACGAAATATATTTACCTGCCAGATCTGCTCAGCGCAGAGCAGGATATTGCTGCGCGGCTGGGGGAGCTTGCCACATTCCCGACAGAAAGCCCCAAAACGCTGGAAAGCGATATCCGCGTTTTGGAATTGACCCAAGGTTTTGAATATGCCCCTTTGCAGCGAGAAGCAATCCGCTTAGCACTTTCTTCCCGCGTAATGGTTTTGACCGGCGGTCCCGGTACCGGCAAAACCACAACGGTCAAAGCGATTCTGAATTTGTATGAAGGTATTTATGACCGAGTTGCCCTGTGTGCCCCCACCGGCCGCGCCGCCAAGCGGCTGACCGAGCTGACCGGCCACAGCGCTTCCACCATCCACCGATTGCTGGAAGTGGACTATTCTACCGGCAGCGTGCGTTTTATTCATAATGAAAAGAATCTTCTCCCGTTTGACGTTATCATTCTGGATGAGATGAGTATGGTAGATGCCAAGCTGTTCCAGGCGTTGTTGGCCGCCGCGCGTTACCACTGCCGCATTATTATGGTAGGTGATGCCGACCAGCTGCCCAGCGTTGGCCCCGGCAGTGTGCTGGGGGAGATCTTGCAGGCAGACGTTCTGCCCACCGTACGGCTGAATGAGATCTTCCGCCAGGCGCAGAGAAGCATGATTGTACAGAACGCCCACCGCATTGTGGAAGGGCAGATGCCCATAAAAGGCGGGCGGGATGATGACTTTTTCATGATCGAATCCACCGGTCTTGCCTGCCAGAGGCTGATCTGCGACCTGGTCAGTACCCGGCTGCCCAAAAGTTATGGCTATGACCCCGTGCGGGACATCCAGGTGCTTTGCCCCACCAAGGTTGGCCCCACCGGGAGTGTAGAACTGAACCGCCGCCTGCAGGCCATTTTGAACCCGCCTGCATCGGATAAGCCGCAGATCATTTGGGAGCAAAGCGGCCGTGTGCTGCGCTGTGGCGACAAGGTAATGCAGATCAAAAACGATTATGACATTCCCTATGAACGGGACGGTGCCGAAGCCGGTGTGGGTGCCTATAACGGGGATATGGGTATTATTACTGCCGTTGACCCCGAAAGCCGTGCTGTGACGGTACAGATGGATGACCGAAAGTATATTTACGGTGCTGACCAGCTTGCCGAGCTGGAACCCGCTTACGCTGTAACAGTGCACAAAAGCCAGGGTTCTGAATTTCCGGCCGTCATTATGCCTGTGGCAGATGTACCCGCGCGCCTTTGTTACCGCAACTTGTTGTACACCGGGGTTACCCGCGCACGCCGCCTGTGCATTCTGGCGGGAACCCGGCGCACCGAGCAGGCCATGGTGGATAATGTGCGCCAGAACATGCGTTACAGCGGGCTGCGCTACCTGCTGCGCGAGGCAGTCACTCCGGCTGAAAAACGCAGATGAAACAGAGAAAACGCATATCTCTGGATTGGCTGGACCGTGGGCGAACGGCTCTGGAACCGCTGCTGGCCCTTGCCTATCCACGGCACTGCCCGCTGTGCGGCACGGTACTTGAGCAAAGCGCCTGGAAAGCCGCCGTGTGCCGTTCCTGTATACCGGAAGCCGAGCGTCTGCGGCATCTTCCACCGCGTCTGCCTGTAACGGAGCACGCCTTTTACGCTGTCAACACCTGCGCAGCTGCCTTTTACTATGCAGACAGTGTGCGCCATGCTATCCTGCTTTGCAAGGAGAACGGCAACCCCTGGTATGCGCGAGAACTGGCGGATTTGATGGCTGTGCTGATTTTTGGCGCACAGCCCGCCCGTACCCCAGGGTACCGCCCGGTATACGAGAATCTATCCGGCATTTCGCTGTACAGCGCCATTGTTCCGGTGCCGCCGCGCGTAAAGAAGAACCGCGCAGAAAATATGCCCCTTTTGCTAGCGCAGCGCCTTGGGCGCATCCTGCACATTCCGGTCATCCAGCCGCTGTGCCTGACCCGGCAGGTTTTACCGCAAAAATCGCTGGACCAGCAAAAGCGCTTTGCCAATGTCAAGGATGCTTACGCCTGCCGTACTGGGGTTGACCTTTCCGGAATGCGGCTGCTGTTGCTGGATGATGTGATCACCACTGGTGCCACCATCTCTGCCTGCGCCAAAGCGCTATTGGAGGGTGGCGCTGTGAGTGTGGACGGCGTGTGTGTTGCAGCGACGGAACTGATGCCCAAAAGCCACGGTGCCGCCGGAACACCAAAAGAAAGCAAATAACTTTTATCTGCCGGATGGTTGATGGCAATTCACAATAGATAACAAAGTGCTGCTTCTGGCAGCAAGGAGTACCAGATAAACATGAAGCAATATGATATCGGCCTTGATCTTGGCACAACTTCCATTATCATTGCCACACAGGAACAGGGAGTTGTGTTCCATCAGCCCAGCATTGGTGCTGTTGATACCCGCAGCAGCACCATTCTGGCAGTGGGGGACAAAGCCCTGCGCATGGTGGGGCGTGTGCCTTCTTATATTGATATCATCCGCCCTTTGCGGGACGGTATTATTCAGGACCACCGCATGACAAACGAACTAATCGTGCGGTTTATCAATGAGGTATGCCGTTCGCGCATCATCAAGCCGCGCGTATCGGTCTGCGTTCCGGCAGCCATTACCGGCATTGAAGCTGACGCCGTGGTAGAAGCCGTTATGGCAGCCGGGGCACGGCAGGTTTTCCTTGTGGATGAGCCTGTCGCCGCCGCCCTTGGCGCAGGGCTGGATATCCGCAAACCCATGGGCTGCATGGTGATTGATATCGGCGGCGGCTCCACGGATATCGCCGTGATCAGCATGGGTGGGCGGGTGCGCGCCGCCAGCCTGCCGGTCGCCGGCAACGCTTTTGACCAGTGCATTGCCCAGTATGTTCAGGAAAAATTCAACATTGCCATCGGCCCTCTAACCGCCGAAGCGCTGAAAAAGCAGGTTGCCTGCTGCACCAAAAGCGAGTTTGAGGGCGTAATGGAGATCCGTGGTCATTCCTGGGAGACCAACCTGCCCGCCCGCCGCCTTGTCTATACGCGGGACCTGTACCTGCCCGTGCAGGAACTGGCCGCCCGCATTGCCGCCACTGCCCGCAATGTATTGGAAAGCACCCCGCCGGAACTGGCCGCTGATGTTGCCAAGAACGGCATTCTGCTGACTGGCGGCGGCTCCATGCTGCGTGGCCTGGCTGGTTATATTGCCGGGGAGCTGCATGTGGATGTTGCCATCGCACCAGACCCCATCAACTGTGTGGCACGCGGAACCGCAGCCAGCTTAACGCTGGGCCAATACCTGACAGCCGGTTTCCGCGATGCCACCCCCAGAGCGTGGCATAACCGACTGCAATCCCCAGAAGGTTTTCCCGATTAAAGCGCAGCTTTTGTGCAGGTTGTAAAAAGTATGATTTTCTGCGGATACCTCCGCCAGCCTACTTTTCTATCCGGCAAAAGTGTGCTATACTATATAGCGTTTGCCAAAATTCCCAGCCCTGCATGGTTCCGGGCTGGTTCTGCCATATAATATAAGGACAGGTTCATTATGCCCGATACCATTACCACTGAATTTCTGGCCCTGCGGGACCGCTATATCGCTTCCTGCTTTACTAAGCTGAACCCGGTGCAGCAGCAGGCTGTGTTTACCACCGAAGGCCCGCTGCTGATCCTGGCAGGTGCAGGCTCCGGCAAAACCACCGTTCTGGTCAACCGCATTGCCAATATCATCCGTTTTGGCCGCGCCTATGGCTCCAAAGAGGTCAGCCGCCCGGTTGCGCAGAGTGATCTGGAGCTGCGCACCGCCATCATGTGCGGCCAGCCGGTTCCGCAGTCCCTGATGCCGCTGATGAGCGTTGCCCCGGCCCGCCCGTGGAATGTGCTGGCCATTACCTTTACCAATAAAGCCGCCGGAGAGCTGAAAGAACGCCTGAAAGCCATGCTGGGCGATACCATGGGCGGGGATGTATTTGCCTCCACTTTCCACTCTGCCTGTGTACGGATTCTGCGCCGCGATGCCGAACGCATTGGCTTCCCCAAAAGCTTTACGATTTACGATTCCGACGACCAGCAGCGTGTCATCAAGCAGATCTACAAAGAACTGATGATTGATGACAAGTTCCTGCCGGTCAAATCAGCCATCTCCCAGATCAGCGGTTACAAAGATAAACTTCTTTCCGCCAAAGATGTTGCCGCCGAAGCGCCGCGCGATACCAAGGCTGCTCTGATTTCCAAAATCTATACCGCCTATTCCAACCGGCTGCGCACGGCTGGTGCCATGGACTTTGACGATCTGATTTTCCATACCGTGCAGATGCTGAAAACCGATGCCGAAGCGCGGGAATACTACCAGCAGAAGTTCCGCTATGTCGTGGTGGACGAATACCAGGATACCAGCGTGGCCCAGTTCCACCTGGTGCGCCTGCTGGCCGGTGGTTCCAACAATGTATGCGTTGTTGGCGATGACGATCAGAGCATTTATAAGTTCCGCGGTGCTACCATTGAAAATATCCTGAACTTTGAAAAAGTTTTTGCCGGGGCCAAAACCATCCGCCTGGAGCAGAACTACCGTTCCACCTCCAACATTCTGAATGCGGCCAATAGCGTCATCAAGAACAACAACGGCCGCAAGGGCAAGACCCTGTGGACCCAGAACGGCGATGGTGACAAAGTTCACCATTATACGGCTGCTTCGGAACAGGATGAGGCCAGCCATGTGGCCGAGGTTATTGGCCAGAACCTGAAAAATGGTGCTTCCTTAAAAGACCATGCCGTTTTGTACCGCATGAATGCGCAGTCCAACCCCATCGAAACTTATTTTGCCCGTGCCGGTATCCCGTACCGCATTGTGGGTGGCCAACGCTTCTTTGACCGCAAGGAAGTCAAGGATATCAACTCTTACATGGCCGTTGTGGTCAACCCGCGGGACGACGTACGCCTGCGCCGCATCATCAATGAACCTGCACGAAAGATTGGTGCCACCACCATTGATAAGATCGGGGAACTGGCCGCTGCCAACGGCGTGCCGATGATGGAGATCATCCGGGAGGCTTCTTCTTATCCCGCACTGGGCCGTGCCGCCAGCGCGCTGAACGCGTTTTACTCCATGTACCGTGAACTGTGTGATCTTTCCGTCACCCTTCCGCTGGATGAATTTGCCGGTGAAGTGATCCGCAAGACCGGATACGAAGCCATGCTGAAAGCGCAGAAAGAAGAGGGCGAGACCCGGCTGGAAAACTTGGGCCAGTTGATTTCTTCCGTAAAGACTTATGCGGAGCAGAACGGGGAAGACGCAACCCTTTCCGGTTTCTTGGAAGAAGTTGCCCTGATTGCAGACCTTGATTCCTATGATGAAGATGCTGATTCCGTTACCCTGATGACGATGCACAGCGCCAAGGGCCTTGAATTCCCGTATGTGTTTATCATTGGTATGGAGGATGGTGTTTTCCCCGGTGACCTTGCTCGCTACAGCGAGGAAGAAATGGAAGAGGAGCGCCGCCTGTGCTATGTCGGTATTACCCGCGCCAAGAAAGAGCTGTATCTTTCTTCCTCCCGCAGCCGTATGATTTTCGGCCAGACGCGCCGCAACCCGCCTTCCTGCTTTTTGGATGAGATTGACCCCAATGTGATGGACGAAACCGAAAGCCCAGAGCTTGCTTACAGCGGCGGTTTTGGCGCCGGGTACGGCAGCTACAGCACCAATGTTCCCGGCGGGCGCAGCGGATACTCCGGGGCTTCCCGCGGGTATCTGAACAGTGAATACAACCGCGGCGGCTTTGGCAGCAAGTATGCCGGCGGCTTCCAAAGTGGGTTTGCTTCCGGCGGGCACGAAAGCCCGAACTACCCCGGCGGCCGCCACACGGTCCAAAGCAGTAGCTTTGGCGCCGGGTATGGCAGTAGCCGCGTCAACCATCATTCCGGTGCTCCGGTTGCTCCGGCGGGCCGGGGCGTTACCACTGCGCCCGCCGCACCCGCACGCAAAAAGGCCGCCAACTTTGCAGCCGGGGACCTTGTGGACCACAAGGTGTTTGGCCGCGGCAAGGTGCTGAAAGTAACGCCGGTTGCGGGGGACTGTATTGTAGAAATCCAGTTTGACCGCGTTGGCATCAAAAAAACAATGGCCAATTACGCCCCGCTGACCAAGCTGACCAGCGAAGAATAAACCACTGATAAAAAAGGAAAAGAGGGAACGGGCCCATGCTTGTAACATTGATTGCCCACACCAATGACCCTGAAAAGACCATTGCTGCAGCCGCCAAGCTGTGCTATTCTGATGCACATATCGAAACCCTGCTGGATGGTCTAACACCGGAAAAGACCGCAACCTTTTTGCAAAAGCTGAATGACTTCGGCCACGCCAGCCCCATTGAACATGCCAGCTTTACCTTTGGCATTGAGGGCGTTTCCCGCACCTTTCTGGCACAGGTCACCCGCCACCGCATTGCAAGTTTCAGTGTGCAGAGCCAGCGCTATGTGCGGCTGGAAGATTTCCGTTATGTGATTCCCCCGGAAATTGAGGCTGATCCTGCGGCCAAAGCGGCTTTTATTGATGCAATGAACACCGATGCCAAACACTACCTGGAGCTGGTCAAAGCACTGGAAGAAAAGCATACCCACACCTTGATGGAGCAGGGCATGCCGGAAAAGACCGCCCGCGCCAAAGCCAGCAAAATGGCAAACGAGGACGCCCGCTTTGTATTGCCCAACGCCTGCGAGACAAAAATGGTAATGACCATGAACTGCCGCAGCCTGAACAACTTTTTCAACCTGCGCTGCTGCAACCGTGCCCAGTGGGAGATCCGCGCCGTTGCCGATGAAATGCTGCGCCTTGTATACCCGCTTGCGCCGCATGTTTTTGCCGCAGCTGGTCCCCGCTGCCTGGCGGGTCCCTGCCCGGAGGGCGGTATGTGCTGCGGCAAGCAGAACGCCGTGCGTGATAAATATGCAACACTGAAACAGGAGGCTGAAAACCATGGGTAAACTGATTATTTTTGAAGGCCTGGATGGTTCCGGCAAGGGCACACAGACAGAACTTGCCTGCCAGAATTTGCATAGCAAAGGGTATGACCCGCTGAAAATCAGCTTCCCAGATTATGACAGTCCGTCCTCCGCACTGGTCAAGATGTATCTTTCCGGCGAGTTCGGCCAGCGCCCGGATGACGTGAATGCTTATGCAGCTTCAACGTTTTATGCTGTTGACCGCTTTGCCAGCTACAAAACCAGGTGGGGCAATGTCTACCGCCAGAATGGGCTAATCATCTCTGACCGTTACACCACCTCCAACGCTGTTCACCAATGTTCCAAACTGCCGCCGATGCACTGGGATGGTTTTCTGGAGTGGCTGTTTGAGTTCGAGTACAAAAAGCTCGGCCTGCCTGCGCCGGATGCGGTTGTATACCTTGCGGTTGATCCCGATGTCAGCCAGCGCCTGATTGCGCAGCGCTACCACGGCGATGAAAGCAAAAAAGATATTCAGGAACGCGATACCGAATACCTGGCCCGTTCCCGCGCTGCCGCTGAATATTGCGCACGCAAGCTGGGCTGGCACCGCATTGAGTGTACCACAACGGTAGACGGCCAGAAAACCATCCGCACGCCGGAGGATATTCAGTCCGAAGTGATGGCATACCTGGAGCGGATTTTGAGCTAAACCCGTTGGCGGCAAAAGCCCACACGTTGAATATGGCAAGGAGGGGATAGAACATGCTTTGCAAAGCAACGGAAGCTGATTTGGAGCAGATGGTTGCGTTTCGCCGCAAAACGTATGGCGGAACCCGCCAGGATGCTTTGGACTGGCTTTGTGGAATTGTGGGGTTGGATAATATCCTGATCCTTGCCCGGGACCCGGCCCCCGGTGCAAAGCCCATCCCGGCCGCCATGATTGGTGCGGTTCCAGTGGAATGCGGGCACCATCACGGCGTATGGCTCTGCTGCATGGCAACGGACCCGTCCCTGCAGGGGCGCGGGCTGATGCCCAAACTACTGGCAACCTGCCTGCGCGCCTTTTCCGCCAAAGGGTGTGATTTCGCTGTGGCGGCACCGCAAAGCACGCGGGCCGCAAAAGCGTTTTCCCAGCTGAATTTTCAGGGGCGCTTCCCGCTGCGCATCATCCGCAAGCCCATTGAACACAATTTGTGGGCACGAGCAGAGTTTGATAACCTGACAGTCCGCAAATTGATCGACACCCGCATGCGCTACCAGCCCGCCTGCATCGCCCTGCCGGAAAGCAGCATGAACACCATGATCACCCGGCTCTACCGCCGCGGTATGACCATTGTTTCCAACCAGCGCGGTTACGGCCTCTATTGCCAGGAAAAGGACGAGCTGCTTTTTATGGAGCTGCAGGCCGATAACGACCATTCGGCTGATATTCTGCTGCAGGCCGCGCGGGAACATACCGGTCTGACCAAAGCACGGTTGCTGCTGGCGGAAAATCAGTTTTTGTACCTGGGCGAGGGTAAGCGCTGTGGTTACGGCATGATTTGTTACCTTGGGCAGCCGTTCCCCGTTACGGACGTTTATTTTCGCCTGTTGCTGTAAGACCGTGCATACGTGAAACAGGGCAGTTCTGCTGCCTGGTAAAGGAGATTTGGAATGAAAATCAATCGTGGTGATTCCCAGGACAAGGGCTCGCAGTCGCGCCAGGCTTATCATGCTGCGCCAGCCCCCGCACCAAAGCGCCCGGTACAGCCTGATCCTGACCCGCAGGACCTGTACGAAGATGCCGAAGGTCCAGACGAGTACGCAGAGGATGACGATGATGAACCCGTCCGCCGCCGTTTTCCCATTGGGCTTGTGGTTCTTGTTGCCATTTTGGCTATCGTCGGCATCGGCGGCTGGAAAGTGTTCCAGTTCTACGGCGAAGTTGCCGGCAACGGCGAACTCGGCCCGGAGCAGACCGTTACCATTGAACAGGGTTCCACTGTTGCAGACATCACAAACGTTTTGAAAGAGGATGGCGTCATCCAGTATGACTGGCTGTTCAAGCTGTATGCCAAATACAGCGGCCGCGCTTCCGGTTTGCAGTATGGCGATTTTACCCTGCGCTCCGGCATGGATTATAACACGATCCTGAAAACCCTCAGCGTGCAGCAGGTCAAGCGCAAGACCATTACCATCACATTCCCCGAAGGCTACACAGCCGTTGCTATTGCCCAAAAGATGGAAGAAAATGGCTTGTGCTCGGTGGATGATTTTCTTGCCTGCGCCAACGGCGAGGATGGTTCCGATTTCAGCCAGTATGATTTCTGGAATGCCATCCCGGATACCGAAGGCCGCCTGATGAAGTGCGAGGGCTACCTGTTCCCGGACACTTACGAGTTCTTCACCGATGACTCGGTCTATAATTACGTCAACACCTTCTATAAGGAATTCGACGCTAAAACTTCCGACCTGTGGGATACCATCAACGAAAAGGGCACCACAATGAATGATGTTGTCATTCTGGCCAGCTTTATTCAGGAAGAAGCCGGTATGCCCGCAGAAGACGCAAAGGTTTCCGCCTGCTTCCACAATCGTTTGGAATCCGATGACCCGCAGTGGGCAGAGCATAAGCTGGAATCCAATGCCAGCAGCTATATCATGAACGATAGCGACAATAACTACCTGTGGAATTCGCCCACCGCCGCTTATTACGGCTGGCCGGAACAGGGTGCTGTTCCGGATGATGTGCTTGCTCATTACGACACCTACCGCATCAGCGGCCTGCCCGCCGGTGCCATCACCAATCCCGGTATTGATGCCATTGCCGCCGCGCTGAACCCCGACCAGGAATATCTGGACGAAGGCTATTATTTCTTTGTTACCGGCAACCCGAACGGCGACCACCCTGGCGAATATTTCTATGCCAAAACGGCAGACGAACACCATCAGAACTGCATCATCGCCGGTTGGGGCTGATAAAAGCTGAATTTCACTGAACAAAGGAGCCGTTATCTTATGTTGTCCTGTCCGGAACTGCTGTCGCCTGCCGGCAGCCTTGAAGCCCTGAAATATGCCGTCATGTATGGTGCCGATGCCGTATACTGCGCACTGCCGCGCTTTGGTATGCGCGCCGCACCGGTCAACCTGACCATTGGCGAGCTTCATGATGGCTGCATTTTTGCCCATGCTCGCGGCAAAAAAGTATACCTGACCCTGAACAACCTGCCCACCAACGATGAGCTTTCCGAGCTGCCGCAGTATATCAAGGACGCGGCCGAAGCCGGGGTGGATGCCTTTATCATTGCGGACCTTGGCGTACTGAGCCTTGCCAAACAGTATGCTCCGGATGTGGATGTGCATTTTTCTACCCAGGCAGGCATCACCAATTATGCTGCTGCAACCATGGCCTACAACCTGGGTGCCAAGCGTGTGGTGCTGGCGCGCGAGCTGACCCTGACCGATATTGCCCAGATCCGCGATAACACCCCGCCGGAGCTGGAACTGGAAGCCTTTGTGCACGGCGCCATGTGCATGAGCGTTTCTGGTCGGTGCCTGCTTTCCAGCTATATGACCGGGCGCAGCGGCAACCGCGGCGAATGTGCCCAGCCCTGCCGCTGGAAATACTATCTTGTAGAAGAAAACCGCCCCGGCCAGTATATGCCCATTGGCGAAAATGAGGAAGGCAGCTACATCCTGAACGCCAACGACCTATGCACCGCACCGTTTTTGGACCTGATCTGCAAGGCTGGTGTGGATTCTCTGAAAATTGAGGGGCGCGCCAAAACGTTCTATTACGTTGCGTCCGTTACCGCCGCTTACCGCAAAGCGCTGGACCAGTACCTGGCAAACCCCGCCAGTGATACGTTTGATTTACCGGATTCCGTGCTGGATGAGCTGAACCGTACCAGCCACCGCCATTATTCACCCGGTTTCTATTTTGGCAAAGAGAAAGCCCTGCAGACGCCCAGCCATACTTATGTGCGAGATTGGGATTTCATCGGCACTGTGGATTCGTGGGAAGACGGCGTTGCCCATTGCACCCAGCGCAGCAAGTTCTGCCTGGGAGATTCGCTGGAAATTTTGCAGCCAGATGGTTCGGTCGTGCCCGTAACCCCTGAATGGATCAAAAACGCGGAAGGGGAAGCGGTGGATGCCACCCCGCACCCGATGATGCAGTATACCATTCCCTGTGCCACGCCCTTGATGCCGTACAGCCTGCTGCGGATGCAGAAAAGGCAGTAAATTTTCATTTATCTATTTGCAACAACCAAAAGCCCCACCTGCTGGATGCAGAATGTTCTGCCCGGCAGGCGGGGCTTTTTTATTTTTATTCTTTACTTTTATGGCAATACCGCATAATTCTAAGTGCCGATACGGCGAGCGAGGTGCGGCA
>OIEN01001148.1_pt1 | contig 12763 bp, 12 predicted proteins | sample 1581741 | NCBI WGS metagenome assembly OIEN01 (sample SAMN01760944, study PRJEB22395) | human gut metagenome | reverse complement strand
CATCCCCGCCGACAGGGCGATACTGTCGGAGAAGGACAGGAGGCATCCGCGGTTCAAGGACTTCGAGACCCCGTTCACACTCCGCGAGACGATATAAGGTAATACACTACTAACTAATCGGAAGCCCGGAACAGAAAACTCAGCAGAATGGCCGATTCTCTCAAAGCCAAGACCGTACGCGGAACCATCTGGAGCGGCATAGACAGCATAGCCGGACAGGGTATAACTTTCCTCGTAGGTCTCGTTCTGGCAAGGCTCCTCTCTCCGCAGGAGTACGGGCTCATCGGCTATATAACAATCATTGTCGCGATTCTCAACAGCATCGTAGACAGCGGATTCTCCAACGCGCTGATAAGGAAGAAGGACGCCGGAGAGATAGACTACAACACCACCTTCATCTTCAACCTGGTGCTGAGCCTGCTTATGGCGGGTGTGATGATAGTCACGGCGGGACCGATAAGCAGGTTCTTTAATGAACCTGAACTCGTGCCGCTGATCCGTGTGATGTCGGCGATAGTGGTCATCAATGCCGCGGCGATAGTCCAAAGGACGACGCTGACCAAGAGGGTGGACTTCAAGACGCAGACGAAGGTGTCGCTGATTGCGTCGGCGACGAGCGGAGTCGTCGGAATAGGGATGGCGCTGTCTGGCATGGGCGTATGGAGTCTCGTGGGGCAGCAGCTCAGTCGCCAGCTGCTCAACACCGTATTCCTCTGGATTTTCAACCGCTGGATACCGACATTGCAGTTTTCCTGGAGGTCTTTCCGCGAGCTGTTCGGCTTCGGGTGGAAACTGATGGTGTCCGGACTGATTGACACTACGTGGAAAGAGATATATCAACTCGTTATCGGGAAATGCTACACGACGGAGACGCTCGGACAGTATACCCGCGGCAAACAGTTCTCCGACATCTTCTCCTCCAACATGACTACGATCATACAGAGGGTGAGCTATCCGGTGCTGAGTTCGGTGCAGGACGAGAGGACACGACTAAAGGAGGGCTATAGGAAGATTATAAAGGTGTCAATGCTTCTGTCTTTTGTCCTTCTCTTCGGTTTGGGCGCAGTCGCAGAGCCATTATTATATGTGCTCATCGGAGGTCAATGGTCAGAAGCTACAAGGTATCTTCAGATCATCGTGTTCTCCGCCTGTCTCTATCCGCTGCATGCGATAAACCTCAATATGCTCCAGGTGCAGGGCCGCTCGGACCTGTTCCTTAAGTTGGAGATAGTCAAGAAGATAATCGCGATAGGTCCGATACTGCTCGGAATCTTCATCAGCATCGAGTGGATGCTCTGGGGCAGCGTGCTGATAGGACTTTTTGCATACTGGCTCAACTCTTTCTATTCCGGCAAGATGATAGACTACGGCTCGCGGGCCCAGCTGAGGGATATCGCCCCGTCGTTCGGGGTAGCCTTCGTGATGATGGCGGCGCTGTATGCGCTGACGCTCACCGAGCTGCCTCCGGTGGCGCTTCTGGCGGTCCAGCTCATCGCCGGCGCCGGAATCGCAATAGGCCTCTGCGAACTGCTGAGGCTCGAGGAATACTACGAACTGAAGAACATCGTTATCGGACTCCTTCGGATAAGAAAAGCATAAATCGACAATGGAAAACGAACAGATAACCGTAACCTCACCGCTTCTGCCGGACCTTGAGGAGCTCAACGGATACCTCCGGGACATCTGGTCCCGCAAGTGGGTCACGAACAACGGACATTATCACAAAGAACTTGAAAAGGCGCTATGCGAGTACCTCAGGGTCCCTTATATCAGCCTCTTCACCAACGGTACGCTGCCGCTCATCACGGCTCTTCAGGCACTCAGAATAACTGGGGAGGTCATCACAACGCCGTTCAGTTTCGTGGCCACGACCCATGCGATCTGGTGGAACGGCATAAAGCCTGTGTTCGTGGACATCGACCCCTCGAACTGCGGCATGGATCCCGACAAGATTGAGGCCGCCATAACGCCGAAGACCACGGCCATCATGCCGGTGCACTGCTACGGCAAGCCCTGCGACGTGAAGCGCATTCAGGAGATCGCCGACAAGTACGGGCTCAAGGTGATATACGACGCGGCGCACGCGTTCGGCGTTGAAGTTGACGGGGAATCGATACTCAACGCGGGCGACATGTCCACGCTGAGCTTCCACGCCACCAAGGTGTACAACACCGTGGAGGGCGGCGCGCTCGTCATGCACGACGAGAAGACCAAGCAGCGCATCGACTACCTCAAGAACTTCGGCTTCGCGAACGAGACGACGGTAGTGGCTCCCGGCATCAACAGCAAGATGGATGAGATACGCTCGGCGGTAGGCCTGCTGAATCTCAGGCATGTGGACGACGCAATTGCCGCGAGGAGGCATGTCGCGCAGCTGTACCGCGAGGGGCTGAAGGACGTCGAGGGCGTCACCTACTTCGAGGACATGCCCGGAGTACGGCACAACTATTCCTACTTCCCGATCTTCGTGGACGCGGAGAAGTACGGCATGACCCGCGACGACCTCTACCAGAAGCTGAAGGACCACAATATACTCGGACGCAGGTACTTCTACCCTCTCATCAGCACGTTCTCGACTTACCGTGGGCTCGATTCCGCGCGGCCCGAGAACCTGCCGGTGGCGCACAGGATCGCCGAGCAGGTCATCTGCCTGCCCATGCACCATCTGCTGACGGATGAGGATGTGGCGAGGATTCTAAATATAGTTGTGAAATGAAGCATTTTGATTTTGATCCTTCCAAGTTGCATGTTCTTCCATATTATAGTGGTCTATATAACACAAAAATATATGCAAAAAGGGATGATTTGTCCTTTATGGAATGCGGGGGAGGTAACAAAGCTCGAATGTTACAATATATACTTTACGATTTAAGCCCAGAAAAATATGATGTGTTGGTAACAGCAGGGGGACCATGCAGTAACTTTAATAGAGCCTGTGCTTTGATGTGTTCGAGGTTAGGAGTAAAATTTCATTTAGTGGAATATACAGATAACCTTGAAGATTTTAAGAAGTCCTTGAATTATGGGATTTGTAAGGTTGCAGGCATGACTACAACGCGATGTGAAAAATCAAATGTCGCCCATACAATAAATAGGGTACTAGAGGAATATCGAGATAAAGGAATTCGTACAAAATTTATTTACGGGGGAGGAAAGTCATTAGAAGGAATATATAGTTATTATGAAGCTATTGAAGAGTTAGCGAATCAAATATCTGCCATAGAGCATCTGTTTGTAGCTTGTGGTACGGGGACTACATTAACAGGAATATGTGCTGGCATGAAAAAATTTTTCCCTAATGCTACAGTTCACGCTATCTCAACTGCAAGAAGTTGGAAAACTGAGAGCATTACGCTTGAAGAAGATATACAAATATTAAATGCGTACTTGAATTCAACATATTCATTTGATAACCTTGAGTATTACGAAGAATTTTTATGCGGTGGATATGGCCAGTATAATGGGAAAATTAAAACAGTGATAAAAGAGTGTGTCGCTAATGAAAATATGTTTATTGATCCAACTTATTCTGGAAAAGCGTTTTACGGAATGCTGGAAATATTAAATAATAGTAAAAATCTGGAAGGGAAGAACATAGTTTTTTGGAATACAGGAGGAATATTTAATTTCTTATCAGAATTATCATCATGGTAACGTTTTATACTAAAGATGATCAGTATCTTAAGCCAGAAGAATTAACTTCCTTTATATATAGCATAAATGAAGATTTTACTCCCAGATTATCGGAACGGGTGAATATTGATGCGTGGGTATTAAAATTTTTCTCTGTAGCCGATATCATTTATGCGAAAGATGGATGTAAAATAGTAGGGGCAATTGTTTTTTATGCCAACGATCTTGTTGGACACAAGGGTTATATTACATTCATTGGAATCTCACGGCATTATCGTAACCATGGAATAGGGACGGAATTACTCGAGAAAAGTTTTGAGATAATGAAACGCATTAGTATTACGACCGTCGGGATTCATACTAATAGTAAAGAAGCTTCTAAGTTATATATACAATGTGGATTCAAATTAATTGATGAATCCTCAGATAATAAAATTGTCCGATATCATTTAGAGAAAACACTATGAATATTTTATTGACTTCAGCAGGGCGGAGAACATATCTTGTAAAATATTTCAGAAATGCTTTGCGAGGAAAAGGGCGGGTCTATGCATCAAACAGTATTCTGACATACACTCTAACTCAAGCCGATGAATTTATTATAACCCCAAATATATATGACGAAGAGTATATTTCCTTTTTGTTAAAGTATTGTTGTCGGAAACACATATCTGTTGTTATCTCTTTGTTTGACATAGATTTGCCTATTCTAGCGCAAAATAAACAAGAATTCTTAGATAATGGAATTAATCTTTTAGTTTCAGATTATGAAGTAACGAAAATATGTAATGATAAATGGGGGACTTACAAATATTTGAGTGATTTAAGGTTATCGCAACCAAAGTCATATATTAGCATTGATGCAGCAAAACGGGCTCTCTATAATAAAGAGGTAGAATTCCCATTAATATTAAAACCTCGTTGGGGAATGGGCTCTATCGGTATATATACAATCTATACTGAGCAAGAACTTGATGTCCTATATCGGAAACTCCATTCGGAGATCTTTGAGACATATTTGCGGTACGAGTCTCAAATTGACGCAGAGCAATGTATTATTATCCAGGAAAAAATAATAGGGGATGAGTACGGCCTTGAAATTATTAACGATTTGAAAGGCGCTTATGTAACCACCTTTGCCAAAAGAAAGCTCGCCATGCGGTCAGGAGAAACAGATATTGCGGAAATAGTAGATAGCAGCGAATTCGTAAAGACGGCTAACATTATATCTAATAATTTAAAGCATATAGGAGTCTTGGACTGTGATTGCTTCAAGACAGATTCTGGAGATCTTATCATTCTTGAGATGAATTGTCGTTTCGGAGGACAATATCCTTTTTCTCATATTGCAGGAGCTGATGTTCCAAAACAAATAATTAATTGGCTTGAAGGGAAGGATACAGACATGTCTCTTCTAAATCCTCGCATCGGAGTTAAATGTTGCAAGGAAGTGGTTCCTGTTGAAATGTTATAGTGCAATCATACTTCTATAAAGATGAATATTTTAGGCGATCGGTTCGTGTTGCCAGAAGGCAGATAGATAGTTATATGGGAAATCTACTTACTAAGGAGGCATAATATTCGACTTTCAAAAAGGTCTAGGTGTCGTCTTATTATCAATATAATGACAGGGAATGTTTCGATCAATAAGAATGTTGACCATACTGAAAAATCAATTAGAGAAACCAAGCATCGTTTTATAAATAATATGGTTTACTATCTATATTGTTTTAGAATATCGTCTGAAGAATACAGCCTATATAAATACTTTTAATTGATTTTATTTTGTCCCGGATAAAGGGTTAATTATTTGCAACATATTAATTTATATATGGATAAAATAAAATTATTGCATATAGTTAGAGAGTATAAATTTTTTGTACCTGTTTCCGCAAATTTCAATTGTATCCCCTATTATGATAATACATACATATATTACAAGTATAAGGATGTGTCTGAAGAGATATTAAAATTTAAAAAAGTCTCTACTATTAAATATTCATATTCTCCCGAAGAATTATTGAATTATATTAGTGCGGAACACTTTGATGCGGTCTTTTTTCATTGTATACGTATCCAGGATTGGAAATTAATCTCGAAAATTCCAAAAGGCGTAATCATAATCTGGTGGACATGGGGATATGAATTATATGTAAAATATGGAATGCTTAAACCATTCATTCCTATTAATCTATATAAAAAATACACGACAGAATATTTCCAGTTTTGCAAGCGGGCGACTCCGATTATAAAAAGAGTTGCGATATGGGCAGGGCGTTACATAAAATCAATTTATTTTCTAATTTATAAGGAGAACGCTTTAAAAAATATAGATTACATCTGCCCTGTCACGAATAAAGAGTACGCTATTCTTAGTAATAATCCGCTCTTATCACACGTCAAGAAATTTTATAAACCTCAATCAATTATAACCTCAGAAATAAAGTATATGCAAGCGGGTCATATTTTGATAGGTAATTCTGCGACTCCGACTAACAATCATTTAGACATAATCATCGCGCTCAACAAACTTGACTTACATGGAAGGCGGTGTATTATGCCGCTTTCATATGGTGACGATAACTATAAAGCATACCTCAAAAACACACTCGCAGCTGTAACAGATTTAAATATAACATATCTTGACTCATTCATGCCTAAGAAAGAATACGATGAACTATTCAGCAACATCTCGCATGCAATATTCGGGGTTATTCGGCAACAGGCGGTCGGCAATATTCGTATGTGCATAGCTCGTGGAATCAAAATTTTCCTATACAAGGATAGTATTCTATATCAAGAATTAAAGTCTATAGGATATAAGATATACTCAATAGAAGATGACTTGTCTCAGAAAGAACTAGAGACTGTTTTAACTCCAGAGGAAATAGAATATAATTCAAGCTTGTTACAGAGGCGAGGAGATTATAATAACTCGAAAGCAATACAGTCTGCATCGGAATTGAGTTCGCGAAAATTCAGCAAACATTCATAGGCATTACATTTTTGACAAGGACAGACACGATATTTATCTACAAATAAGATATAGGAAAAGGGTATAGCTGATTTCTATTATATGAAGACAAAACTAGTATACGCTGTTACAAGCGACAAGACAGATATTTATCTAGAACAGACACTTGTATCTATTTATTCTGCGAGACTGCATAATCCCAACTCAGTAATATGTCTCATTGTAGATAATTATACTAATGATACAATAGTTGGTAATCGTGGACTTATCCTAAAATATATTGACCAGAAGTGTGTGGTGCCCGTGCCAAAAAACTATTCCAAAAAATTGCGTAGCCGGTATGTTAAAACATCAATTAGAGAAATCATAAATGGCGATTTTCTTTTCATAGATGGAGATACCATAATAACTGAACCTCTATCGGATATTGATAACTTCAACTTCGAAATAGGTGCTGTAATTGATTATCATATCGTCTTAAGTAAGCATGCCAACCGAGATATGATATTAAAAGATTGCGCTAGAATCGGCATCATGGCGCCTGAGCATTATTTCAATAGCGGAGTTATCTATTGTAAAGATTCATCATGCACACATAGATTATTCAATGAGTGGCATAATGCATATTGCAATAATATTGCAAACGGAGTAAGTCAGGATCAACCAACTCTTGCCTTGGCAGACCGCAGATGTGGTTACATTATTCACGAACTTGACGGAATATGGAATTGCCAAGTAAAACGAAACGGACTACGGTACTTGAACAGAGCAAAGATAATTCATTATTTTGGCAGCGAGAGCAAGGCTTATACCGCGCAGATTGAGTATCTATTTTGCAGTGACGAGCTTTATAGGAAGATTGCAGAAGAAGGCTACATAACACCAGAGATCAAGTCAATGGTCTCTGCGGCGAAATCTGCTTTCCCCGAACAAGTACAACTATGCGCGGGTGAATTTCTTGCAACACAGGTTTTTAAAAGGTTCCGATATTTATTCTATCAGCACAGAAAGTTGTTTAATGTACTGAACAATCTAGTATCAGGAATGTTTTCTTGTGCTAGAGTATTTGCTAAAAGTAGAGTAAGATAATTGTAAATCCTGCTGATGCTGTGAGGCAATGAAGGCATTCAAGATAGATAGACAGCGAATTCCCACTAAACTAAAGAGTTAGATATCGAGCACTGATGGAAGCCATTCTAAAGATACGTACAGATAGACAATACATTTTTACATGTATGTTCAATCTGTTTCTGGTATTCCTGGTATTTGATCCAATGAGGGAACGCCTAGAGCTTAGTATCGTGAATTCCATAATATCAATTGCAAGAGACCTGCTAATACTTCTCTTAATTGGATGGCTTTTTCTGTGCAGGAGTAAAGTAAAAGGTTCGGTATTTTTTCTTGCTTTTGGATTCAGTTACATAGCAATGTTTATATTGTCTTTTATAGTCGATGTCGACATAAAAGACAGTTTGACTGCATTATATTGGCTTCTAAGAAGTTTGCTGCTTTGTTTGGTTATTTATAATCTAGATGGCCTTTACTGCCATTCATATCTCTACTTGCTCAAATTCTATGTAATACTGGCATGTCTTAATTTCTTTGTAACTCTGCTTGTTTATTTTGCTTTCCCTGAAATTATACCGGATAATTTCTACATGAGCCGCATCTCGATAGGAAATCCTTCCGTACAATCTATCCTGTATTTAACAGCTTTTTCCTTAGTATTTATATATTGTCCATTCAGAAAGAGTATAAATACAATAATATCCTCGATATTATTGTTAGCAGCAATAGCAACGGTGACGGCTACTGCGTTTGTGGGAATAGTTGTAATATTTATATTTACATTCACTAAAAGAGCCTTTTTCTTTAAATGGCTTTACAATGCTATCTTGGTAGCTCTGCTCATAATATTAGCTATTTCGATAAGCGGGATAGATCTTGAGCATTTGTTTTCATTGATTTCCAGTAAAAGCAACGAGTTAGTGCATCATATCTCTTCTGTAATTAACGAAACTCAAACAAGCTCCACGAGCTATGGCATCCGAGAGGAGCAGATTGAAAATTATAAGAACAATGTTTTCTGGGTTGAAATGTTATTTGGAGATGGACATTTCTCCATGCTTGACCCGGACAAGTTGATGATTGAAAACACTTATTGGGCTTTGTTAAAGGATTTCGGAATTTATGGTTTATCGGTTTATCTGATATTTCTACTATGTTCTCTCTATCGAGGGTTCATTAACTACCGACGGAATAATCATTCAACTTCATTAATTATAGCTGCCCTGCTTATTGCTGCCTACTCTTTTACCCTGTATTTATTTGCAGGAATGTATCTAATGCTCCCTTTCTTCTTATATTTTTGGATAGTCTATAATTTGGAATCACAAGAGAATGCTACTATGGATGTTCATCACGCAAATTCCGCTTATTGCGCGAACGAAATAGCTGCTTCGTAATCATTTAACATGTGCTGCTCAAAAAAACAGATATTTACAGTAACGATCAATGGCAAAAGTTTTATTTATTTCACGGGATTATACTTTGCATAATGACGGAGGCAGTATAGTTGCTCGACGGAATCTTAAATTTCTCAAATCCATAGGACTTGACGTTGATGAATTCATCATCCCGGCGCCGTCATTGTCTACAAGAATCATAAATCTTTTACTGCGCCAAAGTTATGGAGACTCCTACAGACTCCATAAAAAATTGAAGAAATACCTACATTGTGTATTTGACTTAATATTTTTTGATGGCTCATTATATGGGAAGTATTTACAGATGTTTTCGTACCATGGATTTAGGACATGTTGTTTCTATCATAATGTTGAATCCTCATATTATTCCGATAAATATGCGGTAACAGGCAAGCTGCAGGATAAATTGATGATTCCTTTTATCCAGTATAATGAATCGCTTAGTACAGCATACTCCTCATATGTCATAATGCTTAATCAACGAGATTCAGACGACCTCATGAAAACCTACGGAAGAGCCGCAGATTTCATTCTTCCAACGTCTTTCAAGCCATTAGAAATAGATATCAGCAGTTATCAAAATGAAAATGAGGCTCCAAAACCGTATCTTCTATTCATAGGTAGCAAATTCTTTGCTAATTATGAAGGGCTTGATTTTCTGATCAAAAATATAGCTCCTTTAATAAAATATGATATACGAGTGGTTGGAAATGTTTGCGACTTTTTCAAAAATACAAAACTGCCGGATAATGTAATTTTGGAAGGTCAAGTTAAAGATCTTCTGCCGTATTATACTAATGCTGAATGTGTTATTGAACCCATATTTTCTGGCTCCGGACTTAAGACTAAAACAATAGAAGCGCTGAAATATGGCAAATATATTATCGGATCTAAAGAAGCCTTTGAGGGTATCCCATCTGAATCTGTTCGTGATATTGGCTGTATTTGTATGACAAAATCCGATTATGTGGACGCGATAAATACTCTTAATTGTGACAAAATACATAACCATTCGCTGTTGTTATTCAATAATGTGTATTCCGATACTATCCAAATAGAACGCCTTAAGTCGTTTTTGCGTGATATAGGTATTATATGAAATTGAATCCATGATTCGGTGGATATTGAGCCGTATGTAGATTACATGAAAAGATGAAGTCACTATTTGCGCTTTCATCTGCTAATAATGCATGGTTCAATCAGGATAGAACCACAAAAAGACATTTTCGTATGCATGAGAGGTTTCATAATAATCGACAAGTTTCTATCATAACTCCATGTTATAATAGCAGAAAATATATATCCTGTACCATTGAATCCGTTATATCTCAGACGTATCAAGATTGGGAAATGCTGATTATCGATGACTGCTCATCAGATGATTCTGCTTCAATCATACAGACGTATTGTGCAAAAGACAGAAGAATTAAATATCTGAAAACCGAAAAACCATCCGGGGGACCCACTATACCTCGAAATATTGGAATAAAAATAGCAACAGGAAGATATATTGCATTTCTTGATAGCGACGACTGCTGGCTTCAGACAAAATTAGAAGATCAGATTCCACTTTTTGAAGATGATAATGTGGCTATTGCTTTTACGAACTATGAGAAAATCACAGTTTCTGGAGAAAGGCAAGGACGAAAGATAATTGCCCCTGCATCAGTTGGCTATCATTCTCTTTTAAAAGGAAATTGCATCGGATGCTTGACAGCCGTATACGACACGGCAAAGATAGGCAAGGCCTATTTCCCAAATGTGGGTCATGAAGACTATGCTTTATGGTTGTCAATACTGAAAAAAGGATTTATCGCAAAAAATACCGAGACTATAGGTGCTCTATATAGAATTGTAGACGGGTCTCTATCTTCCGATAAACTGAAAGTTTTTAAATGGTCATGGCATATTCTAAGAGAGATGGAGCAACTTCCATTTTTCGTTTCCCTATATTATTTTATTAACTATGCTGTTCGAGCTCTTATGAAATACCTAAAATAAAGGATCTCCGTATTATTGAAGCACTTATTCCCAAAGTCATATAAAAATCGATATTAATTGGCTCGCCATTTCCAACGCAGTGGTATATTATGAAAAAGTTACTTTTTACGGGATCATCTGGCTTTTTGGGTAACAATATCCGGCCTTTGTTGCAAAATGAATATGAAACCGTTCACACATTAGGTCTATCACCGGATGATGATGTTCGGATAAATCTCGCGTCTGCTATTCCGCAGCTTGACAAACGCTACGACATCGTCCTTCATGCCTGCGGAAAGGCACATACTGTTCCAAGGACAGATGCAGAGAAAAAAGCCTTTTATGATGTCAACTATCAGGGAACGGTCAACCTGTGCGCCGCTCTTGAGAAAGTCGGAGTCCCGAAGTCCCTGATATTCATCTCTACTGTGGCCGTATATGGCTGCGAAAGCGGAGAAATGATTACCGAGGATCATCCGTTGAACGGAAACACTCCGTATGCCGAAAGCAAAAAGATGGCTGAGGCATACCTGACAGAATGGTGTTCGAAACATGATGTGATATTAGGTATTATGCGACCTTCTCTGATAGCTGGAGTTGATGCTCCCGGTAACTTGGGCGCTATGGTCAAAGGGATAAAAACCGGTAGATACCTGAGCATAAATCATGGAAAAGCAAGAAAAAGCGTCTTAATGGCCGAAGATATAGCGCGACTGATACCAAGACTGGCAGAGATGGGTGGCATATATAATGTTTGTGACTCACATAATCCCTCATTTGGGGAGCTTGAGCATCTGATTGCAACCCAGCTAAATAAAAAGGATCCGGTTTCAATTCCTTATTGGTTTGCAAACTGTCTGGCGCTCTGCGGTAATCTTTTAGGCTCCAAAGCACCAATCAATTCATTAAAACTGAAGAAAATCACTGAGTCTTTGACTTTCAGCAATGAAAAAGCTCGCAAGACCTTGGATTGGGAGCCTCTTGACGTATTACACAATTATAAAATATAGGTTTCATATAAAATTGCACGCGATAACTTCCGGCGGACGATAGAAAGCTTCGCCCGCAGACAGTAAAGAGAACCTATGCTGACGGCTTATCCCAACTCCTTGATTTGCTCCTCGGTCAGTCCGGTCAGCGCGACAATCTGCCCGACCGGCATACCGGCGGCCAGCATGGCCCTGGCGACCTCAGCTTTGCCTTTTGCCTCGCCCTCAGCCAAGCCCTCTTTCCTGCCTTTCATCTCGGCGGAGTACATCATGTTCTCGTGGTCCCATTCAGTGATCATATCGGTGTCGTATTTTTCTCTCTTCTCTTTCGGGAAGGCCGCGATCTCCCCGGCGTGCCACAGGTCAAGCAGCCGCAGGTCCAGCGTCCCCCCCGGGGCGGAGCCTGAACCTGTACAGCTCCACGAAAGTAATAAAAATTGTGTCATCTTCGACCTGCCCGGACGACAATTCCCTGAAAGTATACGAGGAGAGGTATCTGCCCTCCCAGGCCGCGTCGTCACGGCCGAGGCCGATGTCGGTGTTGAGCCTATAGAAAGATTCTTTTATGTTTTATATTTTATCCTTCGCAGCCCTGCTTCTCGCGGAGCTGCTTTATTTCAGGCTGGCCGCGCGCTTCGGGATAGTCGACCGGCCCAACGGGCGCAGCTCCCACACCAGGCCCACCATCCGCGGCGGGGGAG
>OIEN01001147.1_pt1 | contig 12777 bp, 11 predicted proteins | sample 1581741 | NCBI WGS metagenome assembly OIEN01 (sample SAMN01760944, study PRJEB22395) | human gut metagenome | reverse complement strand
AAGAATTTAACTAATCGCTCCAAAAAATTAAATTCTTTATCTAATTTAAGTTTATCTTTATTGCTTAAAGAAAGTCGAAAATGTTCAAAATCGACAAAAATATTATCTAGTACCATCACTTGCGAGCATTATTATAAAAGTTGTTGTGTGTTTCCACTTAGCATCTTCTGCCTTAACGCCTCAACCAGGCGCTTATAATAATCTCTAAAATTCCTCCTTTCACTAATATAAAGGAGTTTGTTTCAAAAAAATTAAAAGATTTTTAAAAAAAATTAAACTATTCATTATTTCTTAAAATTTCAATTGGTTTATTTCTTTTGATGACTATATAAGGGATTAATAAAGCAATTAAAATATAGAGCAAGATGAATAAAGCTAAAACAATGGTTGAAGCAAAATTATAATATAAGAAATTTAAGCCTGGTAAAGCACCATATCCTAAATAGCGTTCGACGCTTTCAATTAATATTCCATTACAAAGGTTATTTCCTAAATAAGTTCCAATAAAAAGAAAGGCACAAGATAAAATCATCATCACAATCAATGTATTAACACAAAGTTTATTAATTTGTGAGATTTGTAATCCTAAAGCCCTAAAGATTCCAATATTGCTCTTATCTTTTCTTAAAATAAGGAAAACTACTAAAATAACAAAGAAAAACGCAAGAACAAGCATTACAATTAATAGAATTTGGAATATATCAGCAAAAAGCAAAATAACTTCTTCAGCTCTAAAATAAACCATATCCATTAGATATTGAGAACTTAACTCTTTTTCTTTCATCAAACTTATAAGTTCATCGCTCAAATTATAATCTTCAAAATATAATCTAATCGGTGTATAAGATGCTAGTAAAATCTCTTTAAATAATTCGGGCGAGACATATATTTTCTCCACACCGGTTAAAGGAAACAAGTTTATAATTTTCAGATTATCGTAAGAAATTTTTGGAGAATCAGAGAAATAGCTTGTAAAACTTCTTAACGTGATATTGGCATTTTCATATTCATTTTCATCAACCTCAGAAATATTCTTATAATCTTTATCTGTTAAAGTATTTAGAAGGTCCAAATTTAACTTAATTTCATTGCCTTTGATATCGTGATCAAAACTTATTCTTAAGCCATTGAAATCAAATTGCATTTCTTTGTCATTAAATACAATATTATTTTTATTAAAATAGGCATCGAATTTTAAATCGTCGCCCTGCAGCACTAAATCAACATAATCATTAATAAAATTAGGATTTATACTAAATAAAGACGAATAATAATCAAATAGCTCATCATAAAACGCAGGAGCATCGTTTACTTCATCCCCATGTTCAATAATTTCAGAAATTTCACTAGCAAATTTTTCTTCATAATTAGTATCAATAACTGCATCCACTTTAAGCCCAAAATCAAATTCAAAATTTAAAATTTCTTCGTAGGTGGTAGGTGGTGCTACAGATGAAAATTTATCATACGCAAAGCAATCGGCCATATAATCAGTAATTATTACACCAGCAGAATGCTCTTTAATTTCTCCTGCCGCAAGAGTCAATTCACCTTTTTCATTACCAAATAATTTTTTAAATAGTTTAAATCACAGATAATCGTTCCATTTGTTTGATTATATAAATATGGACGTGAAATGTAAGACTTTTTTCCTGATTGTCTTTCGCGTGCGCCATAATAGAATAAAGAAACTGGATACATTTTATAAACTTTTCCATCATAACTTTTTTCTATTTCATCAATGTCACTTTCGGGAATTTCTTCAAGAGAAGTAATTCCTTTTTCTTCTTCGCTGATGGTTTTATATTTTCCAAAAACTGGAGCAGAACCATTTCCATACATTTCTAGTGCATAGTTTTGTCTACTTTCTTCACAGTTATAAATCGACAAATTATATCCAATATTTCCTACAACAAGTAAAAATGCAACTATAAAGCTCATCAAAACAACCAAAAAAGATCTCTTGAGCAAAAATTTATAACTATATTTAAAAAGTCCAGCACCTTTAATTTTATTAACGATAACTTCTTCACTTTTATAATTTTCACTTTTCGTAGTAGAAAAGTTATAGCCGTTTTGATAAATACGAGTGTTTGGATTCTTCGAATAATAATTTAATAATTTTAATTCGTTATAATTTAAAGATTTGTTGAATGGAAGGTATGAATTCCCATTACTATCAACAAAAAAAGCATTTTTCTGACTTCCATTTTTGCTTAAATCACTAATAATTTTTCCATCTTGTAATGTAATAATTCTATCTGCATAACTATATGCATCATCTTGATTGTGGGTCACCATTACAATCAACATTTCTTTCGAATATTTTTCGAGGATATTCAAAATCAAAAGCGATGTGCTATGATCGACATTGCCAGTTGGTTCATCGGCAAAAAGCACCCTTGGTTTTTTAATAAGTGCTCTCAACAAGGAAACCCTAGCCCTTTCTCCTGCTGAAAGTTCACTTGGATACTTTTTTAAATAATCTTCGTGAAGTCCAAATTCTTTTAAATAATCTCTAAAAACTTGCAAATCTAAGGTTTTTTCTGAAATATCAAGTACGATTTTTAAGTTGTCTAATATTGTAAGCTCTTCTACTAAAGCATCGCGCTGAAAAGCGAATCCGAAATCGGTATTTCTTAAAACTGTTTTTTCTTTTTCACTTAATGCATCGTAATCTAGACCATTATAAGAAATTTTTCCTTTTGTTTTTGCATCTAATGTTGAAAGAACATTTAAAAAAGTTGACTTTCCGCAACCTGATTTACCTAAAACAATAACAAAACCTTTGTTTGGTAAAGTTAATGAAACATTAGATAAAGCCACCGTCTTTATCTTTTTTGTACTATTATATATTTTTGTTAAATCTTCAATTTGAAGCATAGTCTAAGTTAAATCAATTTCTTCAACTAGCAAATCATAAACAAATGAATTAGTAACTTTAACATCTATTACATCTCCAACTTGATGTTCTTTTTTCTTTAATAAAATAACTTTTCCATCAACATCATCTGGAGCATTAAAATCGCAACTTAATAAATATTCATTATTTTTTTCTGCAATTACTAAAGCCTTAAATTCTCTTCCGATCATTTCTTTATTTAGTGAGTAAGAAATTTTAGCCTGCATCTCCATGATTTCTTGTTTTCTTTTAATCATTGTTGATTCTCTAACTTGATGAGGAAGTGAATATGCTCTAGTTCCTTCTTCTCTAGAATAAGTAAAAACACCTAAATGGTTAAACTTAAATTCATTAATAAATGATTTAAGTTCTTCAAATTCTTTCTTAGTTTCTCCTGGGAAGCCAACAATTAGAGTCGTTCTTAAAATAGCGTCTGGAATTTCTTTTTTTATTTTCTTTAAAAGCTCAATGATTGTTTCTTTATCATCTTTACGATTCATGGCTTTTAATAAACGATTATTTACATGCTGCAAAGGAATATCAAAATAATGTGAGCACTTTGGATGTGTCTTTATAAATTCAATAAGTTCATCATTAATTCCTTCAGGATATAAATATAAAGTTTTGATAAATTCAATCTCAGGAATTTCATTTAATTCTCTCAATAAGTCTACTAAACTAAGCTTTTTTCCTTTAAAATCCTTACCATAACTTGTTGGATCTTGAGCAATTAGGACTAATTCTTTGACGCCATGTTTAGCTACTTTTTTAGCATACTCCACTAACTCATCTAATGGATAAGAAACAAATCTACCTCTTATATAAGGAATTGCACAATAAGCACAAAATTTATTACATCCTTCGGCTATTTTTAGATAAGTTATAGCTTTATCATTGTTAATTCTTTCACTAATATCAAAAGCTGGTAAAGTAACCTCATCATCGAATAATTTTGAAATTAACCCTGGAAGTTTTGTATATTCATCTTTAAAAGGAATCCATAAATCAACTTCAGGAATTGCTTCTTTAAGTTCATCAAAATATCTTTCAACTAAGCAGCCCACAACAATTGTTTTCTTTTTATAAGTCAAACAATCTAAGATTGTATCGATATTTTCTTTTTTCGCACTCAAAATAAAGCCACAAGTATTAATAATTATGGCGTCAGCTTCTTCTAAAGAAGATGTTATTTTAAAATATGGTTCTTTAAAAAGTGCTAATATCGTTTCACTATCAACTTGATTCTTAGCACATCCTAACGATACTAAAGCTATCTTTTTCATCTATTGAATTTCTTATTTAATGATTTAATAAACGGAATTACTTCGACAAATTCTGTAAAGTCAGCAAGTTTATATTCCCAGTTATGTCCGCCTAATAGTCCAGGAACATTCATTCTTGTATCGTTATCTTTCCATAAATAATCTTGAATAGGAATAATGGCAACATCACAAATTGATCCAAAAATCATATTGAAGAGTTTTTCTTTGATACTTCTTCCTTTGATTCCTTCTCTTCTCATAATAATCTTGAGAAGTTCAATTTCATTGTCTTTAAGTTTTTTATACCAACCTTTTAAAGTATCGTTATCATGTGTTCCAAAATAAATTATTTGATTTTCTTTGACTTCAAATGTTGGATTGAAAACAGTAAATTCTAAAACGTTCATACCTTTAAGATTATATTTGTCTCTTAATTCTAAAACACTTGGGAATAAATCACCTAAATCTTCAGCGATAATGTTGATATCAGGATGTTTTTCAAATAATAAATGGAATAATTCATCGCCATAAGCATGTTTCCATTCACCAACTATGGCTGTGTTACAATCTCTATCTACTGCCCAATAAGTATCAAAAGCTCTAAAGTGGTCAATACGAATGATATCAAAAAGAGAAGAAGCAAATTCAATTCTTTCCATCCAGAAAGTAAAATTATCTTCTTTCATGTATTCCCAATCATAAATTGGGTTGCCCCATCTTTGGCCTGTTTCAGAGAAATAATCTGGTGGTACGCCTGCAACAACTTCAGGAATATCGTTTTCGTCAAGTTTAAATTCGTCTTGATTAGCCCAGCAATCACTACTATTTCCACCAACATAAAATGGAATATCACCCATTAATAAAACGCCATTTTTATTAATGTATTCTTTTAATTTTTTGAATTGTTTGAAAGCAATAAATTGACACCACTCAAGGAATAAAATTTCTTCCTCGTATGGTGAAAAATCAAACTCATGACGATAATGAGCATATCTCTCTTTTTTATCCCAATACCACCAATCTTGATAATTGTTCTTTAAGCTTAAGATGGTAAACTCAGCGTAATCTTCTACCCATGGGTTTTCTTTTACAAACTTTTTAAAAACAGGCTTTGATAATGTGTCTTTGTCATTTTTAAAAGCTTGTCTTAAATACTTTTCTTTATGAGCACGAACAGCTGGATAATCAACTAACTTTTTACTCTTGTTAAAAGGTTTTGGATTATCGATTAAACCATCTTTTTCAAGTTCGTATAAGTCGATGTAAATTGAATCAATTGCATGTCCACAAATTGATTGATATGGGCTATTACCATAGCCAGTTGGATTAAGTGGGAGGATTTGCCAAATTTTAATACCTGCTTTTTTTAAATAATCGACAAATTTATAAGCGTTCTCCCCAAAATCTCCAATCCCAAAATCTCCTGGGAGTGAGCTTATTGCCATTAATATTCCATTAGTTTTCATACGAAAAAATTATATGTAATTATTATTATGTTGTAAACATAATAATTAGCTAAAATTCAGCAAATATTCTTTCAAAATTTATAATTTTCTATTTAAAAAGCTTGCAAATCTCACTTATTTTAAATTAAATCGAGCCATTTTCCAATTTCGGAATAATCATCAATCCAAATGGTAATTAAATCATAGCTGAAAAAATAATTTGTAACTGCTCGATAAGTTTTTTCATTATACCCATCTTCTTTTTTCATAAAAATAAAATTATATTTAAGTGGATTTAATGATACTTCTAGTAATCTTTTCATGTTTGGATCAGTCAAACTTAAGCCAATAAACAAGCATGTGCAAAAAGTAAAATCGTGCATTTGTTTAGAGATATTCCATGTATAAGGATTGTTATATAAATAGAAATATTCTGATTCATTAAAAATTAAAGAATCAATATACTTTCTTTCTTTATATTTATCAAAAGGAAGCAATCCATGTACATGATAAATAGCAACAATTGAATCTTTTATAACAAAACTATTTTCATCATAAACGCTTGAATACATTAATCCTCTTTTTTTAAGAAGATATTCTAAGTTTGTATCATAGTTATAAGTAATAACTTCCGTCCCTGGATGTCTTTCAATATAATTGACACAATTATATAAAGTAGAATTAGGATCATTAAAAGATTTAGCTTCTTTAAATAGATATAATTCATTGTTTAATGATTTATAAGTATCAAAACCACTAGTTTTCATGACTTTTCCATTAACAAAAAGTTCATTACCAACAAAATGTTTCACTTCTTCGATGGCTTTCATATCATTTTTATAAAATTGTTCATTTAAAGCCGCTATTAAATGTCTCCAATCTTTTGCGCCATAATCACAATTTATTCCAGCACCCATAACTAAATCTGTTTTAATTTTGTAAGTATATAAACGTAATAAATAAAGAATAAAGTTATCAGCACTTTCGTTGATATTGAAGTTTGATTTATCGTTACTTAAATAATAAAGAATTTCATCTTTAAAGAATTCATTTTGCTTTTGAATTAATTGATATTCAAAGTATTTGCCTTCGATATAACCTTTGGCGACAAAGTTAGATTCATCAAAATAAATATTTAAACTAGCTTCTGGAATAAAAACTTCAGTATTTTTAACGTCTTTGACTTTTACTAAATTGATATGTCCCATAATATCAAGTTTGGCAAAATTCACGCCAACACTTGATAAAAAGAAATGCACAACATATTTATGGATATGCATCTTTTTAGAATTAACAATCACTTTAAAATTACAAGTTGGATCAAAATGGAAGCCAAAACTACGTAAAGTAATATCTTTATAATCAACATCATTTATATAAAACAGATAAAGGATGATTAATAAGCATTTTTTGTTAAATATATAGTTATCTCTTTCAATCTTCTTCATACCAAATAATTGTAGGTAAAAAACAAGATAGTTTCAATTTATTTTATTATTGACAGTTGAACAATTGTTCAATTATAATATCTATGGAGGTAAGGTTATGGCCGTTGATACACCAATTGTAGACGAAGAAAAAGTTAAGAAAACATTAAAGAGAATGATTAGCGATACTGAAATCTATTCAATAAGTGATTTTTTTAAGATTTTTGGTGACTCTACTCGTTTAAAAATAATTTGGGCTTTAGACGATAACCCTTTATGCGTAGGTGATTTATGCAATGTATGTGATATCACAAAAAGTGCAGCTTCCCATCAGCTTAACATCTTAAAAACAAACAAGATTGTTAAGTATAAAAAACAAGGGAAAAACGTTATTTATTCACTTGATGATGAGCACGTTTCCTTAATTATTGAAACAGCTAGAAGACACTTAAAGGAGGAAAAATAGTTTATGAAAATGACTTTTAAATTTGAAGGAATAGATTGTGCAGTATGTGCTTTAAAGCTTGAAGAAAAGATTAAGAAATTAGATTGTGTAAATGATTGCTCAATTAATTTCTTAGCTTCTAGAATGGATTTAGATATAAAAGAAAAAGAAGATTTGGAAAAAATAGTTAAGATTTGCAGCGATTTTGAGGAAGGCGTTAATATAAAACGTATAAAATAGTATGAAAAAGAAATTTGATTTTTATTCTTTAATTCTTGCTACAATAGTTACTATTGCTTTACTTGTAGTACATATTTTATGGGGTGAAGTTAATTTAGGGATAAATAATCTAAACACATTAGTCATTCTTCCTATTTCTTTAATTTTCTATCTTCTTGTTTCTTATGATCTTTTTATTGAAGCATTTAAAAAGATTAAGCATAAACAATTTTTTGACGAAGTTACTTTATCTTTAATCGCTACTATTGCTGCTTTTGCAATTGGAGAATATGTCGAAGCCTTAGCGGTTGTCGTTTTCTTTCAAATTGGTGAAAGATTTGAAAAATATGCAGTCGATAAAAGTCGTAACTCTATAAAATCAATTCTAAATTTAAGACCAGACAAAGTCACTTTATATAACAACGAAATTGAAAAAGTTATTGAACCATTTGATGTAAATATAGGTGACCACTTTATCGTAAAATCTGGAGAAAGAGTTCCAATTGATGGAAAAGTCATTAAAGGAAAATCAACTTTAGATACATCTTCAATGACTGGAGAAAGCATTCCTCGCTCTATCAAAGAAGGCGAAGAAGTAATTAGTGGAGTAATAAATCTTGGTTCACCACTTATTATTGAAGCAACAAAAGAATTTTATAACTCAACCATTTCTAAAATGTTAGATTTAGTCGAGAATACTTCTTCTCAAAAAGCCAATTCAGAAAAATTCATTACTAAGTTTGCAAAAATCTACACTCCAATCGTTATATTTTTGGCAGTTATAGTTGCTATTTTACCACCACTTATTATTAATTATTCTGACCCAGCAACTTGGGCTAACTACATTAGAACGGCTGCAAGTTTTCTTGTAATTAGCTGTCCTTGTGCTTTAGTTTTAAGTGTCCCAATGAGTTATTTTGTTAGTTTAGGCGAAGCAAGTAAGATTAAAGTATTAATAAAAGGCTCCACTTATCTTGATAAATTCACTAAATTAAATAATATTGTTTTAGATAAAACTGGAACAATCACAAAAGGTAATTTTGTAATAAACGAAATCAAGACTCAGGATGACTTCGATAAAAATGAACTCTTGATGCTTGCTCAATATGGTGAATATTATTCAAATCATCCTATTGCTTTAGCTATTATTCAAGATAAAAAAGATACTTTAGATAAAAATTTATTAACTAATTACCAAGAAATAGAAGGACGTGGAGTCAAAGTTGATTACAACAATAAAGAGTTATTAGTAGGAAACGCAAAATTATTAAAAGAAAGTAACATTGAATTTATAAACATAGATTCTCCATTTACTTTAATTTATGTAGCCTACGACCATAAATATCTTGGTTATATTGAAATCAAAGATCAAATTAAAGAAACTTCTATTAATGCAATTAAGAATTACCATAAAAACGGAATTAAAAACGTTGTTATGTTAACTGGCGACAATGATAAAATTGCTGAAGCTGTTTCTAAAGAAGCTGGTGTTGATAAATATTATGCTAATTTATTACCACTAGATAAAACAAATAAGTTAGAAGAAATCATTAAAAGCGAAGGTAAAGCCACAACTGCTTTTGTTGGGGATGGAATTAACGATGCTCCAAGTTTAACAAAAGCGGATATTGGTATCTCAATGGGAGGTATTGGGAGTGATATCACAATAGATTCTAGTGATGTTGTTATAATGGACGATGATTTAAATAAAGTTAATAAAGTCATCAAAATTGCAAAGAAAAACAAACTTGTTGTAATTGAAAACATCACCTTTGCTATATTTGTTAAAGTGTTAGTTATGATTCTATCTTTAATTCCTAATTTACCAATTACGCCTTACATAATGTGGTTTGCAATATTTGCTGATGTTGGCGTTACTGTAATTTGTGTTTTAAATTCCTTAAGATTATCGTTAAACTTTAGAAAATTAGATAAATAAAGTTTATAAAAAAAGACAATAGCCTGCAAAATAGTTGAATTTTGCAGGCTTTTTGTTTAGTTTAGTTATTTATGAATAATTTTTGCTAGCCCGCCAATTGATGTTTCTTTATAGTCTTTTGATAAGCTTTCTCCAGTGATTTTCATCGCCTTAACAACTTCATCAAAACTAACTTTGTTCTTTCTTAGTAAGGAAACATCTTTAGCATAAATATAAGAAATTAGACTTCTTAACGCTCCGATTCCATTTCTTTCAATACAAGGAATCTGAACATATCCATTAACTGGATCACAAGTTAAACCTAAAAAATGTTCTAAAGCTAATTCGCTTGCATATTCAATTTGATAAAATGACAAATCATGAATATAGCATAAAGCTCCACTTGCTATCGCTGAAGCAGTTCCTATTTCTGCTTGGCAGCCAAGACTTGCTCCACTAATAGAAGCATTTTTAATAACAAAGTTCGTCAAAATTCCTGCAACTTTTAAGGCGCCAATAATTTTAGAAATATCAACCTTATTATGTTTATATTCATAATAAAGAACAGATGGTAAAACTCCACAACTACCACAAGTTGGAGCAGTCACTACTAATTCTCCAGAAGCATTTCCTTCACTTGCTGCATAAGCATAGCTTGTAATAAAAAGGATTTTCTTTTCAAATTCATCTTTTTCGCTGATGGCTTTTTCATATATGTCTTTAGCCACTCTTTTTACTCCTAAATTGCCTGGTAAATAACCTTCCTTAGACAAATTAGTCTCGATTTCATTAATCATTGCTTTAAAAACATTAGTTAAAAATTCATCAATATCTTTGTCTTCAAAATTATCTATAACCTCAATTATAGAACCGATTTTATTCTTCTCTAGATAGTTTTTAAGCCCATTAAATGAATTAAAAGGGTAGATATCTGCACTCTTTTTGATTTTTTCGCCATCTTTTAAGATATCTCCACCACCAACAGAATAATATCTAACCTTATCAATTATTTGTTTATTTTTTAAGGCAGTAAAATCAATCGTATTAGGATGGTTTATATTTTCAAAGGTATAATTAAAATTAATCTTTGTATTTGGAAAGTTAAAAGCCTTTAATAAAATTTTATCAGTACCATGACCTTTACCAGTTAAAGCTAAACTTCCATATAAATCAATTAATATTTCATCAAAATCATGATGATGTTTTAAGAAATCTTTTGCCGCATTAAAAGGTCCGATAGTATGTGAGCTACTTGGTCCTGGACCAATCTTATAAACCCTTTTAATAGATTCCATTAACTACCAACTCCTTTAAATAATTCACTTAAACTTATTCCTAAGCCTCTTGCAATCTTGGCTAAAACTTTTACAGTAGGATTTCGACATCCTCTTTCTAAATCACTCAAATAATTTTTATTAATCTCGCATTCTAAAGCGAGGTCTTCTTGTGACTTTTTTCGATTTGATCTTAAATATTGAATTCTTTTGCCAAGTTCATAATTAGCATCGATGTCATTATTGATTTTTTTCATAAGTTTCAATCATCTTTCTTAATTTAATAAATAAGTGATTAATATTACTTTTTGATACAGTCTCGTCGAGCTCTTCAGAAACTATTTGCGCAAGTTCGCTATAATTAGCTTCTGGATTAGCAAGACGAGCTTTGCATAAGGCTTTAAGTTTAGCATTTTGTAAATTATCAACACCAAGTTTTTTCTCAACAATATTAATTTCTTCAATTTGCTTTCTAGCATTTTCTATTGTCTTTTTAAAATTATAGGAGTCGCAATTCATTAAACGATTGGTTGAATTAGAAAAATCGCGGTCCATACGGATGTTTTCAAACTCAATGCAAGAATTATCAGCATTCATAAAAGCCAAAAAATTAGCAATTTGATCGCTTCTTTTTAAATAGATTAAATATTTATTACGTCTTTTTATCATTTTAAAATCAAATTTAACGGTTTTGATTTTATTAACCATTTTTAAAAGAGCATGAGCATAACTTTCATCATTTGCCACGAGTTCAAGATGGTAATTAGAAGAAACAGGATCTGTACAACTTCCACTAGCCAAAAATGTTCCTATCAAGTATCCCCTTATTTTTTCTTCTTTATCTTGTAGCCCATATGGTATCTTATCTTCTAATAAATCTAGTTTTAAATCCTCAAATAATTCATGGGCCCCGCTATTGATATTAATTAAGTATTCAGTGGCTTTATATAATTTCATGCTTTTTAAAAAAGAAAATGAAATTAATAAATAAGGGTAGTTTTCTTTTAACAATTTATAGATATATTTAGCGGTTGAAGAAGTTTCCGTTTTTAAGATTAAACGATTATTATTTCGAGAAAAAACTACGTTCCCATTTAGTTTAATAAAAGCTCCTATGACAGATTTAGCACAATTTTTTGTAATATTTTTTTGTGCAAGTTCATCTTTTATTGCATGTGTAAATGATATTTTGTCATTCATGCCTATATAATACACTAATAAGTGTAAAAGAACATAAAAAATCCTTTAATTATCTATTAAAATAGATAATTTATCAGTAAAATATTTATGTGAAAAAAATTAAAAGTAAGAAAGATATTTATATTTTGATTTGCTATATATTAGCAATTCTTTTATTAGTTAGTTCTTCTTTTTTGCCATTTGTTGTTGTCGATGATACTGAAGCTTATTTAGTACATTTTTTTAACCCAACAAGCCACGCTTATAATGGAAGAATTGAAAGCGCTTATGGAATCATTTTACCTTTAATTACTTTAGGTAGTTTATTAATAGACTTCTTTGATTTTAAAGTACATGAATATAAGAAAAATGCATTTAACACATGTTTAAAAATAACTCTTTTAGCTTCTTTTGTTTTTACTATGATGAACTATTTTCGAGTTATCTATCCTGATGGATTTTTAGCAAGTGGAGATGTCTCTATTCTTTATAGTGGATTTTACCTTTTCATTTCTTTTTTAATATTACTTTTTGTAACCATTGTTTTAAGAGCAGATGAACTATATCATATCCAAAAAAATAACATTACAAGCGTTGTAGTTAGTCACGATAAAATTAGAAAAAAATATTATACAGTTATTAGAGTCTTCTCCTTTATTTCATTCTTTTGTGTAATTTCTCTGCTTTTTGTCCCATATGCTAGAAA
>OIEN01001146.1_pt1 | contig 12788 bp, 13 predicted proteins | sample 1581741 | NCBI WGS metagenome assembly OIEN01 (sample SAMN01760944, study PRJEB22395) | human gut metagenome | reverse complement strand
GACATATCGCTACCGTCTCTTCTACGTCGGCCGTGTACCCCGCACACAGCTCAACGAGATTGCCGAACGGCTCCGTCAGGTAGGTATCGACGCCACATGCAGCCTCAACGACGAAAAGCGACACTACCACGACGTGTACCATGGATAATGGAATATTGAGAATTGAAAATTATTAGTAAAAGGGGGAGTCTTCCATTATCCATTATTAATTCTCCATTATCAATTCCTCAAGCAGTCCCGCACAGGCATCTTCCAGCAGGTCGAGCACATACTCGAAACCTTCTGCACCACCGTAATAGGGGTCGGGAACGTGATCAGCCTCAGTAAAGCGGGTACAAAAGTCAGTCATGCGACAAATCTTCCGTTCTGCTTCGACCGAAGGAGCGCGTTCTTTCAGGTCTTCGATATTGCGGTCGTCCATACCAATGATAAGGTCGAAATCATCGAAATCGCTGGTACGAACGGGACGCGAACGATGCACAAGGTTGTAACCGCGACGGGCGGCATGCGCACGCATCCGTGGATCGGGCAATTCGCCCTGATGATAACTCAGGATACCGGCAGAGTCAATCACAAATTCATCGGCTCTTCCGGCCTCTTCCACCAGATGTTTCATTACACCTTCGGCAGACGAAGAGCGACAGATGTTTCCGAGGCAGACAAAAAGTATCTTGTATTTCTTATTATAATTCAATGAGTTATATTCTTTCATACATGTTCAGTTTACATTGTGGTTTACAATATATTATTGCTATAAACAACATTGTTCCATTAGCTCATTGCAAAAGTAATAAATAAAAATCGTAATAAGGTAGGTATCCTCGCTTTCAGTATAGAATGTTTGGTATTGAACTATTATGAAGCATTCGTTACTTGTACGTTTCACAAAAATTATATGGAAATTTTATATATGTAACGGATGAAGCATAAGTTGTCCATCCTTATCTATATAAAAATCATAATCCCCGTTTCCTATCTTTTTGAGCAAAGAAATTGCATCCTCATCGCCTTCTTGGGCTAATCCTTTAAGTTGCAGCACATAATCGGTAATGAGGTCTTTGAGCAACCTGTTTTGTTCCATGAGTTTTTCCATACATTCTTTGCCATAGTAGTCAACCGATATGTCGGGGTGCAATCCATATTTCCGATACACGGCTGTCATTACCTGTTTAACGACTTCTTCCGTACACTTTTCATTCTGTTTCACATCCAACACAACAATGGCATCATGAATCGAAATAACCTTGAATTTCTTGGCATACAACCCGACTAAGATTTTACCGAATAATTCACTCTCTATCTTCATCATATCATTTGCGAGCTTTGTACGGTTTTCCCTCTTGGAATCAAGCACAACTTTATAGACATTAGGAAAATCCTTTGCAAACATCTTGGCGTATTCCTTGCCTCTTGCTGTCAGTTTCTTGCTATAAAAGACCTCTCTAAACATCAAGACCTTAATATCAGAGCGAAGCAAATTTTTCTCGTTTACCATTTCATCTGGTATGGCAATATTCCAAAATAGACCCATTGAAGTCAAGTACATATAGTATAACACATCTATTGGGATGGATTTTATATTTTCTTTCTCTACATTGTTTGTTATCAATGTTTTGCGTAGTAATCGCCTAACATTATGAGATTCTACATTGGACGTATATATTTGCTCGTATATTGGGTAAATCCTATCCATCAAAGAAGTGGAAATATCATAGTATGACATTAGGATAGAGTTAAATAATAAAGGATGAGAGTTATGTACGTCTAACGAACATCTAATATTAAGGAAAGGTTTAAGCAATCTTGGCGTAGATGTAGCTATGGAGTAAATTCTCTTGTTATCATCTATGGAAGTAATGTGAAAATCACCATCCAAATATCTATCTATCACCCTAACATAGTATTCGTTGGATTTATCTGTTGGAAATATGTGTGAAGTGACAAATGAAACAGCTTCATCTACATATTGAAGTTTAAGATATTTGAGGCTGTCATTATAGCGAGAATATAAGTAATCATTTTCAAGCCTTTGTTTGTTGTCTTGTTCTTCTTTGGTTTGATATGGCAATAGGCATTTGTTAAGTTTGTCATCATAGTCTGATAGATATGAAGAAGGACGCAAGGTATATGTAAATCTTACGTTTGGTGAGAAATAATATCCGTATGTCTTTTCAGCCAATGAGTAATAGCCATCAGAATACAATATACCCATCTTAAAGAGATTATCTAACATCTTCCTATAATCCTTGCCAAAGACATTTTGAAGTACAGAAGAATGAAGATAGGCTATACCGTTATCATTATTAAGAGTACGTTTAATAATTGTATGTATAAAAAACTCATATTTCTTTGCCAATAAGTTTTCACGCTTTACAACGGTTTTCTTTTCCGCTTTAGGCTCATCACAATCAGCCATTGAAGCATTAGGCAACTGTATCTTGGGCATAATGGTAGGAGCGGATTTACTATACAATCCGTATGTGTTTTCTGCCTTGACATAGTTGCTGACTATATCATCTATGGAATAATCCTTTAAGCCCCATATTTTCTTTGTGTAGAGAGATTTTTTCATTTCAGCGTGATATTTATAAGTAAATATAATGATGGTTCAATAAAGTTCAATATATATGGCAAAAAGATTTAGCAGGAAAGTGTCTGACGCTACAAGATTCAAAATGCGTTTGGCGAAGCAAGGTAGAAAGAATCCAATGTTCGGTAAAAAGCACACCGATGAGACAAAAGAAAAGATAAGCAAGGCGTTAACTGAATATTGGCACAAAATTTTACCCTTAAATTGATATTTTAAGGTGTAAGTGCCGATATTTCCAACCTCCGAACAAATAAATATCATATAATCAATTAGTTATGTAAAACAAATGTGACTTTTCAATACTTCAAGACATACACATAATTAACCGTTGCTCGTTCATCAATCATTTATTTTTTGAAAACGAAAAAATATGAATGGAATTTGCGTGCATGACGTTGCTCACCTATTTTTGCGGATAAAATCTTGTGCTTTGACACAAGAATAAATGTATCTTCCAATATAAAGCCTGTTGCAGCAGCTTTATCTTGCACAAAGTTACTAACCCAATATTGCTTTGTCCCATAAACAAAATCCATCGTTTTCATTATGAGATAACCTCCTTTTTGCAACTTGCAGTATGCCAAATTCAACATGTCAACATTGGCTTGATATAGTTCTTCGACCGAATAGAAGCAATTAAATCTTTGCGCGATCATGGATGATTGGGCATCTTTCTCACTGTTTTTCACAATGAAAGGTAAATCCACGACAACTGAATGTAATGAGCCATTTTCAATGTCATAGGCTTGTTCTAAATATAACACATCATCAAGTTGTGGATATTTATCATATTTCATTGAGGGTTGAGGAAGATTGCGATAGAAAACGCCAACGCTATATGTTAAGTCACAGTCAAAAGAACTCTCACCAACATACAAGCGCAAAATATTAAACAATATTTCATCTTGATTGTCGGACACAGACTTGATAACCGCCTTCCATTTTGACGTGTCAAACATTGATGTTTTGGTTTTATCACTATTTGACACACATACATTCTGTGCTAAGTATTTCCTAACTGTATTAACAGAATAGCCTAATTGTGCAGATAATTGCCTCAATGAGATATCTGAATTTGCTTTTACTACCTCATCAATTCTTCGCTTTATAGCGATGGCATTATCCAACTTCCTGTCTATACCATTTGTCCTAATGTATGAGCGTATGGCAGCAACGGTAACATTGTTGTTTGCTGCATTTTCCTTTACTGACAAAAAAGGATTATAATTTATCTTGCTTTTGTACGGCATAGTTTCACATCTTCTTTTCTTTGGTTATCAAGAAACCTTGCCTTATGGTACATTTCTCTGTTGTTATTGTACCTAATTTGGCTAAGTTGTTCTTTGTCTTATAATAACTTACACCTAATTCATCTTCCGTAAAGTCATCAAACAGCCGTGAAATACTGCCGTAATACAAGTGCTTGTCTCCTATTTGGAGATGCACTACTTTTCGCTCTTGTTTCTTCTTTCCTTCCATAGTTTCAATGATATTGAGAACAAAGATAATCTTTTTCATTCATATATTGCATATATGCCTATACTTTAGTTTTCTTTAGCTGTAGATATTTGGCTATTATTTAATATATGCCTATATTTGCAGTGGGTAAAGGAAATAAATCATTCACAATTAAACAAATAAAGTTATGATACAAGCAATCGTAGTTAAAGGCACAACAGCAGTAAGGGCAACAGTAATCGCCAACCGCACAAAGTCGGATGAGTTGGGTATAATAAAAGCGATGATGATTGAAACGCTTAAAACAAAGCTCCAAAATGGTATCGCACATTTCACGTTTATAAAGAAGAACGGAGAACTAAGGGAATGTTGGGGAACAACCCAATCCAACCTTGCAAAGGCCAAGACAAACGGCAACGGTGAAAGTCGTGAGAACTATTGCACAACAGCCTTTTATGACATAGAAAAAGGAGCTTGGAGAAGTTTTCGGTGGGAATCTTTGGTTGAAGTATTTTAATTCAAGTATTAAGGGTGTCAGCAAATGGCATCCTTTTTTATTTTGTTGGCTGTCAAGCAATAAAACGTTATACTTTAGCATACTTTAGATCGTATAATTTGGCTACTATTTAATATATGCCTATCTTTGTGGTGTAAATAAAAAACGAAAGTAACAATAAAAACTTAAAGATATGGCAACAGTAGAAATCATAAATAAGGCATTAGCAACGATGAACAATCACGATTGGTATTGGATGATGGCTGATTATTCACACCCTGCAATGGATTATGCAAGAGGAAATATGAGGTATTTTGTTGAGCTTGTTGCCTCAATTAAGAATTCTACTATTGAAAATGCCTTGCGTGAACTTTGGATTGCAACTTATGACTACATTCACGCTAATATGTGGAGTAAAGACGAAAAGGCAAGCAAACTTTACGAAACAAAGAAAGCAGAATTGATGGCAATAATCCTGCCATCAGAAAGTGGTCAAATGATGGCTGCATAACAATATTCACTTTCTCCACAATTTTGAATATGTATTGATTTTAAGCGACTTACACGCAGTAATGGAATAAAGATATTCAGAAACAGGAAATAATAAGTAAATTTGAATGTTATGAAACAGGCAATTCACAAATATCAGACTTCAGACTATATGGAATGGGATGTAATGTTGAGCCTTATCCGTAAGTTATACAGAGATGGCAATTACCGTATGTCGCTCCTTATCGGTTGTGGGTGTTTTTTCGGGTTGCGCATAAGCGACATTCTAACATTAACTTGGTCTATGTTACTTGATGATGACAAATTCACCCTCAACGAGAAAAAGACGAACAAACGCAGGGTTGTGAAAATCAATGCGGACTTCCAACAGCATATAAAGCAGTGCCATGACGCTTTGGGCATTAAGAACGACAGCGAAAAATGTTTCTTGTCTCAAAAGAAGGTGGTGTACTCAACACAACGTATAAATGTACTTTTCAAGGAAATAAAAAGGAAGTACAACTTGAAAATAGAGCATTTCAGCACTCATACTATGCGCAAAACATTTGGCAGAAAAGTATTTGAGTCAGCAGGAGAAAACGCAAATATGGCGTTGATGAGATTATCAGAGCTTTTCAATCATTCCAATGTATCAGTTACCAAAATATACTTGGGTATCAGAGAAAAAGAACTGTTAGAGACGTATGATTTGCTTGATTTTTAGGCATTAGAATAAATTATTTTAAGGAAAACGAGCGTTCTTCTCTTGAAAAATCGCTATCTTTGTAACGTACTTAGCATAAAGCGAGTACAGACATATTGAAGAAAGCGCATTTTCGCTTTATCTCGTTGATGTGAAACTTGGACACTTTCACAAAGATTGTTAGTCGAGATATTGTGAGAAGGACGCTCTCTTGGGTTGTATTCGTACATCACGAAATACATCCAAGTGGGGCTGTTCATTCTCCTTATTCTACTAACAAGGGAGTCCAAGCCCTCACATCAATGAATGAGGCAGAGTGACGGCCTCGCTTTTCTTCTTATGCCTCAAAGTCTAAATAATAAAAGAATTCGCATTGCAGGGCCATAGATGCAACTAAATTATTATTGCATTATGGCTGAAAGAATATGTGATGCCAAATACACTTTCTTTGGCGAATTATGTAAGAAAAGTTTAAGGTTGTTAGCCTTAGTATTTTTGTCATTAACAGCAATGATGACATTTGCTCAACAAAGCAACTACTTAAATCGTACAAACCCGAAAGGTGAGAAATTTACTGAGGCTCAAATTAAATCACTGAGGGAACGGTTAAAACAAGCAGGATGCAGATTTGGATCATATAATGGGCATAACTATTGGTGGACTCAAATTAAGTGGAAAGAAACGGCAAGCGCTGTTTCTGAAAGGACAAAGATACCAGTAGATACATTGTATATATTAGCGGAAATTGGCGCAAGAGACCAACTCATATCTCAGTATAAGGAGGATGCATATAAACATATTGAAACTTACGATAAAATACTCAATGATTTTTTCACTCACCCCAATGACATAACAGGTGCTTCTAATTATATACTTGCATTTCCCAATGAGCCGAATATTATTGTACCTATATTAAAGACAAAGGAAGAACAAATTTTTGACAATCTTGTATTTTCGGATAATTTAAAGACTTATACAGGTGAATTTGAGATGACGGGGTTCGCCTTTGGCCCAGCTAATATAGTATCGTTAGTGGGTACAGCTAATTACCAATATAAGGATGCTCCAGATGGCAGTAGAATATTCGAGGGTAAATTCTCGTTTGATCAAGGTGATACTGGCCGTAAGGCAAAAGCAGCAGGATTTTTTATAAATGATAAACAAGTGGGAAAATGGACATGGGATTATCCTATACGAAATGACGCTTATGATAGAGACATTGATTTTCATTGTGAAATAATTTTCAACGAGAACGGAATTCCTGATGGCGATTTTGATATTTACATAGGGAAAGTATCTAAAACAAACGGAGCATATAAACGTAGTTATTATAGTGGAACATTTAAAAATGGGAAATTAGTCTCAGTCAGATTTAAAGACCGCAATTTAATTTGGTGTCAGGGGCAATATGGTCTAAATGGGAAACCTCAAGGGACTTGGCGTATGGGAGAAGAAGGTAGTCATAATATTACAATAACATACGATGATTACGGGAATGTTAAAAAATCAGGTTATAGAGATGATAGTACAGGTGATTGGATTGTAGCAACATCTGATTATCCAAATAAACTTTATTCACAGGTTGTCGAGATGATAAGATGGGGATATTGTTTTCGGTCAACTTCTTTCTAGTTAGTATATACTCAATAGTTAATGATTGAATAATATGGCACTAATTAAATGCAGTGAATGTGGACATGAAATTTCGGATAAGGCTACATCATGCCCTAATTGTGGATGTCCAATAGACAAAAAAGTTGCATGCAAAGAATGTGGTTATGAGATGTCTGCAACAGATACAGTGTGTCCTAATTGTGGATATCCAAATGAAAATGAGGTTCATAAACTTAAACAGCAAGAAAATCCATTATCTCAAAAACGGAATGGCATAAATAAGAACTATTTAACTGTCATTACAATACTAATCATTATAGGATTGGTCGTATACATCTTTATTGCTAATAATCAGTTTCCAACAGAGACAAAGAAAGGAGATGTTCAAGACTCTGTTGAAAATGCAGAAGAGTATGATAAAGATAAAATATTAAAAAAAGTTATTGGAACTTATACCTTTGATTATGCCCAAAGTGGAAGGTTTCATTGTGCGCCCATTGTAGTACTGCCTGATGGAAGATGTGTTATTCTCTATCAAACATTGGGAGGCGATATCACCTCTAAATTAATAGGTACAGTTTTTATCTTATCAGATAACGTATTTACATTATCGAATGGAGAATCATTTGTGTCTGATCTCAAAACGTATGTTTATAGAAATGGCGTTGAAGATTGTACGGGAAGTACTTATCAATGGAAATGGAATTATTATGATAATTTAGTTTTTGATTTGAATGAAATGAGACTTTACCATAGTCTTAAGGAATATAAAAACAGAGATGTTTCAGAAGCAGAATTTGCGAAAATAACCAATCATACTTCTTCAACGAGTCTTAACCAATAAATAAATCATATTATGGCACTGATAAAATGTAAAAGTTGTGGGCAAATGGTATCGGATAGAGCCGAGAAATGCCCTAAATGTGGTTATCCTGTACGTTTGTCGATGGAGCAACAAGAAGAAACGGAGAAAAAAGAAACTATCAAAAATGTTCAGCCTCGACAGAAGAACAGTAAAAAAGGCATTCTAATAGCGGCTGTAGTTGTTGTGGTTATCGGTTGTGGTATATTTGCTATTCTCAACGGCCAACAGCAAGACAAACGTTCAGAAATTACAGAGCAATTTGCAAATAATGTCCAGAAATATGAAAAACTAAACAACTTTCATGAAGGACTTGCTGCTGTTCAACATAATGGTTTATGGGGGTATATAGATAAAGAAGGCAATGAAGTAATACCTTGCCAATATGAAAGTGCGGAAGATTTTAACAATTCACGTGCTATTGTTTCAAAAGGCGGGCTGTATGGTTGCATTGACACTAAAGGAAATGAAGTCGTACCTTTTGAATACGGATGGATTCATCATTATACAGATTATTTCACTGTTAATAAGGACTATAAGAACATACATGGTTGTGGCTACCTCGATAATGAGGGAAAAGAAATTGCTCCTTGCATATATTCGGCAATTTCTTCCTTTTCTGATGGTTTGTCACGAGTGAGAAAAGATGACTTATATGGCTTTATTGATAAACAAGGAAAAGAAGTTATCCCTTGCAAATATGAATATGCAGAGGTGTTTTCAGATGGATTAGCCTTAATTGAAAGAGAGGGATTATATGGCTTTATTGATAAGCAAGGTAATGAAGTGATTCCTTGCAAATTTACATACGCTCATTCTTTCTCTGAAGGTTTGGCTGCTGTTCAAATAGCCGATGCTGATGGCATATCAAAGGTTGGGTACATTGATTCTAAAGGTAATGAAACGATTCATTGTATCTATAACGTGGCAGACGGTATGCATCCTTTTAGTAAAGGAATTGCCGTTGTAATGGATGAACAAGGTTTCTTGGGAGGCGTTGATGCTAGGGGCAAGGAGATATTACCATTTGTTTATGGTGATATACAAGTGTTTGATAATGTAATAGTCACACGGGAAGCAACTTCTCAATCATATAGGCTGCTTGATAAAACAGGAAATGAAATCTCGACTTCCGTGTATGATGCCATTTATCCATCAGATAGTGGGTTGATAATTGTTGTTAAAGACGGGAAATCAGGTTTTATAAATCAAGAGGGAAAAGAGGTCATTCCACTTACGTTTGATGCTTATTTTGATGAATATTCAGATGCAGGTTGGGTAGCAGGATGTAACCCTTTTGTAGAAGGAGTTTCTATTGTTAGATTGAATGGCAAATATGGAGCAATAGACGAACAGGGAAATGAGATTGTCCCGTACATTTATGATGAAATTTGGGACTTTTCAGAAGGATTCGCCGTTGCTAAAATTGGTGATAAGTGGGGATATATTGATACAAAAGGAAATGGTACTTTCTCGCAAGTTGAAATTACAGCAGCTAAACAAAATGCAGTAACAGCCAATGTAGAAACAAAGAACATAAATTCTCAGGAAGAAGAAACTGAAGAAGTGTCAGAACAGCCCAAAGAAATAATTATTACTATGAATGCCCATAGTGATGCTTCTGGTGCAATGTCTAATTTGAGTGGAAGTTATGGCGTATATCAACGGCAATATAATATTCTGAGGACGAACCCTATAAGTGTGCCTGAAGGAAAGGTGTGGATATTTAAGCAATTTGTCAATAACAGCACAGTCCGTATTTTCAAGTCAAAATCATTTATAACTGCTTTAGATGATGGATATATTCCTGAGATATCAGAAAGGCATTTATTGGATAATATGAATGAATCTTTTACATTCATTGGAGGTGCATCAATTCAAGGATATATTGAAATTAGTCCATACCCCAATGGTGGTGATATTGCAGTAGAATTCCATTTCATAGAAAGAAATATAGGAGAATAAATTGTATAGTAATGTAAATATATAGAGAAGGTTGGTCAATCACGACAAATCTTTCCTTTTCGCTATATTACAAAAGTGAACTATATTCACTTTCATAACATCAACAAAGGCATTTAAAAACAATAAAAAAAATAACTGATTATGAAAAAGTATCTTTTTCAATTCGTGGTGACTTTATTTGCCATTACGTCTTTCACTCTCGTTGCTTGCAGTGACGATGATGATGACCCAACAAACAACAATGGTAGAAATAGCATTGAAATTAACGGTGTGAGCTACAATCTATCCGCTTTCAGCTTTATGGGTGATTGGAACGAAACACTAAGGAAAGGCGATTTTACTGTTGCAGTTGACAATGAGAGCAACGGAGTTATAAATGTGGATTACTACACATTCTCCTACCACAATGCAACGTGTCCTCAAGTTGGCGATGATTTCGCCGAAATGGATTTAGCCCTTACGCCTTTAATTGAAGAGGAAGAAGGCTCAATCATAGATTTAGAGGATTCGTTTAAATATATCTCGGGAAAAGCCGTAATAACTAATACAAATCCAAGTGAGAGCGAGATTACTGTCAATTTTGACAATCTAAGAATGAGCAATGGTAACAGTTCCTACGCATTCAAGGGAACTGCAACATTGATGTTCGAGTATTAAGCACAGAAAAACATCATTTATAAGCATCAACAATCTTACGATTGTTGGTGCTTTTTGTTTAATACTATATTCAAAAACAATCAGAAGTGAATATTTTATTTTTGCATAAATAGCTGATATACTGCAAAATACGAAATATCAACAAACACTAAGCCTCCACAAACATTCATTTTCCTTCTTAATATAAGGTTTTTGAATGTTTTTTCTTCAATGCTCATCCATAAATCGCCACCAATTCTCAAGCATCTTCAATGTATCAAATTCTCCTTTTTCTTCCAATTCCTTTCTTGTTTTGTTCCTTTGTGCTTGCTTTTGCTTCTCTGTAATCCTTAAAAAATCCTCTTGGCCTGTTATTAGTGCTTTCTCGTTAGCCTTGTAAATGTTCTCTATGTCAAACTCTTTCAGATAGGTTTCTATTTCAGCAGGATTGCGCCCCATATTTTGTGCAATTAAACCCATTGGCACATTTGCATGATAAAGAGCCGAAGCGTAACTATGTCTTGCAGAATAAAAAGTTATTCCCTCTGCAAATCCTAAGCGTTTGGCAATGCGTTTTAGATTGACGTTTACCAAATAATTCATATAGGTCATACGACCAAATTTCTTTTCTTCCGTATCATCGTCTTTATCGAAAATCGGAAACAAATAATCTTCTAATTCGTCCTCATCCAAATCATCGCCATCATCAATATAACTTCCAAACGGATTTAAGTACGGTATAAGATAACGAGCATCTACAATAACTCTTGTTGGATGTGTCGTTTTATGCCTCGTTATATTTATTTCATAGCATAACAATTTTCTTAAATGAGACATGGCATAATCGTAGTCATGTTCTGCCGAATCTTTCACAAACTTATCTCTGTCTGTTACTTGAATTAAATGTATATCTTTCTTTTTCAAATTGGCAAGATCAATAAGTGCCATTCCTTGAAAATGATAACTACAAAGGAATAAAGCGAGAGAAAATTGTTCGGCATTGATAGGGGTTAATTTATTTGTCCCTCTTAATTTAAACTTTTGATTAACCCAATATTGCTTTTCTTCAAGCTCACCGTACACATCATTATTTTCTATCCCCAATTTACCGTATCTTTCAAGATAGTACACCATCAAAGAAGTTATCTCCTGCAATGTCAACGCTCGTTTCCTTGTTTGACAATTCAGCTTCTTACTAAACTGAAAAGTCGTAAACGGAGTTTCTTTAATATACTCCTTAGTTATGGCATAGTTGAAGATAGCTTGGAAACAATCATAGAACTTTCGGATGGAATTATCAGCATAGTGGCAACGCAGATATTCTTCAAACGACCGAAGCCAATTTGTTGTCACCTCAAACAACTCTAAATCCTTGCCGTTGGTGTATTTTTTTATTCTGTTAAGTAAAGTCCGATATCCTGTGGCTGTATTATATTTGCCTTTTTCTACTTTGAAAAACTCAATTCGTTCTTCAAACAAAGAAAATAAAGTTAGCCTTGTAGGTGCTGTTTTCTGTAAATCTGCAACTATCGTTGAGGCAGAGTAATCCGCTTTGCCTTCCAAAGACAAAACATAGTTCTGTGCGTCGGCCAATTCTTTGGTGATAATAGTATTAAGGCTGTTTGCACGTTTGCCTTTTACACGCTGTTTGTCATCGCTCCACTCTTGAGGCTTGCAAGATATGCCCATGCTTTTGTACTTGCGTTTGCCATTGTAGCAAATACGTAGCATAATCGGATGCTCACCATTGGCAAGCGTCTTTGAAGTGTAAAGTATCGCTGAAATAGTAGGCAAGTTCCGTTTCATATCCTTGTTTTTAGTTTACCTTGTGGTTTACATTTTATAGCGTAAAACCTACATTTGGTTTACATTGCAAAGATAAGAAATAAATCTTAATTTTCTATATTTCAGCGATATATAAATTATTTATATTTTTCTATTTATTCCCGAGGCAGACAAAAAGTATGTGTTTCAT
>OIEN01001141.1_pt1 | contig 12885 bp, 9 predicted proteins | sample 1581741 | NCBI WGS metagenome assembly OIEN01 (sample SAMN01760944, study PRJEB22395) | human gut metagenome | reverse complement strand
GATGATGAGATAGAGAGAGTTGTTAAATATTTAAACAATAAATAATTTGTATACAAAAAGGAGTAGTACTTATGAGAAGAAAAAGGGATGGAATTGATAAAGAAAAGAAAAGGGATAATATTTTTACTATTATTCTTAGTATATGTGATGTTATTGCAGTTATAGTACTTTTTCTTTTATATGGTCCTTATAATAACTTTAGAGATTGGCTTGTTACTACCGCTATGAGTACAATGAGGCATCAATATATTGCTAGAACTTTTTATAATGATGAGACTATTAATAAGATTTTAGAAAGACATAGTATGATAGAACCTGATGGAAATACTGATACTAGTTTAATTCTTGAAGAAGATAATAATTATAATAATAGCAGTAATATTAGTAGCAATATTGCTTGCCTTAGGAACATACAAAATATTAACAAAACCAGTTAGCAAAAATATAGAGGAAAAGAAAACTGAAATTCCTCTAGGTAGTGGTACAAGTGCAATTGCAGACATATTAAAAGAAAACAAACTAATAAGAAGCAAAAACGCTTTCAAAATATATGTAAAATTAAATAAAATATCAAACTTCCAAGCAGGTACATATTACCTAAAAGAAAGCATGACACTAAAAGAAATAACAGATATGCTACAAACAGGAATAATGTATGATCCAAACCAAACAACAATAACATACCTAGAAGGAAAGCCAATGTGGTGGCTTGCAGAAACAATAGAAGCAAAAACAAATCATACACAAGAAGAAGTATATGAATTATTAAAAAATGAAGAATACTTAGATACACTAATTGCAAAATATTGGTTCCTAACAGATGAAATTAAAAATACCGATATTTACTATTCACTAGAAGGATACCTATTTCCAGATACATATGCAATAGCAAATAAAGACGAAAAAATAGAAGATATTTTTGGAAAAATGCTAGATAAAATGGAAGAAGTTTTAGATCCTTTCAAAGAAGAAATAGAAAACAGTAATTATACAGTTCATGAACTATTAACACTTGCTTCAGTTGTAGAAACCGAAGGAATGAATGATAGCGATAGAAAAGATGTAGCAAGCGTATTTTATAATAGACTAAAAAATAATATATCACTTGGAAGTGATGTAACAACATATTACTCAGTAAAAGCAAATATGGGAGATAGAGATTTATACTTAAGCGAAATAAATGCTAAAAACCCATACAATACAAGGGGACCAGGAATGGAAGGAAAACTACCAGTTGGACCAATTTGTTCAATTGGAAAAGCAAGTATAGAAGCTGCAATAGAACCAAACACAACAGATTACTTCTTCTTTGTAGCAGATAAAAACGGAAAGCTATATTTCACAAAAACAAATGCAGAACACGAGCAAATTATAGAAAAATTGCAAAGTGAGGGAATGTGGTACGAATATTAAAAACAAAAACGCCCAAAATAATTTTGGGCGAAACTTTTAAATAAATAAATTCAAAAAACCTAAAGATAAAGAAATTAAAAATGATTTAATGGAAATTCTAATGCTCTTTTTAAACATAGTTTGAGCAACAAGTAAGCCATGAGGTTTTAACTCAACAAGTGCAGTACATTCAACTTCACTTTCTTGAGCTGGAACAGATTGATTATCTAAAGATTGTTCATTTTTAATAAAACTATTAAAACTTTGAAACTCAAGAGTATCAACATTTTCAAAAACTTCACTATTATTTAAAGAACTTTCTGTATCTTCGTCATTGTTTAAAATATCTTCAATAGATAATTCTTCTGGTTTGTTATTTAATTCAATGTCTGTGATGTCTAAAGGTGAGAAAATTAACTTATCCATATAAATCACATCCTTAAATCTTTAGTAAAAATATGTTAAATTGATTATAACATTATAAAAATAAAAAAGCAATAAAACAAAGAAATTTGTATAAAATAGGGAGGAATTTTTATGAAAGAAGAAATATTAAAAAAAGTTGACCATACTTTACTTAAACAAACATCAACATGGGAAGACATAAAAAAACTATGTGATGATGCAATAAAATGCAATACTGCATCTGTTTGCATACCACCATGCTTTGTAAAACAAGCAAAAGAATATGTAGGAGACAAAATGAAAATATGCACAGTAATAGGTTTCCCAAATGGATATAATTTAACCAAAGTTAAAATGTATGAAACAGAGCAAGCAGTTGAAGATGGCGCAGATGAAATAGATATGGTAATAAATGTAGGCAAATTAAAAGAGAAAAATTACGACTATATCTTAAATGAGATAAATGGAATAAAATCAAAATGCAATGGAAGAATTTTAAAAGTTATAATAGAAACATGTCTTTTAACAGAAGAAGAAAAGATAAAAATGTGTGAAATAGTATCTCAATCTGATGCAGACTATATAAAAACATCAACAGGCTTTAGCACAGGTGGAGCTACATTAGAAGATATAGAGCTATTTAAAAAACACATGAAAAATGGCAAAAAAATTAAAGCAGCTGGAGGAATAAAGAATTTTGATGATGCAGAAGAATTTGTTAAAGCAGGTGCAGATAGATTAGGAACAAGTAGACTAGTTGCTGAAATGTTAAAATAAAAGTATAAAACCCTTTTTATTGGTAAAAATATGAATAAATTTACCAATAGAGAGGGTTTTTATTTTGAAAAGTTATAAATACTTAAATCTAAAAGGTGTAACCTTAGATAAAGAACAATTGCAAAACTATATGGAAAAAATCGCTGTAAACTATGAAATAGATATGAAAAGCGACGTAGAAACATATCCAATTAATAGATTAATGGATAACTATAATTTCATACAAATAACATATAACACTTTGAATGAACATATTAAAAACAATATAGGCATATATCCCGCAGGAGAGTGGCTTTTAGACAATTTTTACATTATAGAAGAAACCGTAAAAAACATTAAAAATGACCTAACCAAGAAGAAATATAAAAACTTTCCAGGGATAAGCACAGGAATTTATAAAGGCTTTGCAAGAATTTATGTGCTAGCCTCAGAAATAATATCATATACAGATAGCAAAGTAGATGAAGAAACTTTAACTTTAAGCTTATTAGCATATGAACGTAGAAAAACACTTAGTATGGAAGAAATATGGAATTTACCAATATTTTTAAACATTGCAATTATAGAGAACATAAGAGTAGTATGCGAAAAAATAATGGTAAGCCAAATACAAAAATACAAAGTAGAGGAAATAGTAGAAAGATTAGTAGATAAAAAAGAAAACCATAAACAGCAGTATAAAAAGATAAGAGCAAATACAAAAATGTATAAAAATTCAAGCTTCCCATTTATTGAATACATGTCCTATAAATTAAAAAGATATGGTAAAACTGGAAACGCATATTTAAACATATTAGAAGAACAAGTAAATAAGCTAGGTCTTACAGTTTCAGAGGTTATTAGGAAAGAACATTTTGATATAGCAATTCAAAAAGTTTTAATAGGAAATAGCATAACAAGTATACGACAAATAAACAGAATAAACTTTTTAAGCCTATTTGAGGAGATCAATGGGGTTGAAGACTTATTAAGGCAAGACCCAGCAGACGTTTATAGAAAGATGGACTACAAAACAAAAGAATGTTACAGGAATAAAATTAAAAAGCTATCACAAAAAACAAAAATGTCTGAAATATATATAACAAAAAAAGTTTTAGAACTAGCACAAAAAGCAAAACAGCCAAAAAAGAAGCATATTGGCTATTGCCTAATAGATAGAGGCGAAAATTTATTAAACAATAAACTTGGAATAAAGAAAAAAAGAAAAACACAAAAGCCTACCGCCTATATAGCTAGCATATATATATTTACAATCATTTTTAGCATATTAATTGGTATATACGTTTTCTATAAAATAAACTTACCTGTTGCAATACTTGCAGTATGCCTTTCAGTAGTACCAGTTTCCGAAATATATATTCAAGCTTTAAACTATATATTAGGAAAGTTTGTAAAACCAAAGCCATTACCAAAGCTTGCTTTTCAAAATGGAATACCAGAAGAATATAGCACAATGGTAATAATTCCAACAATTGTAAACAGTAAAGAAAAAGTAATAGAATTGTTTAAGAAAATTGAAGTATATTATTTAGCAAACAAAGAGGAAAACCTGTATTTTACACTATTACGGAGATTGCACATCATCAAAAAATGAAATAGAACCTTTTGATAAAGATATAATAGAAGAAGGAATAAAACAGGCAAAGAGACTAAACGAAAAATATGTAAAAACAGGAGAAAAAGAAAAGTTTTACTTCATATATAGAAACAGAGTTTGGTGTAGAGGAGAAAAATGCTACTTGGGTTGGGAACGAAAAAGAGGTATGATATGCCAATTTAATAGTTTCATACTAACAGGAAAAGATGAGTTTAGAGTAAACACAATAAAGAATAAATTAAACATTAAGTATGTAATAACACTAGATGCAGACACAAACTTAAGCCTTGGTACAGCAAAAGAACTTATAGGAGCAATGGCACACATATTAAACACACCAGTTATTGATAAAAGAAAAAACATAGTAATAGATGGACATGCACTTATACAGCCACGTGTAGGTGTAGACCTTGTTTCAAGCAGAAAAAGTCTATTTGCTAAAATTTATGCAGGAGCAGGTGGAACAGACTCGTATACAAATGCAATTTCAGATGTTTACCAAGATAACTTTGGAGAAGGAATTTTTACAGGAAAAGGAATATACGATTTAGAGCTTTTTCATAAAATATTATGTGATGAAATACCAGAAAACACAGTGCTTAGCCACGATTTACTAGAGGGCAGTTATTTAAGATGTGGGCTAGCAACAGATATTCTAGTATTAGATGGGTTTCCATACAAATATAGTAGCTATATAGCAAGAAACCATAGATGGATAAGAGGAGACTGGCAGATAGCAAAATGGATTACAAATGTAATTACAATAAGAGATAAAACAAAGAAAATAAACCCACTAAACACTCTTTCAAAATTTAAAATTTTAGATAATTTAAGAAGAAGTTTAATTACAGTAACAGTTGCATTATTGTTATTGGTTTCTTCTATTTTAAAAATATTAAACCTCCCAAGTGCAGTAATTGCAATACTTGCATTAATTGCTTTAGAAGCACCAACAATTCTAGATATAATTAACTATATTATTTTTAGAAAAAATGTAAATTCAGAATTTATATCAGCACATAAAAACATTTTAAAATCTATAAGTGGAATAAAAGCAAGCATAATAAGAGGTTTCTTAGAACTTGCAGTTTTGCCAAGTAAGGCATATAGCAATTTGAATGCAATTGTAAAAACAATATATAGGGTAAATATATCAAAACAAAATTTACTTGAATGGATGACATCAGAAGAAGCGGAAAGACAAAGCAAGAATACAATATCAGCATACTATAAAAGTATGTGGGCAAATATTCTCTTTGGAGCTTTACTGCTAATTGCAGAAATTATAAGAACTGATGTAGCATTCATAATATTTGGAGCAATATTTATTTTTGCACCAGTAATAATTTGCTATATAAGCCAAGAAGAAAAGGAAGAACAAGCAGTACAGAAAATTACTAAAAGAGATGTAAAATATTGCTTAGAAGTTGCTAAAAAAACATGGAAGTTTTTTGAAGATAATATAAACCAAGAAAACAACTTCCTACCACCAGATAATTACCAATTGGATAGAAAAGAAAAAATTGCACATAGAACTTCGCCAACAAATATTGGACTTGGCTTACTTGCAGTTTGTTCAAGCTACGACTTGGGCTTTGTAGACCTAAACAATGCCATAGATTTAATACAAAAAATGATTACAACAATAGAAAACCTGCAAAAATGGAATGGGCACTTATATAATTGGTACAATACAAAAACGCTAGAACCACTAGTGCCAAGGTATGTATCAACAGTAGATAGTGGAAATTTTATACGGATATTTATACACATTAAAGCAGTTCTTAATTGAAAATCAAACAGATAAAACAACAGACATTATAAACTCAATAGATAATATAATTAAAAATACAAACTTTAGTGTTCTATATGATGAAAAGAAAAGAATATTTTCAATAGGTTACAATGTTGAAGAAAATAAACTAACAGACTCATATTATGACTTATTAGCATCAGAAGCAAGGCAAGCCAGCTTAATTGCAATAGCAAAACAAGATGTACCAGTAAAACATTGGAGCAGTTTAAGTAGGACTTTAACTAGCTTAAATAGATACAAAGGACTTATATCATGGTCTGGAACTGCATTTGAATATTTAATGCCAAATATAAATATAAAAACTTACAAAGGAAGTTTATTAGATGAATCTTGCCGTTTTATGCTAATGAGCCAAAAAGAATATGCTAAAGAGCTAAATCTTCCATGGGGAATATCAGAAGCGGCGTTTAACCTAAGAGATTTTAACAACAACTATCAATATAAAGCCTTTGGAATACCATGGCTTGGGCTAAAAAGAGGACTAGAAGAAGATATGGTGGTATCGCCTTATGCAATATTCTTAAGTTTAAAATATGACCCAGTAGAAGCAATATATAATTTGAGACAATTAGAAAGACAAGATATGTATGGAGAATATGGCTTTTATGAATCAATAGATTACACTATATCAAGGTTGCAATATGGTAAAACTTATGAACCAGTAAAAACATACATGGCACACCACCAGGGACTAATTTTACTTTCAATAAATAACTTAATTAATAATGAAATACTAGTAAAAAGATTTAGTTCAAACCCAGAAATAGAAGCAGTAGATATATTACTTCAAGAACGCATGCCAGAAAAAGCAATAATCACAAAGGAAAAGAAAGAAAAAGTACAAAAACTAAAATTAAAAGATTACGAAAATTATAGCGAAAAAGTATATACAAAATTAAATACAAACCTAAACACATCAAATGTAATTTCAAATGGAAAATACACCATAGTTTCTACTCTGAAAGGAACAGGGTACAGCAAGTATAAAAACTTATTAATAAACAGATACAAAGAAACAGCAGACTATAGCCAAGGAATATGTTTTTATATAAAGAACCTAAACACAAAGCAAATATATTCAAACCTACCAGAAGGCAAAGGAAAGGTAACATTTGCACAAGATAAAACAGAATACAAAAAAATAGAAGGTAGTATTGAAGTAAAAACCAAAATAACAGTAGCACCAGAAGAACCAGTAGAAATAAGGAGATTAAGCCTAAAAAACAATGGAAATAATGTAGAAACACTTGAAGTTACAAGTTACTTCGAACCAGTATTATCAACAGATATACAAGACTATGCACATACGGCATTTAACAACCTATTTTTAATATTCAAAGAAATAGGAAACGGAAATATTTTAATAAAAAGAAAAAAACGTGGACCAAAGCAAAGAGATATTTATGCAGGTGTAAGCCTATACACAGAAAGTGAAACAATAGGAGATGCACAATATGAGATAGATAAAGAGAAATTTATAGGAACAGGCAATTTAAGAATGCCAGAAGCAATAAAAAATTCAAAACCATTTTCAAAAAGTTTAGGTTTAGTTACAGATCCAGGACTTGCAATAAAGAAAACTATAAAAATAATGCCAGGAGAAACTGCAACATTAGACTTAGTAATATCAGCAGGTTTTGAAGAAGAACAAATATTAAAATTAATTAGTAACTATTCAAATGAAAAAACAATAAGCAAGGTATTTGAATTATCAAAAGCTAAAACAGAGGCAGAAACAGTATATCTAGGGCTAAAAGCAAGTGACATAGAAAAATATCAAAAAATGCTTGGTTACCTTATATTCCAAAACCCAATGAGAAAAGAGGTAATGGTAAAACTACCTAAAAGAGTATATTCGCAAAGCGAATTATGGAAATATGGAATATCTGGAGATTTACCAATCTTGCTTGTTAAAATAAAAGATGTAAATGATATGCATGTAATAAAAGACACTCTAAAAGCAATGGAATTTTTTAGAAGCAAAAACATCAAAATAGATTTAGTAATATTAAACGAAGAAAAGAATAGCTATGAGCATTTTATACAGTTTGAAATAGAAAACGAAATACAAAACAAACAACTAGCATTCCTAAAAAATACATTTGGTGGAATATTTGTAATAAATGCAAAAGAAATAACAAAGGAAGACCTAGAACTACTAGAATTTAGAAGTAACTTAAAATTAGATGCATCACTTGGAAATATAGATACCCAATTAAAAGACTTAGAAGAAGAATATCAAGATAGTATAAAAAATATTGGAATTGAAAATAATGATATTTATATGGAAAATGGCGAAATGGAGCTAATAAACGAAGACTATACCAACTTAAAATACTATAACGATTATGGAGGGTTTACAGAGGATGGCTTAGAATACAAAATGAAAATAAGCAATGAAAATAAACTTCCAACAGCATGGAGTAATATTTTAGCAAACCCAAACTTTGGAACAGTTGTAACACAAAACTTAGGAGGCTTTACATGGAGTAAAAATAGTAGGCTAAACAGACTTTCAGCATGGAATAACAGTAGCAATATAGATATTCCTTCTGAAATAATATATATGAAAAACAAAGAAACAGGAAGGGTTTGGAGCCTTAGCCAAAATATAGGTCATGAATCACAAGAGTACCATGTTAAATATGGTTTTGGATATGTTACAATAAAAACAGCAAAAGACCAAATAATACAGAAAATGGAAACATTTGTAGCATTAGAGGATAAAGCAAAAATTAATATATTAAACTTAAAAAACACTTCAGATAGAACAAAAAATCTAAAACTTTTATACTATATAAAACCAGTACTTGGGGAAGACGAAAAACAAACAAATGGATATATAAATGTAGAAACAAAAGCAAATTGCATAACTGCACAAAATCTATATACAGATAATTTCAAAGGAGCTATAACATTTGTTGGAAGTAGTGAAAAGATAGTATCATTTACAGGAAGTAAAGAAGAATTTGTAGGGAAGCGGAGATATAACAAAACCAGAAGCATTAGATAAAGTAACACTTGGAAATCAAAATGGTTTAGGAGAAAGTTCATGTATAGCATTAGCATTAGAAGTAAACCTAGAACCATTTGAAAGCAAAGAAATAATACTATCATTAGGTGAAGAAAACAATATGCTTAATGCAAAAGACATGGCATATAAATATTCAAAAATATCAAATGCAAAAGAAGAACTAAACAGAGTAAAAAGATATTGGTATGAACTACTAACACGTGTGCAAGTAAAAACACCATTAGAATCTATGAATATATTATTAAATGGTTGGGCAATTTATCAAACAATAGTCTCTAGGTTATGGGCAAGAACTGGATACTATCAATCTGGTGGAGCAGTAGGCTTTAGAGACCAACTACAAGATACACTTGGGGTAAAATATATAGATGCAGAATTAATGAAAAATCAAATACTAACACAGGCAAAACATCAATTTATAGAAGGAGATGTAGAACATTGGTGGCATGAGGAAACAAATAGAGGAATAAGAACAAGATTTTCAGATGACCTTTTATGGCTATGCTATGTTACAAGCGAATATATTGAATATACAGGAGATAAGAGCTTATTAGATATTGAAATTCCATACTTGCAAGGTGAACTACTAGAAGATGGCGTAGATGAACGATATGATTTGTATTTAGAATCAAAAGAAAAAGGAAGCTTATATGAACACTGTATAAAAGCAATAGAAAAATCGTTAAACTTTGGAGAAAATGGTCTACCTAAAATAGGCTCAGGAGACTGGAATGACGGAATGAACACAGTTGGCAACAAAAAAAGAGGAGAAAGCGTATGGCTTGGTTTCTTCCTATATGAAGTATTAAATAGGTTTATTCCAATATGCGAAGAAGTTTCTGATAACGAAAGAGCTAAGAAATATATTGAAATAAGAGATGATTTAAAGAAAGCATTAAACACCAATGGCTGGGACGGAAGATGGTTCAAAAGAGCATTTACAGATGATGGCGAGCCAATTGGAAGTATAGAAAACGAAGAATGTAGAATAGACAGTATATCACAAAGCTGGGGAGTAATATCAGGAGCAGCAGATAATGATAAGAAATATATTTCAATGGAAAGTTTAGAAAATCATTTAATAGACAAAGAAAATGGAATAATAAAACTATTAGATCCACCATTTAATAAAACAAAAATAGAGCCAGGTTATATAAAAGCATACTTGCCAGGAGTAAGAGAAAATGGTGGACAATATACACATGCTGCCATGTGGGCAATAATAGCATTTACAAAACTGGGCTTTGGAGATAAAGGACTAGAATATTATAGAATGATAAACCCAATAGAACATTCAAGAACAAAAGAAACAGCCTTAAAATATAAAGTAGAACCATTTGTTATACCAGCAGACATATATGGAGCAGGAAACTTAGCAGGAAGAGGTGGCTGGACATGGTACACAGGTTCAAGTAGCTGGTTTTATAAAGCAGGGCTAGAAAATATTTTAGGGTTGGATATCAAAAACAAAGTTTTAAGAATTAACCCATGTATTCCAAAAGACTGGAAAGAGTACAGCATAAGATACAGATACAGAAACAGCATTTATAATATAAAGGTAAAAAACTATAATGGAAAAAATACAGGAGTGGAAAATTTTTACCTAAATGGAAGAAAAGTTCCTGAAAAAGAAATAATCCTAAATGGAGATGGTGGAATATATGAGGTGGAAATAGAAATGTAAAAACAAAGGAGTTTCAAAGCAGAAACTCCTTTAGTTTACTAAACAGAAGGTTATTACAAATATTGTTTCAAATCATCAATATTTTTTTCTTGAAGCCTAACAAAATCAGATAGAATATTTTTAATCTCTTTGTTCATAAAAGAATAGTTATTAAGAAGTTTTGTACCTTTAATAACTCCCATATCATTACCTTGGATAATAAGTTCTGATAATTTAGAATTACTGCTATCATTTGCAGTATTTAGCTGAATACCCATCCACGACATAGCCTTTTGCATGCTAGGAGTATCTTTCATTTCAGCATTATTCTTTACAAGCAATTCCTGAGTTCTATCATAAATATTTTGATATTCGTTATGCTGAGTATTTAATAAATCTTTAAAATCCTCATCTGTAACTTTTTTCAAAATTGTAGTTAATGAATCCATACCCATTTTTGAATTTTGATTAATTTCTTTTAAAATTTCAATATCATTCATATAAAACCTCCATAATACTTAGTATTAGCTAATTATAGAAAATTTATTTAAAAATTAAAGAGAAAAATAAAGCGAAAAATATCAAAAAAAGTCCTAAAAATATTGCATTTTAAATGAATATAATGTAAAATGTTAAAAGAAAATTAAAAATTAAAAACAGAAAAAAGGGAGCCAGTAAAATGGTAGAAATTATAAGAAAAAATAGAAATTTACTTCTAGTAATAATAGATATTTTAATCATAATAGCAGGCTATATAGCTTCAATGATATTCTTAAGTATAAAGGTTCAACTTGTTTCATTCATAAAGCAAGTTTGCTTATGTGTTGTAATATATGAAATTTTCCTAAATGTATTCCATATGTATCAAAACATGCTTCATTATGAGGTTGGTAAAGACTATGTTAAATATATAATTAGTGCAATATTATCAGTAGGAACAATTACAGTTATAGCAAAAATTTTAGGATTAGAGTATTTAACAATAAAAATGAATTTACTATCTGGTATTTTAATAGCAGGTGTATTTGTTATGTATAGATTAGCAGGAAGATCAATACTTAGCAGAAGAGCTAATGCAAAATATAACAATACAGAAAAGAAAAAAGTAAAAGCTAAAAACCTATTAATAATAGGTGCAGGAATGGGTGCAAGAGAAATAATAATAACAATAAAAAACTCAATGAGAGATAGATACAACATTGTAGGAATAATAGATGATAACAAAAACAAATTAAACCACTATATACTAGGCATAAAAGTTATAGGAACTAGATACGAAATACCAAGATTTGCTAAAGAATATGATGTAGACGAAATTTTCTTTGCAATTAACAAAATTGATGCAGTATCAAGAAGAAAAATTCTAGAAATATGTCAAGAAACAGGAGTAAAAACAAGAGTGCTACCAACAACAGAAGAAGTCATAGATAGACAAGGAGCAATGAACAGCTTAAGAAATGTGCAAATAGAAGACTTACTTGGTAGAGAACCAATAGAGCTAGATAACAAAAATATCAAAAACTTAATAAAGGATAAAACAGTATTAGTTACTGGTGGAGGAGGTTCAATAGGTTCAGAACTTTGTAGACAAATTATAAAATATAAACCTCAAAACCTAGTAATACTAGATATTTACGAAAACACTTTGTACGATATAGAAAGAGAACTAGAAGCAGACTATCCAACAGCAAATATAAAAGCAATTATAGGCAGTGTAAGAGATAAAGAAAGACTAGAAGAAGTGTTTAACAAATACAAACCAAATGTTGTATTCCATGCAGCAGCACATAAACACGTTCCACTAATGGAAACAAGTCCATTAGAAGCAATACACAATAATGTATTTGGAACATATAATGTAGTTAATTGTGCAGATAAATTTGGAGTGGAAAAATTTGTTTTAATCTCAACAGATAAGGCAGTAAATCCAACAAACATAATGGGAGCATCAAAAAGAGTTTGCGAAATGATAGTACAAACAAAAAACAAAACAAGCAAAACAGACTTTGTTGCAGTAAGATTTGGAAACGTACTTGGAAGCAATGGTTCAGTAATACCACTTATGAAAAAACAAATAGAAAAAGGTGGACCAGTAACAGTAACACACAAAGAAATAACAAGATATTTCATGACAATTCCAGAAGCAGTACAACTAATATTACAAGCAGTAACATATGCAAAAGGTGGAGAAATATTTGTAC
>OIEN01001134.1_pt1 | contig 12924 bp, 12 predicted proteins | sample 1581741 | NCBI WGS metagenome assembly OIEN01 (sample SAMN01760944, study PRJEB22395) | human gut metagenome | reverse complement strand
AAATTCTGATTTAAAAGCAAAGGTTGGAAATATAGTAAATACTGAAGGAAAAATCTTAGGAAAACATGAAGGACTTTATAAATATACAATTGGGCAAAGGAAAGGCCTTGGAATTTCAAACGAAGTTCCACTATTTGTAAAAGGATTTAATCCAGAAAAAAATGAATTAATAGTTGGGGAAGAACCAGAAATATTCTTAAAAGAGGCAATAGCAAATGAAATAAATTTAATATTAATGGATGAAATAACAAGTCCCATGGAAGTAAAAGCAAAAATAAGATATGCTGCAAAAGAAGCGGAATGTACAATTCACCCAGAAAAAGAAGGCAAAATAAAAGTAGTATTTAATCAGCCACAAAGAGCAATAACTCCAGGTCAATCAATAGTATTTTATATTGATGATGTTGTACTAGGCGGAGGAAAAATAATATAAAAATATTGCACAAAAAGCTATTTTATAATATAATAAAAATGTAGAAACAAATATAATATAAAAGGGAGGAATTAATATGGATAAAAAAACAACAGGAATTATAGCTTATTTAACATGGATAGGATGGCTTATAGCACTTCTAGCAGGAGATAAAGAAGGAGCAAAATTTCATGTAAACCAAGCACTAGTTATAATGCTATTCTCATTATTCTCAGTAATACCATGCATTGGATGGATTTGGGGAATTTTCATGATAGTATGTTGGTTTATAGGATTTATTGCAGCAATCAATGAAGAAGAAAAACCAATTCCATTATTAGGAAACATCAAAATAATAAAATAAAAGTTAGTAAATTACTATAATTTTTATTTATTGAGTTAAAGTAGCCGCACTAAGGAGTAATACTTTTCTTTCAAATACTTGGAGAAAAAATATCCTACTCCTATGAGATGCGGCGGATTTTTTATAAAAAACAGGAGAAGAAATGGGAAAAAATCAAAAAGACTGGACATACATTTGTATTTTTATAGGTACTTTAATTATTATATTTCTAGCCACATTTTATATTATATATCTGGATAAATTCATAAAAATACCAGAATGTGCTGTATATAAAACTTTTGGAATATATTGCCCTGGATGTGGTGCAACAAGAGCAGTATATAGCTTATACCATGGGAAAATATTAAAATCAATTTATTATAATCCAATTATATTATATTTAGTTGTAACAGATTTTTGGTATTTAATAACAGAAGGAATAGCAAAAATTCTAAAAAAAGAAAATAAATTTTTTATAAAAAATATAAAAATATATTTATACTTAGCATTAATAATTTTAGCCATAAACTGGGAAATAAAATTATTGATGGTTTTTAATGGAAAAACGATATAGAGGTTTATATACTAACCTCGTAAAAAAACAAAACCCACTAGCAAAAAGCTTTGCTAATGGGTTTCGTCCTTTTTATGTTAAATAAAATCTACTAAGTTATCTGCTAAACCTAAATAATTAGAAGGCGTTAGGTTTAGTAAATTTTCTTTATCTTCATTTGGTATATCTAAGCCTCTCATAAAACTTTGGATATCTTGAAGGGTAATTTCTCTACCTCTAGTTAATTCTTTTAGCAATTCATAAGCATTTGTATATCCGTTCTTTCTAAGAACAGTTTGTATAGCTTCTGATATTACAGCAACATTTGAATTTAAGTTTTCACTTAAAGTTTTCTCATTTGGAGTAAGTTTATTAAAACCAATTATACTTTGATTAATTGAAACTAAACTGTGTGCAAACCCAACTCCAATATTTCTTAAAGCAGAGGAATCGCTTAAATCTCTTTGCATTCTTGAAATTGGTAAATTCTCGCAAAGTGCAGTAAATATAGAATTTGCTATACGAATATTTGCCATAGAATTTTCGTGATTAATAGGGTTTACCTTATGTGGCATAACAGAAGAACCAACTTCTGTTTTTACAACGGATTGATTAAAGTAGTTATAACTAATATAAATCCACATATCTGAGTTAAAGTCCATTGTTATATTATTAAAAGATTTTATATAATTAAAAATTACACAAATAATATCATGAGACTCTATTTGAGTAGTAAGTGGGTTAAATTCTAAACCTAAACTTTCTACAAATTCTTTTCCGATTTTAATCCAATCTAAATTTGGAAAAGCTACAACGTGAGCATTAAAGTTTCCAACAGCTCCACTAAATTTTCCCCTTAAATTTATAGTTTTAAGTAATTTTAAAATACTTTGCCATCTATAAACAAAGACTGCAAGTTCTTTACCAACAGTTGTTGGCGTTGCTGGCTGTCCATGAGTATGGGCAAGCATTGGAATATTTCTATACTTTTTGGCTTTATTTGCAACAGTATTAATTAAGTCCTCAGCACTTGGAATAAATACATTATATAAACTATTTTTTATCATTAATCCATAAGCTAAATTATTAATATCTTCAGAAGTACACCCGAAATGGATATAATTTTTAAAATCTGATAATCCTAAACTATCAAATTTATCTCTTAAATAATATTCAACAGCTTTAACATCGTGTTTTGTTATAGCTTCAATTTCTTTTACTTTTTTAGCTTCGCAAATATTAAAATTAGCAATAATACTATTTAAAGCATTTATCTGAGCAAGTGAAAAGTTAATACTTATCACCTCATTTAATTTTAAAAGCCATTTAATTTCAATAACAACTCTATATTTAATTAAAGCATATTCAGAAAAATATTCATTTAACTTTTCAGTAGTGTTGTGGTATCTTCCGTCAATAGGAGAAATACATAATAATTCTTCCATAAAACCTCCTATTTTACAATAATCATATTTTCTCTTCCAGCACCAGTTCCAATAAATTTAACAGGAACATCAACTAAAGTTTCAATTCTTTCTATATATTTTCTTGCATTTTCTGGTAAATCTTCTTTAGATTTAACATTAGAAATATCACCAAAATTACCATCAAATTCTTCATACACAGGTTCACAATCAGCTAAATAGTGAATATCTGTAGAAAAATTCATATTTATATCACCTTTGTGGTTATAAGCAACACAAAGTTTAATTTTATCTAGTTTTCCAACTGTATCTAAGTGGTTTACTGCAAGACCAGTCATACCATTTACCATTGCAGCATATTTTAAAGCAACAAGATCAAGCCATCCACATCTCCTTGGACGCTTTGTAGTTGTTCCATATTCATGACCTAGTTCTCTTATAGTATCACCAATTTCATTTATTTGTTCAGTAATATATGGACCTTCTCCAACTCTAGAAGAATAAGCTTTTATAACTCCATAAACTTCACCGATATCTTTAGCAGAAATTCCAGAACCAGTGCAAATACCACCAATAGTTGGATTAGAAGAAGTAACATATGGATAACTTCCAAAATCAATGTCTAATAAAGTGGCTTGTGCACCTTCGCAAAGAACCTTTTTACCTTCATTAATAGAATTATGTAAGAATAATACAGTATCTTTAACATATGGTTTTAAATATTTTGCATATTCTTCATATTCAGCAATAGTTTTTTCTAAATCTATAGTAGGATAATTGTAAGATTCAAATAAATGATTTTTAGCATTTATATTTCTTGTTGCAATTTTTCTGAAATCAGGACCAACTAATTCTCTTATCCTAATACCTGATCTTTCGTATTTATCACAATAAGTAGGACCAATACCACGCGCAGTTGTACCTATTTTGTTCTTTCCGCGGTTTAGTTCTAATAATTTATCCATTTCAATGTGGTATGGCATAATAACATGAGCCAAATCACTAATATATAAATTATCTACAGGATGCCCTAAACTTTTTAGCATTTCAATCTCCTCAATAAGAACTTTAGGGTCAATAACAACACCATTACCAATAACCGCAATAGTACCTTTGTTTAAAATACCAGAAGGAATTAAATGAAAGGCATATTTTACACCCTTAACTGTAACAGTATGTCCGGCATTATTTCCACCAGTACAACGAACAGAAACATCTGCTGAGCCAGAAAGATAATCAATAATTTTTCCTTTTCCTTCATCTCCGTAAAAAGCTCCTAAAACAACATCAACTTTAGATTTAGACATAAAATCACTTCTTTCTTAAAAAAATACATAAGAATTATAACATAAAAAATAAAAAAAGCATAGAAAATAAGAAAATATTCATAAAAAATTATGTATTTATTTAATTTAAAAAACTTGATTTTTATTCTTTTTATGATAGAATAATAACAAAACTTTTATTAATGGAGGTATTAGCAATGGAATTAAAAGGATCTAAAACAGAGAAAAATTTAATGGAGGCATTTGCAGGAGAGTCTCAAGCAAGAAATAAATATACATATTATGCAAGCAAAGCAAAAAAAGATGGATATGAACAAATAGCAGCAATATTCCAAGAAACAGCAGATAATGAAAAAGAGCATGCAAAACTATGGTTCAAATTATTACATGGAGGAGCAGTTCTAACAACTGTAGAAAATTTAGCAGATGCAGCAGCAGGAGAAAATTACGAATGGACAGATATGTATGCAAGAATGGCTAAAGAAGCTAAAGAAGAAGGATTTGACAGAATTGCATATCTATTTGAGGCAGTAGGAAAAATAGAAAAAGAACATGAAGAAAGATATAAAAAATTATTAGCAAGTGTAGAAAATGGAACAGTATTTGAAGCTGGAGAAGTTAAAATATGGAAATGTAGAAACTGTGGACATATAGTAGTTGGAACAAAAGCACCAGAAATTTGCCCAGTATGTGAACACCCAAGAGCATATTTTGAAATCAAAGCAGAAAATTATTAAAATAATTTAGAAAGGGCACGAATTTCGTGCCTTATATTTATAGCATCATGCTAGCCCAACACAGAGAATGGGCAGAATGCAAAATAAGGAGAGAAGATGTTAAAGCAAATATTTATAAAAAACTATAAAGACATAGAAAATCCAAAAGTAAGAAACAAATATGGAAAAGTAGCGGGGATATTTGGAATAATATCAAACTTAATTCTAGGAATTATCAAGCTAATTATTGGATTTATTTCAAACAGTGTAAGTATTATGGCAGATGCAGTAAACAACTTATCAGATATGCTATCCTCAATACTTACAATAATAGGATTTAAACTAGCAAGCAAAAAACCAAACCATGAACATCCATATGGCTATGCAAGGTATGAGTATGTTTCAGGTTTTGCAATTGCAATTCTAATGCTAATAATGGGATTAATATTTGCAAAAGAATCAATAACTAAAATAATACATCCAGAAGAATTAGTTATAAACAATACAACATTTTTAATATTATTTATAGCAATTGTTGGAAAAGCATGCCAAATGTTTGTATACTTGGATTTCTCAAAAACAATAGAATCTAACACTTTAAAAACAAGTGCAGTAGATACAAGAAATGATATAATTTCAACAACAACAATATTAATATCCATGATAATTATGAAGAAATTTAATATTAATATAGATGGATATTTAGGATTAGTAGTTTCCCTATTTGTAATTGGTAGCTCACTACAAATGGTTAAAGAAGTGTTAGAACCAATAATAGGAATAATTCCAACAAAAGAACAAGTAAACGAGATTACACAAAGAATTTTATCATATGATTATGTACAGGGAATACATGATTTGGTAATTCATAATTATGGAGTTCACAATGATTTTGTAACAGTACATGTAGAAATAGATTCTAAAATGGATATGTTGAAAGCTCACGATTTAATGGATAATATTGAAAATGACTTTAGAGAAAATTTAGGAATAAGTTTAACCATACATATGGACCCAGTAGTACTTGGAAATGAAAAAGTAGATAAACTAAAACAATTAATAGTAAGTACAATACATAAATTAGATAATTCTTTGGAAATTCATGACTTTAGAATAGTTGAAGGAACTACTCATACTAATATTTTATTTGATTGCGTAGTTCCATATGAAAAAGACTATACAGCTGAAAATATAAGAGAATATTTAAACAATAATATTAAATCAGAAGAAAAATATTATTATGTTATTGAAATAGATAGACCATATTGTTAAAAAAGGAGAAAATGATGGAAGTATATAGTAAAGAAGAAATTGTTAAATATCTAGATGTTGATAGAACAAATAAACTAAGCAATCAAGCAATTATAAACTATATGCAGGATGTAGCAGTATGCCATGCGGATAGTGTAGGAGATGGTTTAAACAATAAACCAGAAACACATACAGCTTGGTTACTGTTAAACTGGAAAGTAAGAGTATTTGATAGACCAAAATGTGAAGATAAATTAAAAATTAGCACATGGCCAAGGAAGATGGAAAAGTGCTATTCTTGGCGTGAGTTTGAAATATATAATGGGGAGAAATTAGTGGCAATTGCAACTTCAAAATGGGTATATGTAAATTCTGAAACTGAAAAAATTATAAGAGTACCACCTGAATTAAAAGCAAAATATGGTGAAAATAATAGACCTGTTTTCAAAGAAGAAGTAATAGACAAACTAAAAGAACCAGAAGGGTTAGAACTAGCATATGAAGAAACAATAGGAAGAACAAAAATAGATACAAATAATCATTTGAATAATTTATACTACTTAGACTATGCAATAGAAAGCCTACCAGAAGAAGTTTATCAAAACAACATTTTTAATAATATAGAAATAATGTACAAAAAAGAAATAAAATATAAAGACAAAATAAAATGTTTGTACAAATGTGAAAATAATGAACATATAGTAGTTATCAAAAGCGAAGACCTAAGCACATTACACGCAATAATAAAATTAAGCTAAAAATTGTAGGGGCGCCGCCCACGGCGCCCCTACAATTTTTATTTAAATCTTTGCTCAAGATTATCTTTTATTTTCTCCGTATTTTCCTTTATTTTCCTAGTATTTTCTTTAATTTTTGCCTTAATAGACTCTAATTTTGGGAAAGCATTAATTAAACGTCTATGCAAAGCAGATTTAGAAAGCAAGATTTCTTTAACTTTCTTAGTAATTTCTTCAGTATTATCCAATTCTTTATATAAACCTTTAGTTGTAGTTCTTACAGTAGATATAATGTTAAAAGATAAAATATTATCTATAATAAAAATCACAAACAAACAAGAAGATAGAATTACAAGCCAAGTAAATGGTAATTTATTTAGTATATCTAAAAAGAATGGATTTGAAATATATGTAATGAATAGTCCAAGTAATCCAAAAGGAATGATTGTATTTAAACAAACCCTACCATTAATATTAAATTTCCTTTGGCTATAATCCCACCATCTAGCTTTAAAAAGCTTTTCCATAATATAACTTGTAAAATACTCTAACACTCCACATACAAGAATTGCCATTAGAAAGAGAGTAATAGCATCATCTGAGTATCTTTTTAATAAAAAGGTTATGGCCAAGGCTCCAAAACCATAAATAGGGCAATATGGACCAATTAAAAAACCTCTGTTTATAAATCTTTTCTTTTCAATTAATTTGCCTAAAACTTCAAGAGCCCAACCACAAAAAGCATAAATTATAAATAATAAAAAATAAACCATTACATCTTTCATAAAAACCTCCTAAATTGTAATATATTATAAAAAGGCGATGCTTAACCGCCTTTCCAATATTCTATAAATTCTCTACAGTATTTATTTTAAGATTATTCAAAGCTTTGATATTAATATAAACCCCAGCTCCAACAAAATTTCCACCAGCTTTTTTTACTAATTCTTTTGCTGCATTTAGAGTTCCACCTGTAGCTAAAACATCGTCAACAAAGTAGAAATTTTTGCCTTCATAATTTTCATTCTTAGGAAGACAAAGTTTATCTTTGCCATACTCTTTTTCATACTCAACTGTTAATACCAAATCATCTGGAAGTTTACCGGGTTTTCTAATAGGAACAAAACCTAAACCTAAAGCAACAGCCATAGCTGTACCAAAAATATAACCTCTAGATTCTGGTGCAATTATATAATCTACACTTGCAGGAACTTTAGAAGTCATTTCATCAATAATTGCTTTAAAATCATCTTTGTCCGTAAGTTTTGGAGATATATCAATAAATCTAACTCCTTTTGCAGGAAAATCTTGAATAAATCTTAACTCTGCCATAAAAACACATCCTTTTATAAAAAATACGTACCTATTATAGCACAACAACATGAAAATAGTAAACAATTTACAAGAAAAAAATTAATTCGACAAAAAGATGATTTTTCTGAATAAATATGGTACAATAATTGTGGTGAAATAGATGGAGCAATCTTTTGAAATAGAAAAAAATGATTCATTTAATTTAGTACACATTTTTGAATGTGGGCAGTGTTTTAGATGGAATAAAGAGACGGATGGAAGTTACACAGGTGTTTTTAAAAATAATGTATTAAATGTAAAAGAAGATAATGGTAAAATAAAATTTAAAGGAATATGTAATGGAAACATTGAACAAGTTGTAAAAGATTATTTCGATTTTGATACAGATTATGCCAAAATAAAAGAAACATTAAGTAAAGTAGATGAATATTTAGAAGAAAGTATTAAATTTGGAAACGGAATAAGGATACTAAACCAAGATTTATGGGAAGTTTTAATATCATTTATAATTTCAGCAAATAATAACATTCCAAGAATTAAAGGAATAATAGAAAGAATTTCAAAACAATATGGAAAAAAAGTTGAATACCTAGGAAAAGCTTATTATACATTTCCAACAGCAGAAGAACTTTCAAAAGCAAGTGTAGAAGACTTAAGAAAATTAGGTTTAGGTTTTAGAGATAAACGTGTGTATGAAACAACACAAAAAATAAAGCAGGGAGAAATTGATTTAAACAAAATAGCACAAATAGAAGATACAAATAAAATAAGAGAAATGCTAGAAACACTACCAGGAGTTGGACCAAAAGTTGCAGATTGTATTTTACTATTTGGATTAAAAAGATTTGAAGTTTTCCCAATAGATGTATGGGTAAGACGTGTAATGAATGACTTATACATAAAAAACGAAGACGAAACCAAGGTAAATAAAAGAGAAATAGAAGAATTAGCAAAAACCAAATATGCTAATTTAGCCGGAATCGCACAACAATACTTATTTTATTGGAGGCGAGAAACCGCATAGACGAATTTAGATATAGAAATTAAGGAGAGTATATGAGTTTACGATTAATTTATGGACGAGCAGGAACCGGAAAATCAAATTACTGCTTTCAAGAAATAAAAGAAAATATAAAAGCGCAAAATAAAATATATATAATTACTCCAGAGCAATTCTCATATATGGCAGAAAAAAAATTACTAGAAGCAATTGGAAATCAAGCAGTAATAAATGCAGAAGTACTAACATTTAATCGTATGGCAGATAGAATAAATGCAGAAATTGGAGGAAAAAGTGAAAAACAAATCACGAAATCAAGCAAAGCAATGCTTATGTTTTTTGCATTAAAAGAAAACAAACAAGACTTTACATTTTTAGGGAATTCTAATGAGAGCCTGGAACTAGCAATTAAAGGAATAACAGAATTTAAAAAACATGGCATAAAAGTAGAAGATATAGACAAGAACCTTGAAAATATTGAAGATATAAACCTAAAACTAAAACTTCAAGACATGAAAAAAATTTATTTAGAATATGAAAATAAATTACAAAATGAATATATTGATGAAGATGATAAACTAACGAAACTTGCTAAAAATTTAGAAAAAAGCCAAATGTTTGATAACAGCTATATATACATAGATGAGTTCGCAGGATTTACCCATCAAGAATACGAAATAATACGAAGCCTAATGAAAAAGACAAAAAAAATGACTATAACATCTTGTATAGATTCAGAAGAAGTTTTTACTAATATAAAATTAGAAACAAGCATATTTTCTCCAAATAAAAAAGTATTAGACAAATTAATCAAAATTGCAGAAGAAGAGAAAATAAAAATAGAAAATCCTGTAATATTAGAAAATACACATAGATTTAAAAATGAAGAATTAAAACACCTAGAACAAAACATTTATGCTAATTCATATAAAAAATATAATAAAAACCTTGAAAATATAAAACTATTTTTAGCAGCAAATCCATATTCGGAGATAGAACATGTTGCAAAACAAATAATTAAATTAGTAAGAGATGAAGGGTATAAATATAGAGATATATCAATAATTACAAAAAATATTGAAAATATAGAAAGTATTGCAAAAGCAGTATTTAATAAATATGGGATACCAATATATATAGATGGAAAAGATGAATTATCTCAAAATATTGGAGTTAAATATGTTTTAGCAATATTAGAAATATATGCAAAAAACTGGTCTGCAGAGGCGGTACTTAGCTACATAAAACTAGGATTTTGCAATATAGAAAAACAAGAAATATATATAATAGAAAACTATATAAAAAAATGGGGAATAAGAGGACTAAAAAAATACAAGGAAGAGTGGAAACTTGGAGAAGATAATGAAGAATTAGAACAAATAAATGCAATAAGAAAAAAAATAGTTGAACCATTATTGAAATTTAGAGAAAAATTAAACAATAAAAACACAGCTTATGAAATAAGCAAAGAAATTTATAATTTTCTTGAAGAAAATAATTTCTATAGCAAACTTAATGAAAAAATATCAGTTTTAGAAAAAAACGGAGAGCTAAGACTTGCAAGTGATTATAAATTAAGTGTAGAAAATTTAATAAGTGTGTTAGACGAAATAGTGGTATTTTTTAAAGAAGAGAAAATTACTTTTGAAAAATATAGTGAAATATTAAAAACTGGACTAAATTATAGAGAATTAGGAAGTATTCCTCAAACAATAGAACAGGTCATATTAGGAGATGTAGATAGGTCTAGAACTCATAAAGTAAGAGCAGTTTTTATACTTGGAATGAATGATGGAGTGTTCCCTAGTATAAACAAAAACGAAGGCTTTTTTAATGATAAAGACAGAGAAATTTTAAAAGGTCTAGGATTAGAACTTGCAAAAGGAACACTAGAAATGTTATTTGACGAAGAGTTTAATATATATAAAGCATTAACAACAGCAGAAGAAAAGCTATTTTTATCATATGCATCAGCAGATAAAGATGGTGCATCTCTAAGAAGTTCTGCAATCATAACAAAAATTAAAAAAATGTTCCCAGAATTAAAAGAAGAAAGTGATGTTGTAAAAAAATGCACAGAAGTATCAAGTCCCAAAAGCACTTTTGATGAATTACTTTATAATCTAAGAGAGTATAAAAATGGAGAAAAAATTGACCCTATTTGGTTTGAAGTTTACAAATGGTATGAGAAAAATGATGATTGGAAAGATAAATTAGATAATGCACTAAAAGGATTAGATTATACAAATAAAGCAGAAACTATAAGCCAAGATAATATTGAAAAATTATATGGCAAAAAATTAAAAACAAGTATATCAAAACTAGAGCAATATAAAGAATGTCCATTTTCTTTTCATTTAAAATATGGCTTAAAATTAAAAGAGGCAGATGAATTTAAAATAAAATCAATTGATACAGGCACATTTATGCACGATGTTGTTGATACTTTTTTTGAAGAGGTAAGAGAAGAAGATTTAAGAAATTTAAATAAAGAAGAGATAAAAGCAGTTGTTTATAGTATAATTGAACAAAAATTGAATTTGAAGAAAAATGCAATATTTACAAGCTCACCTAAATTCATTATTCTTACAAATAGATTAAAAAAAGTAATTGCAGAATCAATTTACTATATTGTTTACCAAATGCAAAATAGTGATTTCAATGTTCTAGGGAATGAAGTGGAGTTTAGTAAAACAATAGATAATATTGAAGTTGTAGGAAAAATAGATAGAATAGATGTGGCAGAAAATGAAGAAGGAAGTTTTATAAGAATAATAGATTATAAATCTTCTAGTAAAAGCCTAGATTTAAACAAAATGGTAACAGGTTTGCAAATTCAGCTATTGACATATGTCGATATTATGTCTGAAAAAACAAATAAAGAACCAGCAGGAATGCTTTACTTTAATTTAATTGAACCCATAATTTCTAAAAACAGAAATCTATCAGATGAGGAGATAGAAGAAGAAATAAGAAAAGCATTTAGAATGAAGGGACTAATTTTATCTGATATAAAAGTAATAAAAATGATGGATAATAACCTAGAAACAGGTGCATCTAAAATTATACCAGTAACATTAGACAAAAGTGGAAATGTAAGTGGAACTAGGTCAAGTGTTCTCACAAAAGAAGAATTTACAAGCCTTCAAAAGAAAATAAAAAAATTAATAAAACAAATAGCAAACGAAATACTAAGTGGGCGAATAGAGATAAAACCAACATATAATCAAAAACAAAAAAAATCCACATGTGAATATTGCCCATACAAAACAATATGTGCATTTAACCCAAAGAAAAATGTCTATGAATATATACCAAACAAAACCAAAGACCAAATATTTGAAGAGTTAAAGGAGGAATTTTAATGGTAGGATTTTATGCAGGCTCATTTGACCCATTCACAAATGGCCACTTGCAAATAGTAAAAAAAACAGCAAAATGTTTTAAAAAAGTAATAATAGGAATAGGTTATAACAGTGACAAAACAGCAAGGATAGATAAAGAACAAATGAGAAAAGCAATAGAAGAAACAATAAAAGAAATGGGACTCGAAAATGTAGAAGTTACTTTATATGAAGGGCTAACAGTAGATGAAGCAAAGAAACAAGGAGCAGACATATTAATAAGAGGGTTAAGAAATGGTACAGACTATCAATATGAAGAAAATATATCAGAAATGAATGAAAAAATGGCTGGAATAGACACATGTTACTTTAGAGCAGGAGAATTAGGATATTTATCATCAAGCTTTGTAATGGAATTGTACAATTATAACAAACCAATAGACGAGTACGTGCCTCCCAAAATAGCAGAATTATTATATTCAAAAAGATAAATTGTAATTTGTATTAGCTATTTTCAAAAAATTATTATAGCATTTTAATATGA
>OIEN01001132.1_pt1 | contig 12929 bp, 10 predicted proteins | sample 1581741 | NCBI WGS metagenome assembly OIEN01 (sample SAMN01760944, study PRJEB22395) | human gut metagenome | reverse complement strand
GTACGACGTGAAGGGCGAGTCCGCGGCCGTCTCGGGCGGGCAGGCCGTGACCGACGTCACACCAAACTGCACAGTAACCACCAAACAATAACCGAAAACAAACAGCCGAGGGTTCGCTCCCATGTTCCGGTGGACCCCAGTCATCCTCATGGCGGAAACAAGACATCCTCACAAAATCTCAGATAAGGAGCTGTATGACTATCTTCAAGAAAATATCCGCACTCCTTAACTCAAACATGCTATGAAAATTGAAAAAATAAGCAGCATGCAATAAATTCCATGCCAAATACTAGTTGAGAGTTTTTACATCAGTGCATCATTAAGGAACCGTTCAGAATCTGCACGAAGATTATTAAGTCGAGCCATATTCAGTACAGAGGCAAATGGTTCAACATTACTTCCGCCCTCGAAATCAGGAGGCAAAAGATGCTTTTCAGGTAAACCCAGTTTGACAAGTAACGTTCTCATGCGAGAACTACTCTTTTCCGTACCAAACGTAAGAAATGGCTTGCCATAGAGAATGGAGAACACCGTTGCATGGAAAGAGTTCGAAATCACGCAGTTTGCCTTATCAATCAATGTAAGAAAATCAGCTGGGCCAATTCCCCATACATTGATCGCGTGCGATTGATACCGAATCGGCTTCTGAGAGTAATAAACGATAGTTAGTCCACGTTTTGCCGCCAATTTATCAATATAATGCACCATATCTTTATTCGGCCATAACGTATATGCAAATATATATTTGCCTGCTTCCAGCTTCTTTGGAAGTTGCGGAGCCTGTATATGTCGATAATCCTTTAAATTCAACAAAAGCGTCGGATCAAGCGTTTCAACAATATGCTTATTAGTCAGTTGCTGAAACTGCCCTGCTACAGAAAGCTCACGCACAGAAAGTGCATCAAAACGATTCAACCACTCGGAGACATGCTTCTTATCTTCTAGAGCGAAGTTCTTTTCTTCAAACTTGGCATGCGACAAGCTAGGCGCATACGCAATTTTCTTTGTTCCATCAGAAGCGAAAGAAAGAAAGAACGGAGGAACAGGCCCTAAGGTGCAATCCAAATTCCAAATCTGATCGCTACCACAAATCAGCGCATCATAATCCTTCAAATCCTCAGCTAGAGAACGCTCTGCATCAGCCCCCTCATAAGTCCGGCTCGTCAGGCCAAAACATTTACGCCAAAAAGATTGAAAACTGCTGCGCCTGCGTAAATTACCTGGAAAAAAGAGCAAATCTGCAATAAATGATTTAACCCCTATTCCACGAAAAATCTTATACCCATTGAAATCTGCGCTCCGATAATCGATAACATGTACATCATGGCCTAAATTCGTGAGATATTTTCTGAGTGCATAAGTCTGCAGTGCAGAACCAAAATTATATGCACAATGGAAGGTAATGGTTCCTATCCTCATTATTCATCTCCTTAAATCCCTATTTCCCGACATGTTTGCCATTTTTATGCAGTGACTTTCCACTGATTACAGTTGCCAAAGATTTTACGAATGGGTAGGCATCCAACGCAGATACTATGCATACAAGAAGGAAGAGCACACCAGAGATCAACAAGTACCTGGATGGATGCCATGCCATTATGCATGCTTGAACAGCTACAATCAGGATATTGATCAGCATAAGAGGCCAGTTCACCGCTATCCTGACAATCGGATGAGCCATAGCCACGCGTATGACATACATAACTAGGTTGCTGCCGACCATAGCCCACGCAGCTCCTTGCAGTCCCATGATACGGACGAGCAGCCAAGTCAGAACAACAACGACGATCGCAGCAGCAGCAGTCGATGTCATTAGATGTTTGGTTTTCATACTTGCAGTAAAGACCGTTCCATAGAATCCTGCGAACACATTAAACAGAAATGCAAGAATCAAGACAGGAATGATAGGCCACGAATCATAGAATTTCTTCTGCAAAAGCAATGAGGCGAGCCACGGCGTCAACAACATAAGTCCTGATGCCGCGAGGAAACAGAACGTACGAAACACCGCAAACACATTGCTATAGAACTTGCCGGTATCAGTCTTCTTGAACTCTTGGAATGCAGACAAGCTCCAAGCCTGCCAAAACGTGGAAGAGACCATATTCATTACGTTCGGTATCTTGCTGGCCGCAGCAAATAAGCCGGAAGCACCGATACCGAGCATACTGGTAATGAAGAATCTGTTCACACTTGTGCCAACCCACCAGAAGATAGCATTGGGCATCAGCGGCACTGAATACAGCAGCATCTTCTTAAGAAAATGACGGTCGCGTTCCTTTTTGGGAATACGTACGTATTTCCATGAGCCACCAAATATAAGATATAAAACAATTGCAACAAGCCCGCCGAAAATCAACGAAACAAAATATCCCTCGACCTTCCAATTAAGCAGACCGATGAGCAAACCTGCCGATAGAGCCGAAACAAGCGACGAAGCTATAGATGCCCAGGTGATGAGTTTAATCTGGTTCAAACCTCTTGCCACATTTGCCAAGTACGCATTGAAAGCGGATGAAGCAAAATAGGCAAGATAGAACCATTTGTAATTCCCGAGGCCGCCGAATATGGACAGCCCTAATAGCGGAAGCAGAAGGAGCATAATCAGGCAACCAAACAAAGTCACCCAAAACCCAACAGATATATATCGTTCCTTATCATCGGGATCATCGATGATATATCTAGTGGTGGCATCGCCGATAGACAGGGTAACGACAGGCGTGACCAAACCCGCCACCGTAAGAGACATGTCGGTCACGCCGTACTGCGCCGCAGTCAAGAAATACGTATATAGCGGTACCAGCAGAAATGTAATCAATTTCGTTGATACCGTATTTAATGTGAATAAGCCGATATTCACCAGTAGATTCTTGTATTTACCCAAGAAGACCCCCGTAATCAGTTCATCAATACTCGATCAATCCCGAACCTTTGGGAACGGCAAATCTTGGAGGTTTCGCGGAAGTGTCCTACTGCAATATACATAATGAACACCTCGTTATCCGGAACAGCGAGCATAGATCGAGTTTGCTCATCAGCCTCTTCACTGAACATCGTATTTAGAGGACATGCCGCGAGACCGCATGTTTCCAGCGAATACAACAATGACATGCCAAACAGTCCACCATCAACGTATCCTTCATTATGCTCATTCGCACCCATGAATGCGCGCAAGTCAGCAGTCACAAGCAACAATGCTGGCGGGATATCATATCCTCCGAAACCGCCCTGCACTTTTAAAGCTTTGCTAATTAACTGCTGATCCGTGAAAATTCGGACACGGGCTGGTTGCCTGTTGCATACAGATGGCGTACGAAGAGACATTTCAATTGCCTTTTCAAGTTCAACTCGTGCCACAGGCTTCTTGGAATACGCCCGGACCGCGTGCCGCCGTTCCACCAACTCTTTAAAAGGAACGGTGGCATTATCTACTTTAGAACTCAAAGAGAGCTGAATACTAGGATATTCTTTTTTAGAAGCAGCCACTATATCAAGTTTGGTGGTTTCATCAAACAATTCTGTCACAAATGCGATATCTTGATTGGCTGCCACATGGCGTCGGCAATACTCTCCCAAAGCAAGCACCATGTCCTTATAAATTGATTTGTCACGCCATTGTGCATCAGCCTCTATAAGTCTTGCAGAAAGATCAGCAATATTACGCAAAGCGCCACGACCACGACCGTACTGGTATGTATCAAACGAAAAGCCCTTTTCAATCTGATGGACAAAGAAAGTCAAGAGGCTTTCCATCTGAACTTGATCTGAACATGCAGGAGCAGCATATGCCCGTGAAAAACGTCTGAATTCCCTTTTCCCCTCATGCTTCAACAAGCAAAGAGTCTTCCAGCGCTGTCTTTTCACAATAAAAGAAACAGGCATCTTTTTTTTAATAAATGATTTGAAATTCATATTTCATCCCGCTTTCAATTAAAATAAAATAGTAAGTCTTTTTTAGTTTAATCTTTATGGCACAATCTTAAACCAACTGATTAAACGACATAAATTCAATTATCGAAAACTAAACTAGATGTAAAAGAATTCTTTTATTATATCATTCTTTTCGCAAAATAGATTTGACTCTTTTTTTCAACTTTCCCATTACTCGATAGCAAAAAGGCATAAACCCAAACCTGAATAGGAACACTTTAAATCGATTAGAGGAAGTTACTCCATCTACGTTAAAAGCAGAAAGCTCTTTGCATATTTTATTGTGCACCCATTTGGTTCCTAAATTATCATCGATTACAATCCGCTCTTTGTAATGATTAAACAAATGCATTAATTCGTTATTCCACGCAAGATTTTGATAATCTTCTCGCTTTTGAGCAATAGCCCAATCAATTATCTCGTGGAACGCAAGAAGCTCATCTTCATAGTACTTTATAGCCTTAGAGTGGTCTGACGTTAGCTCTCCGAGGATTGAGTTGCTGCGAACACGGTATTCATACAGACAATCCGGTAAAATAGCGCACTTTTTTGCCTTAGCTACAATCTTGTACGTCGTTGCCAGATCTTCAGCTTTGCGCCCTTCAGGGAAACGGATATCAGAATATAGTTCTTTCCTGCATAAGAATTGCCAAGAATGACTTGGAATTTTGTCACTTAAAATTGTTGGCATTAGTTTCTCAGCATTCGTGAGCATATCCGGAAAATTCCTTCCGCACAATACTCCGTTTTCATTAATTAATCGGTACCCATAATGAACCAAAGAAACCGAACCGTCGCTCAACAATTCCATGCATTTGGAAATCAAATTTTTATCAATACAATCATCGGGATCAATAAAAATAATAAATTCGCCCTGTGCATAGTGCAGGCCTGTATTTCTTGCCGCCGAAAGACCACCATTCTGTCGATGGATAACACGAATACGCCCATCTTTGGAAAGCCAATCATCCGCCTTCTTTGCGGTATCATCAGTTGATCCGTCATCAACGATGATGATCTCCATGTTGGTATATGTCTGGGAAATGATACTTTCCAAGCAGTCATCTAAATAATTCGCCACATTATATGCTGGCAAGATGACGCTGACCAGCTGATTTTCCCTCTGTTCCATCCGTCTCACCTTCGTAGCCTAATAAGTGCAAACAGGAATCGGCGTTTCAATAGTTCCCTGATTGTTAATTTTCTTTGCCGGCACACCAGCCCAGGTTGTGTCAGCTTCATTTATCGGTTTAAGCACCAACGCAGAAGCTCCGATTCTTGCATTGTCAGCTACAGTAATTCCTCCCAGCACCTTCGAATCAATCATAAGCTCTACATGATTCCCGATTGTCGGGCATTCTCCATGTGCCTGCGCAATAACAACACCGCTCGAAAGCGCACAGTAATCTCCAACTTTTGACTCAGGATTAATAATTATCCTTTCTGGATGCCAAATTAATAATCCCTTGCCGAAAACATTAATAGGGATTTCTGAACAGAAACGTCGATCATACCTTTTCAACATAAAAAGATAAACAAAATATGCCAATCTGTGATAAATATTCTTGGAAATATTGTGATGGTACTCACATTTCCTTAAACATTTTTTCCAACGGACCACTGCCCCACTTGTACCCAAATAACGCTTCACAAAAGATGAAGACCGCGGCTGCATACGCATGTCTTCTTGAATGTATTCTAATAAATCAGCTTTTGTTCTAATCATCAAAAGTCCTTATGCTTCATCTCTTAATGGAATTTATTGCTTTCAAAACAAGAAAAGAAAGATAACAGAAATTGTGCATAAGACAAAAAACGACAACAGAATTGTCAATCCTCAATTGACAATTCTGAGCACGCGCCAAGCATCCTTCATCATCCATTGCCTTATGTATCGAACGAAACACATCACCAAAAGAGCTATAGGAAAGGCATGAAACAGCAATCTTAAGAAGATTGATATACTGCATGGCCTCGCCACTGCATGCCGTCTTATAACAGGCTTTCCCCCATTTCATCGAAAAAGACAGAAGACGAGCATTCACTTTTCTGATATCAGATAGCTGACTGGACTTATATCTAGCCGTGCTAGCGGAATCATTAGGTCTATAAAAATAGAGAACCTTATCTGAACTATAAAGAGAATGAGCACTGTCGAAAACAGGAAGAAGCTGTAAAAGATCTTCGCCGTGCATCAACCCTGCATAGTTGGAATAATCAGCAGTACAGTCAAAACATGAAAGCCTTATCGCCTTGCCCCACATCTCATTAAATCGTCCTTTGCAGAGATGAAGTTTAGCTTCTTCGAATCGTTCGCCATTATATATCCCGACCGGCAAGGGGGAAGGTGAATCAGACGTCAAGAAATTATCCTGCCGAGAATACCTAAAAGAAACAATATCAACATTATATTTATGAATTGCATCGGCAATATCCTGCAAAGCCGTGGAACGTAAAGAATCATCCGCGTCTAAGAAAACAACATATTTGCCACTTGCTGCTTGTAGCCCAGTTCTTCTAGCAAGCAAAAGACCTTCGTTTTCTTGGTGAATCACATGAGTCCGAGAGGTTTCCCCAGCAAAAGAATCTGCTATCTCACCCGTCTTATCGGTAGATCCATCATCAACAATTATAGTTTCATAATCCGTAAAAATCTGCATCCGGACAGATTTCAAAGAATCATGTAAATATCTTTCTGCGTTAAAGGCAGGAATAATAATAGAGAATAACATTATAAATCGAAATCCTTGTTTGAATAATATTTTTTGCTTAACAATATACCAAGGCATATTGCAGGGAAGATTTCTATTTTTTCAAATTGAATCAACGATAAAGCAAAGAAAGCAAGCAGGAAGTTTTCAAAAGGATTGGCGAATTTATGTTTGAAGATACAATTAAAACACAGGAAAGCAACCAAACATGCATAAAACACCCCGCCAAACACACCAGTTTCAACGGTCATCTGGAGAAATAGATTATGTAAATTGTCATCTACTATCGGCTCCATCCCCACTGTATTCGCAGCTACTTTATTCACTGCAGAAACTGCATTCCCCAAACCAACACCAAAAGGATGACTAGAAAGAAAAGGAAGCGCATTGTCGTAAATACCGATACGCCCCGCGGCACCCCTATCTTCTTGGTTCTTAAAGAAACGATCTAAAATTGGTTGGAATATTCCAAGTCTTAGCGCATAAAAAGAGCCAAGGGAAAGAACAACAAATATCAAGAATAAAATCAAAAAAGGATTTTTTGATTCCCGTAACCGTTTATATGCATATATAACCAAACAAATTAACGAGATAATAATACCAGCTCTACTAACCTGAATAGAGGCAAATATGAAAGATAAAACGAGATATATAATACCGTAAGGATTATCCATGAAAAAAACACCATATATGCTGGGCCATGATGCTTCAAGGTTGGCACCACCTCCATATATTGTTGGATAGTACGGATGGTTTACGTAATATCCAGATGAAAAATATCCTAATATGGCATCTTTATAGTGAATCGCATTTAATATAACAATTGCAAAAGAAAGTATTCCAGCTACTTGGAATACTTTCTTATATGATTCAAATGAGATATTTCTTCCCAAATTGACAATGACAAAGATAATGTAAAAGACAAACAGATAATTAATAATAGATGTGTCTAATCCCCATTTGAAACTTGCGAACAAGGACACACAGAGGATGTACGCCGTAAAAATGCATATTACAGCAGGCGGGAATTTTGTCTCTTTAAGCTTCGGTAGCAAAAAAGGAATAAAGCATAACGCGAGTAAATGCCCTGGATTTAACGGGCCAACTACTTTGACATTCTGAAATGCAGACCCGACCAAAACCAATATTAGAAGTATACAGACATAACGGTCTTGAGATCGTTTGTCTATATTAGAGAATATTTTCATTTTCTTACCAACTTATAAACACATCTACAAGGAATTGAACCCAAGAAGGACAACAAAGAAGCGATTCTAGCATCAGGCCTTGCTTCTCTATCCTTTAAAACTGAAATCCGATTTTTTTTGATTCCATGCCACAAGTCATCTGCTATTCCAAGCATTTCTTTTGTATCATCAGGACTTATATTCATATACAAATTGAATAATGCGCTCTGTTCTTTTGAATAATAAGCATTAATGATACTCGGATACGTTGTCTGCACAATCGACTTAACAACGTTAAGCTGATCAAGTAAATCAAGCTTCTTGGGATTAAAACTCGCTGTTTGGATGCTATTCGGACGAATCCTATAGTAATAGTCTTTCTCATTCAGATATGCGATCTTGCCAGCCTTATCGATAAGCTTGGCAGTAGTGGCAATATCCTCATACAATTTCCCGACAGGATACTGAATCGTGTCGAACAATTCTCTCTTATAAATTTTCGGGAAAGCGTTAGGCTCCAAATGCCTCATATAAAGCATATCTTCAAGGGCATCACACGCATCATACACATGAAAGACTGCCGTATTATGCTTATCCACTTTAGGAAGTTCTCCGTTATGGAAAATGCAAATGGAAGTGGCTGCAATATCAGTGTTCCCTCGGACTAACGCCTGATACAAGTGCATTATGTAATCAGATGATACATAATCGTCACTGTCAATAAAGGAAATCAAACTTCCACGGGATCGGCGAATGCCGTAATTCCGAGCGTCAGACAGTCCACCATTCTTCTTATGGAAAACACATATTCTTGAATCCGACAAAGCAAATTCATCACATAACGTTCCTGAATTATCAGTCGAACCATCATCCACAAGAATAATTTCAATATTCGTGTAAGTCTGTTCGACCACACTTTTCACACATTCATGTAGATAAGACTCAACGTTATATACAGGTATGACAACTGAAACTAGCGGATCCATTTTGCTTTTCATTTCTTCTCAAAAAGTTTCAAATACATTGAAGCCAGTTTTCGAGCATTCACAGAAATATCATAGTCAGAGAACACTTTCTCGGAAGAACCGATCCGTGTCCCCGGTCCCAATGCCGATATAGAAGAACTCCATTCTTCATGCGAGTCTATGGGTATAAATTTAGATGTACTTGTTACATCAACTTGGTCGGAATAATCCGAGACAGGCAAATTCGATAAAGCTTCAGACCAAGGCTTCACATCGGCAATCTGCAGGAAATGCGATTGAGTGGTCACATCTGCTTCCAAAGGAACAGCGTCCCCCAGCAAGCAAGGCAAACCTGCGACTTGAGCCTCTACAGCTACCATCCCCAAACCCTCATAAAGGCTGGGGAGGCAGAATACATCGAACGCCTGATACAGGCGGTTCACGTCGGAGCGTTGACCGAGGAACAGCACATGATCAGCGATACCGAGTTCTACGGCATGTTGTTGGACGGCTGGCCTGTCCGGACCATCACCGACGAAGGCAAGCATGGTATTAGATCGTTTAGGAAGCAAATCCGCAAGTACATCAACTAGGAATGCCTGGTTCTTCTGCGGCATGAAACGACCAACATGACCAATCAGAAACGTATCATCCGCAATACCGAGTTCTTTGCGAGTTTCTTGACGAATCACAGGATCAAACTGGAATTTATCCAATTCAATGCCATTGGGAATTACAGTAAAATCCGCATTTTTCCCGAACAACCATTCTCCTGCATAGTGGCTACACGCAAAACGGACTGTCGGATACACATTGGCGAACGGACGCAACATAAGCTTCATTGCATTCTTTGCAAACTCACCTTTGCCCATGGTCGAATGAGAATGCGCGATGCGAATAGGCACTCCAACTTTCTTCGCTGCCGACAATGGGAATACGCTCAGCGTGTTGATGTTACTGTGCACAATCGGCCACTGCTGTTCGCGCATCAGACAAATCAGCTCACGACGGTAGCGAATCGGATGCTGGTACGGTGGTATACGAAACACGCGACCACCCAAAGCAGTGATTTCCTCTTCAGGAACATACGTGGAATCCTCATCAACCAGGAAATCAAACTGTACTTTGCTGCGGTCGATATGCCGATAGTAGTTCATCACTACGGATTCAACACCGCCGCCGACCATCTTGCCGACAACCTGAGCCACGCGAATCGGCTTCTGATCTATTGCATTTGCTAAATAAAAGCCGCTACTGGCATGTAAGCACTTTCTATTAGTATTGCTCGCCATTTACCCTCTTCTATCCTTGCAGAACGCTTTTAAGTATTTCATTTCCCATAGACGGGGGTGAATAGATCTAATACACATCGCTATTTTTCCATTTGTCACAAAATTTCTAAAAACTCTACATAATTAGTTAACTATAAAAAACTGATAGTAAATATATACAAAAAAAATGCATTTTTTTGAATGAGACGCAAAATGCGCTGATGTAAAAGTAACTAATATTTTGCTTGGAATTTTTATTCCATGCTGCTTATCCTGCTTTTTCCATAGCATGATTGAGAAAAGTTACGGATATGTCTTGTTTTCGTCATGAGGACGGCTGGGGCCCGGTTCCGTTGGAGTACGGAACCGGGCCCCAGCCGATTGTTTTCCGGGTTATTGTTTGGTTGTTGCCACGCAGTTGGGCGTCACGTCAGCGATGACCTGCCCGCCGGCGACCGCGGCCGAGTCACCGGTCGCGTAGTACCTCATGCCACCGGTGTCCCACTCCGAACCGTCCGTGAACGCCAGACGCACCTTGCCGCCCTTGGAGTCGGGCACGACTGCCTTGTACCAGCCGCCGCACGCCTTCTCCATGGCCACGGAGGAGAGCGACTCGCCACCCACGAACGTACGGTAATACAACTCCGTCTTCTTCCACGAGGAATCCGGCCTGTACCACACGGTCATGGGCTTCCCGGAAACGGCATTAGCGAACTTCCATTGCTGGTTCGCGCCGCCGTTCGACGTCCACACGTCCACGTTCGCGCCGTCCTTCGTGGACCAGCCCGCCACGTCCAGGACCATCGACTGCGACAGCGCGGACACCAGGCGGTACGACGAGCCGGACCTGACCGCGACCCACTTCTGGTTGCGGCCGCCGTTCGACGAGTACTGCAACGCGTTCGCGCCGTTCCTCGCGGAACCGCCCGCCACGTCCAGGACCTTGCCGGAGTTCGCGTTCGAGAGCGTCACGTAGCCCTTCGAGTCGTGCGACACCCTCCACTTCTGGTTCGCACCGCCGTTCGAGCCGCCCAGCTGCACGTTGGCCCGGTCGGACTTCGACCCGCCGGCCACGTCCAGAAGCATGCCGTCCTTCAACACGGTCGACACCGTGTACGTGCCGTCCGCCAGGTCCGACGCGTGGGCCTTCGCCAAAGCGTCCAGTTGCGCGTACGGGTCCTGCGGGGCCGAGACCGTGACCTGGACTGACGCGCTCTTGCCGCCCGCCGTCGCGGTGACGGTCGCGGTGCCGGCCTTCGACCCGGCCGTGACCACGCCCGTGCCCATCACGTTCGCGACCGAGCTGTCCGAGCTCGTCCACGAGACCTTCCGGTCCGTCGCGTCGTCGGGCTTGACCGTCGCGGTCAGCTGCACGCTCGCACCGGACTTCAGGCTCAGCTTCCCGTTGCTCACGCCGTCACCCGAAATCGAGACCGACTCGACCGGAATATCAGCATATTGAGCCGTGAATTCAAAAACTTTATCATTTACCTTCACAGTGAGCGCTACATCTCTGCCATCAGCATTCCAATTCTTTTGGCCGATTGCATAGGTAATGATTCCGTTGACGATGTTTCTAATGCTTGGGGGATCGTTAGCATTGTCGACATCAACAGTGAATGTTTTGTCCAATGCATCAAGATGTTTCTGAATGCGTTCCGCATATTTATCTGCCCATTGATCGGCCTCTCCGGAACGAACGTAGTAATTATCTTTCAGAGAAGTGGAACGTTGTGCATAGCCTTCTGTCTGATACATCGACTCATGTCCCGGATGCGCAATCGTCATAAGCTCATCAGTGAGCCCGAAATAAAGATGGCGCTGATCAAAGCCGTACCAGTTGTCATTGCTGTCATCCCAAGTGGCATCGATTTGATACCAGTCTCCATCAATCTTTACCGCGTTCCAAGTATGCGCATCCTTGGTGTCTCTGGTTTCGACGTTTTCAATGCCTGCCTTGGTAAGCAGCTTGCTATATGCGGATTCATAGGACTGGCATGTGCCAAGACCTCGGGAAAGTGCGCTTTCCGCGCTGCTCCACTTCAACGTGGAGTCATATTCCATCCGGCTAATAAGCCAATCATGCAACCAGACGGCTTTAGCATATTCCGTTCCGTCAGTTTCCTTTTCGCTTTGAGCCACCGCTTCGGAAACTATCTCATTGATTGATGGATAATTTGGGTCTGAAACCTGGATGTTAAAGTTGACGCGAAGATAATAAACTCCTGCAGTTTTATCCATGACGTAGAAGTGGAAGTTGTATGTTCCGGAAGCCATCATTGTGAATTCATAGTCATGGCTGGTGGTTTCGGAGGTGTATTTCGTCCAGTCGCTGCGGCTTGGATCGGCGACGCTTTCGAAAGCGTATTCATCTGGACTACTATACGAAGGTGCATCCATGCGGAACATGTACTTATCAGAGCCGCCTGTCGCCTCCACATGGAAAGTAGTTGGACTGCCGAGTTTTGTCTCATCCCATGAAGCTTTGAGGGTGACAGGACCACTTGAAGCAGTTTCGGAGTGGATAGTATTCTCTGAGATTGTTTGAACAGATTGATTTGTTGTATTTTCGACGTTTTGAGCAAAACCTGATGGTAAAGCGATGCTGAGTCCAAGCGCAAGAATAGCTACAGACGAGCAGGCGAGGACGGGAATCTTCTTCATCGTGTTCTCTTTCGTTAGGGTGTCGACGTCATCGTCTCTTTTTTGTACCTCAATTTACTTTATCGGAATATCAAATATTTGAAAAAGGGTGGTTCTGGCTTGTAACCAGAACCACCCTTGAGACTGTGCTCTACTTTGTGTGGATTGGGTTATTGTTTGGTTGTTGCCACGCAGTTGGGCGTCACGTCAGCGATGACCTGC
>OIEN01001131.1_pt1 | contig 12933 bp, 9 predicted proteins | sample 1581741 | NCBI WGS metagenome assembly OIEN01 (sample SAMN01760944, study PRJEB22395) | human gut metagenome | reverse complement strand
CGTAGTTACGCCCAAATCGTCGTCTTTAACCGTAACTATGTCTGCGATTCCGTTGCCGGCATCGCCTTGCGGTCCCTCTTTGCCAAGCTCGGTAACTCCGTCCGCCTGTACTTTTTTTATCGTGCCGTCGTCATACGTTATCTCAAAATAATATTTTTGCGAAATTTCGTCGTAAGTTATAGCCGCCGATACCATTTCGGCATCGCCGCTAAAGCCCATTCCGCAACCGACGGCAAACAAACATAGCACAAAAATCAAAACACAAGTAAAAAATTTTTTCATATTCAATCTCCGTTAGCGTAAGAAATCATATTTTCAAGGCTCGGAGCGCTTCCGAGTTTGTTGGCGTTAGTATAAACAAACTTAAACGGTTTCACTCCCGTCACTATGGTTACCACTTTCAAAAATGCGTTTTGGTTAAGCCCGCCCGAACTGTTCAGACTTCGTCTGAGATATTCTTCAAGCAAGTCTACCTCCCGAATCGGCCTCAAATCCCTCGCATATTCGTAATCCTCGTATTCGACTACAGACGCATTTGCGCCTCCGCCGTAAAAAGCGATTGCGATATTTGCTTTACCGTCGTATTGATAACCTTGATTAGCCGTCTGCCGACCAACCAAAGTCTTTAACGGAAAAATGTAATCTATATCCACTTCACCGAAACTATCCTTGTTTAATTCTTTTAGCATATCTGTGATATTTTCGTTGATAAGTCCGGATATATCCATATTACTTACTTGTTTGTAATCGTAAAATGCGGTCTTGCCGGTAATCTTGAGTTTGATCGGATAAGATATTCCCGAAACCGACGACGTGGACATAAGTCCCAACATCTCTAATAAGCCGCTTACTTTTGACGGTGCCTGAGTACTGTATAGGAACGGACCGTTAAACAACGATTCCATTGCTATAGCAGCAATACCGCTTCGCTCGAATTGACAATTGTTTACCGTGACGTCACCTTTAAACTTACCCTCCACTTCGCTAAGTTCATCCAAAGCGTTCTGCAAGGAAATCAACGCTTCTTTTATCTTTTCGGTATTTTCGGAAGTAATGCTACCTATAAGGTATTCTTCCAAAAGTCTGTCTCCGGCAGCATCCTTACTTAAGTATTCGCTCAGCGTAGCCGATATCCGATTGCCGTACAGATCTACAAGCTGTTTTTTGCCGTCACCGACAGCGACGTACTCGTTTGCACCCAGCGACATAAGGAAGTTTTGGCTGTTGCGCATATAGCAATTATCTACTTTGAGAGCATTACACGAAAACGCTCTGAACACAGTTTTGCCGTTAGATATCTCACAATTTTTAATCGTAACATTATCCCCGCTCACTTCGCAAACGGTACCTGTATATTCTAACTTTTTGTAACTGTTTACATTGTCGCAGTTTTGAAGCTTTACGTCGTTAACGGTAATGCCGTCGCCGTCGACGTAAAACCCTATATTGTCTTGACCGTATGCAGCGACTATGGGTTGAGATACATCTCCGAGCGAATAGAAAGGTAACGGACCTCTAAAAAGGTTTCCGGGCGTTAAGACGTTAATTTCTTCGCCGCTTACCGAAGCGATTTCGCCGTACGGATACGCCAGAGCGTGCATGTTTAACGTATAACCGTTACCGTAAAAATCTTTTTGAACTCGAACTCCGACGTTGACGAAATCGGAAATTTTTTCGCTTTCCGGCTTTCCGTCGTTATACTGCATAATGTAACGGCTGTTATACTTCGTTTGCAAAGAATAAATTTCGTTTTTAAAATTATACGTTTTCTTTGCCGAATCGTAGTTTCCGAAATACGCCCAATTGTTGGCAGATAACGCAGATTCGCCGTAAGCACGAGACTGAAGCGACTTACGCAAAACTACCGTTTCGCCGCTTTGCGACGCATTGGTACAATATAGCAACTGATTGTAGTCAAAGACGTTGATTCCGTCTTTGACAACGGTAAATTTAAGTAAATAATCGCTTATGCTTTCATCATCGACCTTAAAGGCGATGCAAGCCTCGCCGGGTTCCGATACGGTAACGGTAGTGTAATCCTCGCTAAGCGTTACGTTATCCGAACACTCTACTTGCAACGCTTCTTTCAAACTACTCGGCGCAGTGGTTACCTTTATTCTGAAAGACGCCTTTTGCTTTTGAAAATTCTTCAAATCGTACTCGCCGATATACGTTACGCTGTCAACGTTATTGCCCTTGGCTATCTCGTAAGTTGCCGCTACTGCGCCCTTATCGTAAACAATAGCCTCAAAACTTCGGCTGACGTTTCCTTTTTTTGTCGAGCACGTTACTATAACCGCCCCTTCAGATAGCGTAGATAAATAATATTCGCCGTTTCTTTGCACTATCTTGGCAAGCGGCTCCATGCTGCCCTCTTTGTTCCTTACGCTCCAAACGAGGTCGTTGTCGCTGCCGACTTTGTAATTACGAAGATTTATTCCGTCCGCCTCGAGTCGCTGCTCCGTATTTATTTTAACGGTTTCGACATCGTCGTATTTCCACGAAATATCCGAAATATCGACGTCGACGTATATGTAAGTTGCGTTTATCGTGACGGTGGTCAGAATACACATGAGAAACGGTATCAAAAGCAGAATTACCAAATTACGTTTTTTCATTAGTTTTCAGCCTCCAATCCCAAGAACAATTCGCCGGCTCTTTTCTTTACGTTTACGCAAATCGGAGCCAAAGCGGCAATCGCTACCGCCGTGGCAACAAGCAAACTGAGGTAAACGTTAAGACCTGCGAAAGAAAGCAACGAACCCGTTATCGCTACCGCCGCCGGATATCCGTACGAACATGCCGTACTGAAACCGTTCTTGCGTTTTTTACCGTGTCTTATGCTGAGTTCCTCTACGAGAGACGCCATATCGAACGCAGACAGAGAAACGAGCGCACATATAAGTGCGAACGGCAACACTACCCATCCTATTACCCCTGCCGCCGTAAGCGCCGCAAGAGAAATCACCAGCGAAGTGACTGAAAGCGTCATCGGCAAAGCGACTTTTACTATAAGCTGGGTTTTGTAGTCTACGGGAACCGTTTTCATATTCTTTACGGTTTGTTTTTCCATAGATATATAGGAGTTTGCTCCCTGAGCGATCGTCGTAGAAAAAATCATAATAAAGAATATATCCACGCACGGAACGAATGCCGGCAAAAACGCAGTATAATATCTTATCGTACCGCCGGAAAAAACAGCGTTCATCGCTTTAAGAACCAGCGTAAGCAAGAACGGTTGTACTACAAGCAATCCCGTAAAGGAGAAGATATAGTCCGAATCTCTGAAAATAAGCGTAAGCTCTTTTTTTATAAGCGATTTAGTTACGTCAAGGATTTTAATTTTGCGGCGATTTCGGCTCTTTGACGTAAAATTGATACTTCTGACGTAATTATAAGCAAAAACCGTTATAGTGAGTCCGAGGCAGAATATTCCTCCGCCTATCAGCAAATAAATCAAAAACGCCTTACCGCTTTTCTGCACGAATATATCCATCAGGAAGTTTACCGGGAGCGCATAAGTACGGAAACGAATGAGACTTTCGATTCGCTCGGACGTAAAAATCAAAGCGATGCTGTTGTTTACGACGAGGTCGGTAAACAAACCGAGCGCCTTTGCGTAAAAATATGTAAACGCTGCCATTACTACCGTAGCGATACACAGCTTTACTATAGGTTTGTTTTTTAGGTACTTAGACAATATAAACAGCGGATACACAAGCACGAGCGCCACTCCGCCCTCGAACAAAAACGATGCCGCCGGATAAAACAACGCCTTATAAAAGTACATTGCCGAAAAATTTTGTCTCGATCCGTACACTGCGAGCAACGGAAAAACAAACATAAAAGCGGTAATATAGTGAGTCGCAAAAAGCGTAATAAGCTTAGACGATATTATCTGTCCGTTTGTAACCGGGCGTACGGACAGCATCTCGATATCCTTTGCGTCGAAAAACAATTTCTTTGCGGTAAACAGATCCGACACTGTCATAAAACACGTTACAATAAACAAAAACACGCACAAAAATGCGTCGGGAGCGCCTTTTATATCGGAAATTTTGGATAAAATGCCGCTAAACAAATATATCTCCAAACCTATGAAACAGGCAAAAACGAATACGACGAAAGACGCAGAAGCGAGTCTGCGACCTATCGTTGTCTTTTTGCCGATCATAATTCGGATATCCTTTAGCAACAAATTAAACATCAGTTACTCTCCGTAAGTCTCCAAAAACAGTTTGCTAAGTTGTAATCTTCGGTTAGGCTCTTTGTTAAGGTCGTAAAGAGCGGAAACTTTGCCGTCGTTTATTATTGCGACTCTGTCGCAGATTTTGCTTACGAGTTCGATATTATGCGAAGTAACGAATACGGTTTTGTCGTGGTTCGCATACTCTCGCATCATTTTTTTCAATTCTTCCACAGCCATTATGTCCAAGCCTACCGTAGGCTCGTCCAACACCCAAATTTTGGGATTAAACAGCAAGCTGGCAACGAGGCAAAGCTTTTGCTTCATACCGTGAGAATAATCGGAAACGGGATTATACAGTTCCGTCTCGGCAAGCTTAAGACGGTTGCATAGATACGTGTAGTTCCGACGAAATTCGCCTTCGGAAATTTTGTACACGCCGGCGATAAACTCAAGATAATCTATGCCGGTCATAACTTCGTAGCACGAAGGCTCGCTCGCAACGTATCCGTAGCAACGTTTTGCCTCGAGCGGTTGTGCGACGACGTCGTAGCCGCACAACGTAATCGTACCTCCGTTAAATTGTTTTGCGCCTATCATACAATCTATGGTGGTGGACTTACCTATGCCGTTCCTACCGATAAAGCCGAACAATTCCCCTTCGAAAACTTCGAGATTGAGCCCCTTAAGGACCTTCTTTTCGCCGTAAGACTTGTATAAGTCTTTGATAACTATTGTAGGAAGGCGTTCAGCCGTAGTAACGTTATCTCTTTCGGTCATCTTCCCCTCCCGTGCTTACACAGCCAAATAACTTTTCTGCCCTCTCTCTCGGTAAAGACGAACTGAGATCGGCATCTTCGACACACGACTTTGGTATCGCCGCCGAGCGAAGCAGCCTTACAAACAGGGCAAAACTTTTTGTAGGCGTCGCCGTCTGTCGGAACTATGCGAAGTTTTCGCTTAAACCATTCGAGCATAAGGCGATACTCGCTTAGTCCGGACGCAAACAACGTTTCGTCGCCCGAGTAAATGTTCCACACGCCTATATACTCGTCGCCTTGTCCTATCCCTAACGTCGAACTTTGAGTTACTCCCGACTTTTTGTCTGTAACCGTTATCGTTACGGCATTGTCGAAATTTGCCTTAAGGTCGAATCCGCAACCGACAAACTCCCATGCTTTTGCCTTGTTTTTTAGCGAAAATCCCAGAGTTTTTAACGCTTTAAGCGTCAAAAGTTTATAAAACGAAATCTCGTCTTTTTGCGAGTCGGTTACCTTGTATTTTACGAAATCGTCGTAAAATTTGTAGCACTCTCTGTACTTAGGATCTTTAATAAGTATGTTTGTGGGCTTTACCTTACCTCGAAGGCGTTTTTCTTTACCTACAGTCTTATAAAAATTGGTTTCTTTGATAAAATCCACTTCCCGGCGAAGCCTGTCCGTACTACAAAATTTTTGACTTAGCTTAATTGCATCGAGCGAACATGCTCCGTCGTCTATCGACGGCAGAATTTTAGTATAAAAATCGACGTATCTGCTGAGTTCTTTGTCTATCTCGTCGATTAGCATTACGACGAATCTGTTTTCGTATATGGCAAGTTCGTCGGTATGCTGGAAGTAATAGATGTTTTCGGGAATCATTACCGCTTTTCGACGTTTCCAAAGGCTGCTGTCCCGGCAAACTCTGCCGAAATCGTCCGGCGAAATCTGTTTTGCTTTTTCTACCCTCGTAACTATTTCTTCTCGCTTTGTAGACAAGTGCGGTCTTGCGGCTATCGACGCTATTACTCCGAGCGCAAAAGAAATGCGCTCGAACACGAAGTCGTCCGCTCTCAGCGATTCTTCCTGCAGCGAAAAATCGCCTGCGTCGTCTAACGAAGAAAAGACGTCAAGCGGAGTTCGGTCGCCGAAAAACGAGTTTAACGACTCCGAACATTTATTAAGTTGCAGACATTCCGCTATTCTCATCTGTAATTACAAGGTCCTGATAATTTTGTTTAACGTTCTTTCGCTACGGGGCAAAGTTCCTGCGCCGTAAAGTTCGCCGATAAGCTCGACTATCTCTATAAGGGCGGATTTTACGTATTCTTCAAATCTGCCCTCGAGTTTTGCGAACAATTTTTTGCAAAGCATAAGGTCGATTGCGTCCTCTTTTTTGCCGCCTGCGCATACAAAGGCAGGAACGACTGCTGCGATCTGATTGATTATACGGTTACCTATCGTTACGTCGAATCTGTCGTATACAAATTCGGCAAGTTTGTCTATCTTTGCCATATCGTCGTTAGAAAGAGCAAATTTTTTGTCGTTTTTTGCCGATTCCAACATGTTTTTGAATGTGCTACCCGTTAATTTTATCGGTTTAACTTCCGCCTTGGGCATAAACGGCGTGTTTTTGGACACAAACTCCATGGTTACGGCTCGGTCGTAAACCTTATCGGTTATGGTAAAGGTAGAGTCATCTCGGTTTGCCGTACCCACAAAATAACTGAGTTCCGGGATACGGATATATCCGTCTTCGAGTTTTACCGGCGGCACGAAGTCGTGCGGGAAATTCATCAGCTTTATCTTCCAATCTTCCGTGGGGTACTCGAGTACGCTCAAAAGGTCGGCAAAATAGTATTCTACTCGAGAAATATTCATTTCGTCCAATACGTAGATGTTTATGGCGTCGGGTTCGTAATTTGCCTTATACAAAGCCGACAAAAATTCGGTCTCGGTATAAGTCTTGGAAAATTCGTTAAAATAGCCCAAAATATTTGACTTATCTCGCCAAGTTGCCTGTACCGGCATAAAAAGCACGTTTGCGCCCGTAAACTTGCCGAAATATCTCGGAAGCGACGATTTACCCGTACCCGACAAGCCTTCCAAAATTTCGAAATGGCTGGCTGCGAATCCGCTTACGAAGAATCTTATGGTATCTATGTCAAAATAAAGATTATGGCTGTAAGCAAGATAGTCTCTGAATCTGTCGCACAGCTCCCCGAGCGAAATTTCGTCGCCTTTCGTCGGAGGAAGATCGAAGCCTTCCAGCTCAACATCTATTGCCGAAAGCGTGGGGAATACGACCTCTCTGTCTTTGAGTTCCTCGGAGTCTACTACCGTGCGATTATCGCCGCCGCCTTCGCCTCCGCTTACCGCAGTTGCGGCAGCTGCGCCTACCGCTCCGCTACTCGACGCATTTACGTCAAAACTGCCTGCAACGTCGTAATTGTCCATGCCTTCGTCCTCGAAGACCGGCTCGTCTGCCGTACCGAAGAATCTGAACGGCTTGTCTACAAAGACAAAGTTGACGATAAGCATCAAAAGAGCGCCTATCGCTACAAAGGCTACTAAGTATATGACGGTGGTAAGAAGGACGCACTGACCGAGGTACTTCATTACAGCCGAAAGGTTCTCGCCGGTAAAGGGACTTTGGAACAAAAGTCCTATGCCGATGCCCGCTAATTCAAATCCCGCAAAGTCCAATACATACCAACCTATCATTTTAAGACTTTTCGGGCTTTTTTTCTTAAATATGGCGATACGACGCAAAAAACATATTCCGGTTACCGCAATAAGCGTAAACACGGCAACCATCATCACCATGATGAATCCGGACATATGTCCTTTTATCGGTTCGAAATTCATACCCTGCGCTATTATATTGATAATATTCTTTGCCGGAAAAATCGAGTGAGCGCCGTCTATGCAAGCGCACACAAACACAAGCAACAAAGAATATACGCAGGCAAGACCAATGGTAATCAGCGTCTTTCTCGTGAATAATGTTTTTATCATGTTTCCACCTCTGAGATGTTTTTTTACTCTGTTACTCTTCTTTCAAGAAAGTAAGAAAGAATTTTAAAAGGTTCCTTTTTTAATTATCCTAATCAAGCGTTCTCCGTTTTTAGTGCTTGGTTTTCTGCCTCGCTCTTTCTTAGGAAAAGCAAACAAAAGAATTTTAAAAGTTCCTTTTTTAATTATCCTAATCAAGCGTTCTTACGCCGTAACGTAACCTTGTTTTACTCGGTTTCGTTATCCGCATGTTCGGACGGCGGCGGATTATATTTGACAATTTCGTCGGCGACTTCTTTTGAGATAAAACCGTTGTCGTCGAAATGATAAATGAATTTGTCCAGGTAGAGTTTTTCGAAATATTCCGTCCTTACGTCTACGTCGTCGCTTATCTCTTCGGCATCGGCGGAAAGCAGCTCTATAAGCATGTCCTTACGTTTTTGACGAACTTCGCTTATAACGCCTATGCGGTTATCGAACATTATCATGCAGTATATAACGGCAAGAACGGTAGCGATACCCGAATACGACTGAAAAAACAATATAAACAAACCTACCGTCGGGAGATATTTGCCGCTATACTTACCGACTACGTTATCGAAAGACGGGCGCATTTCGTCCACGCCGTTGTTTGCGTCGCCCTTAGTCGTGTAAGTTCCGTCCGGATTGACGCTTACGATACGGTGAATAATAATTATGCCCTCTTTGTTACGATAAGCAATAACGTCGTACTTTTTCAGCTCGTCGGCATTTTTTACCTTTTGCAAAACAATAACGCTGTATGTAGGAAACTGATCGTTGAGATTATTCTCTTCAAGGTACTTATTGTCCTCGTGTTTTTTCTCCATCGAACCCGATGCGACAACCATAAGCATTTTGTTGCCTATAGCCGTAGCGTTGCCGCTGATTCGGTTAACTATGCCGATAATCAAAAAGATGGCGATTATCGCAAAAACTACCGAACCGACAACCCGCTTTATCGAAGAAATAATCTGCTTGCGACGAATTTTCTTTTCCGAATCCGCTTTGGCAAATTCGTCTATAATGTCTACGTCGAACCTACCTGCGTTATACTGCTCAACCGTAATCTTGGTGTACGCTCCGAAAAGTAGCGTAAAAACCACCGAAAAACAAGTTACGGCTAAAATCGTTATTATAAGCGCTATCAGATCGAGTTTGTCCATATTACGTTACATCTAAAAAAAGCAAAAATCTCTCTTACCAAAATATCGATTGAACTGAGTTACAAAAACAGCATATTTATTGTCGCTCGGAACAATTTGCAAGCCTCTGAGACGCTATCGAAATTTCGCCTTTTGCGTCTCTGCGCTACGCACTAATCGGCTTTACCGAAAACCGCTTAAAATGCGCATGTTTACTTTAAGATTTGTTGATTGCTATGACGGAAACGTCTTTACACCCGGGCGACAAAAATAAAAATGTCTGCAAGTCCCGCAAAAAACGTCATGCTTTGCGGCTGCGTTCGATTTGCTTAGGGTTTGCTGAAATTTTTGCCCTTTAAAAATACTTTCTGCCGCACGTTAGTCGTAATGCGCCGAAAAAACGGCTGTAAACGGCTGCTGTATTAAATACCAAAAGGACGAAGAAACTTTTTGTCGGTCTCTCCGTCCCACCGAATATTTATTGAAAAATTTTAGTTAAGACTATCACTTAGAAACAGCCTCAACCGTTACCACGAACTTAAGGTTAGCGGCGTCAACATTTTTCGATTCATCCTCGAAAAGGCTACGCAACTCGGTCATAATTTCCTTTTTTTCGTCCACGGTATAAGTCTTATCTGGCAAATGATCGGCTTCTTCTCTGTCAAGATATCTACCGGGGTTGCATCCTTTGAACTTTTCGCCCCAACCAAACGTAACGTCAAAAGTAAACTTCTTTTCGTTTTCGGTTGTGCCGTCTGTAAACATACTATCCCCCGCCGAAATAGTTTTCGGCGCAGTTGTCTTAGACATATCGGAAGGAAGCGGTAAAAATCTGCCATCCGTATCTACGGCGTATTCCGGCAAAGATATGCAAGCTTTTTCGGCATTATAAGTATACGTTCTGTTCTTCAAGCTGCCTTCGTTTGTTTCGGTCCAAGTATAGCCTGCCGCCGTTAGAGCTTTGTCGCTGATCTTTATCGTTATATTAAACTCTTTGAGTCTGTCATAATTATTTATCGTACCGGTTACGGTTGCGGTAAGAACTTCTTTATCGTCTTTTTCGCCCTCTTTCGGAGCTTCGTACATTATATGGGGAACAGTGTCGTCCGCCTGAGGACCGAAGCAAACGAAGTCTTTACCCTCTGCCATTGCTACCGTAAGACCGAGACGAGCGTCGTCTATAGTCGCAGTGGTAATATTACCCGTGCCTTCGCCGGATGCGCCGCTGCTTATGAGCCAAGCGGCAAAACCGGTAGTAATAAGGGCGAGCGTTACAAACAAACTTGCGGTTATCATAATCGCTTTTTTAGAAAAAGCATGTCTGGTAACTTTTTTCATAACTTTTTTCTCCTCATCTTAATATTGTTTGGACACGATGTTTCTATGCTTCTCGTATCGTGTATGTACGTCTTGTCGTGTACTTCCGTCACCACAAACATTATACGTAAATAAGATTGCTTTCGTCACGTTTTCGGCGTAACGTTACATCTTTTTAATAACACAAACGCTTATGCCGTTTGCTATGCGTTTGCCTTGGAAGCTATCGTTACTTCGTAGCCGACACCCTCAAGATTAGTCTTCATATCATTATATCCGAGTGCCTTAGTTACAAGCTCGGTAGTCTGCTCATTTCCATGGAAGTAAGTGTACGGGTTTCCGTCAATGCCCCATGCGAACGTAATGGTTATCGTAAGTGTATACTTACCGTCAGTGCCTTTTTCAAATGCACTCTTTGCTATTTCGATAGCAGTGCCGAATGTTACATTTTCCGTGGTAGCGGACGTTGCTCCGCTTGCAGTATAACTTATGGTCGGATATTTAATTCTGCCTTCCGTAACCTCATTATTGAAACCGGTGTTATCTACCACACCTGCTTTCGTTGCATTCATAGTAAAAGTAAACGTGTCGGGAAGATATTTATCAAAAACCTCTTTCTCCAACGCAGTATCGTCTGGCTTAGTCAGAGTAAGTGTAAGAGTAGCGGTAAGATTTTCGGCACCGACATCGCTACCGGGCTTAAACCAGTCGCTGTTGTCAGCACTGTAATCTCTCGGCTTACCGAAGACAATACTTTCGTTGGTAATCGCTGCCGTGAGCTTGTATCTTGCGTCCGTTACGCCGGATGCGGTAATCGTGCCGGTCTGCTTCTTTTCTACGTTCGGCGTAGTAATTATCCATGCGGCGAAACCCACGCCGACGAGAACTACGACCGAAAGAATGCTGATTAGCGTCAAACTAAACTTCTTTTTCATAAATATAATTCTCCTAATAAAACATACTGTTTTGACAACGGCAAAATGTCAAGCAACACAAAAACGTATCGACTTTTCACAACGCAAATCGTCATAATTCGTCACGTAAAGCAAAAAAAATTCTCCCCATCTGTCAATTTACAATATCACTTTAACACGACATAACTAAAAAAGCAAGCATTTTTTAACAAATTTCTTAACATTATTGAAAAAACTTTACAGTATTATACATTATTTAATTTCGGCGACCCCCCCCCCCGACCAAAAAAGTCCTATTTTAATTATAAAGTGTCGATAAAAACCATAAAAAGTCGAATTTTCCTTGACTGCATTACTTTTTTAATGTTATTATACATATACAAAATAGTACAAAACTAATCGCATGCGCCCGCACGCACGAGAATCACATATACATACTACACAATTTGTACACATTTTGTAACCTGCGCCGGCAAAGCCCGACTTGGCAAAAAACGTTGCTTAGACTCGCTCGTCCGTTTTGCCGTTTTGCCGGCAAAACAGCTGCGCCTCACTATCTTATGCCGTAGGATTTGTACGAACTTTCTACCCATCGCATAAAACGGGCTGCGGCGCAACGTCAAGTGCGATTACTGCGGCATAAGTCTGCAAAGCAAAATTACGACAGGAAGATTATACGGGACCGAAAATCATGAAAATCTCTCTTCGCAAAAAATTAAATAAATTTTTCGACAAAATCTGCACGCTTCGCAACTCCGCCCTATGCGCCGCTTTGGCAATAGCCGCCGTAATATGCGTGGGGTTTTCGACGTGGGTAATTCGTACTCCCGGAATAACCACGGTGGCGTACGGCAGCGAATTTGCCGTATATTCGGTAACGGACAGTTCGGACTATGTTACGTTTAGCGACGGCGCAAGCGGATTTGCGTACAACGCCGTAGGTTTTTACACTGACGACTATACTATCAGCTCTGTCGGCAAAATCGCCAAAAACATTACTCTTAAGGGTGACTATATCCAAGGCTTTTTGCAAGGCGCATACAGATTGGACGTCGCTTTTTATCCGCACGGTGACAACGTTTCCGCAAGCGACCTTGCTTTTATGGACGGCAGAATAACGTTTGCCGTTTCTTACGGCGACAAAACGGTTACGCCGAGCGTTACTTATTCGGCGAGCGGCGAAAGCAGCGTCAAAACGGTTGCTTCGGCAGGAATCGACATCGATAACTTCAAAAATCTCGACATAAACCAAACCGACGACATTCTTCTTACCATAACCGTAAAACTTGACTATGCCTCGGGCGGCGAAGCGTACGCAAAATTATATAATTATCTGCTCGGCGGCGGAGCTTTTGTAATGGACGCTACCGTAAGGCTCAGCGAAGGAGGCGAAGCGTAGTGAAAATTCTTTCGTCCCATTTCGCAGCAATATGCGACAAATACGATTCGCCTGCGCCGAACGGCTCTTTCGCACGCAGATGCGAAGCTGCCCGCAGCTCCGAAAAAAATTCGCTGACAGCAAAAATATTCAAGTACGCTCTTACGGCGGCTTTGTTTTTGCTTGCGACGGCGTTTTTGAT
>OIEN01001127.1_pt1 | contig 12951 bp, 9 predicted proteins | sample 1581741 | NCBI WGS metagenome assembly OIEN01 (sample SAMN01760944, study PRJEB22395) | human gut metagenome | reverse complement strand
TGCTTTTATTCTAATAATTCTGTTTTTATAATTATAAGATTTCCAATATAGTTAAATCCTCTTAACGTATGATAGGAAAAATCTGGTTTACATTTTGGAGATTTTCTTTCACCATTCACATATAAGTCAGAATCACAATAAATTGCATCACAATCACATTCATTCAAATATGCGAAAAATGGTTCATATAAATGAATTCCTTCACCAACCAGACAAGTATATGGCGTATGAATTCTAGATGTATTCATTGTATCCATAGATACTGCAGCTAATCCATTAGCATTCAAATTACTCACATTTCTTCCAACAAATGTAATATCCGTATACAAACCATCTTGTTTTTTATATTCCTGTAAAGTTAACCATTTCTTATAATCTTTTTCACTAGAAGGATCAAAAAATCTCTGCCCATACTTAGAGATATTTTCATTTTCATGTCTAAACTTATGAACATACATTTTCAGAATATCTTTCGGTATCACGAAATGATACTGTACTGCCCATATATAAAATGCTTTTTTAATCAAGCCTAATTTTGAACTGTTATTTTCCATAGTCAATATTTTACACGTTACAATCAATTAAAAAAAGCCTTATGAGAAATCAATCTCATAAGACTTAAATAATCAACTATTCTCCTTCTCCTCCAGATTGATCAGGAGCTGGTTCAACCGGTGGTTCTGGAGGCGCTGGTTCAACCGGTGGTTCTGGTGTTGGCTCAACCGGTGGCTCTGGCGTTGGTTCTACTGTTGGCTCTAGTGTAGGTTCAAAAGACGTTGCAGGACTAGCAGAAGTAGATGGAGTTGGACTATCTGTAGGTTCTGCAGATTCACTTGGCTCTGGAACGTCAGCAGGTCTGCCATCATCTGTAATGCGAGTCTCATTATAAACCTCTTGAGATACAGGATCTGGAGTAAATGTATTCGCAGCAGACCAGCTGACAGAAGTTGGTGTATCTGGAGTAGCAGTTGTGCTTAAATTACGTTTAATTGCATTTGCACAGTCTTGAATCGATCCATTAAATAATCGATAAATCCAAAGATCCATTTGCAGACTACTATTCCACAAATTAGCTGCGTATCCATAAACTCTAGAAGACTCAAAATCAAATAATCCCGAAACATTATTTGAATCATAATATCTCTTAGATTTCTGTAGAGCATAATTAATGAAACCTGTCATTTGTTCAACAGTAAAGTTTGTTTTGATATTATCACCTGCAGCATCTAAAATGTCTAAAAACATTTGTGGACTCTTTGAAGCCATAACTTTTTGAATAATCTGTTCAATAACATCTTGTTGATGACGTTGTCTAGCAAAATCTCCATCAGGAAATGCATTTCTCTCTCTTACATATCCTAATGCTTTTGTTCCATCTAAATAGTTATGTCCAGGATTAATATGATATACAGCTAATGAATCTGTTGGAATGTCCCAACACTGAGCATCAAATCCAACTTCTATATCTGCTTCAACTCCACCAACCGCATCAACAACTCTAATTACTGAAGCAAAGTTAAACTCAATTGTATAATCAATGTCAATACCCATTAAATTTTCAACTGTTTTCACCATGCAAGATTCACTGGAAGCATGTGCTGCATTTATTTTATCACTTGATCCATAACAAGAGATAGGAACATAAGAGTCTCTTGCGATAGAAGTCATTGTAACTTTCATGGAAATTGGATTTACAGACATCAAGATAATAGAGTCTGCCAATCCTTCATTTTCACCTGTTACAAGTACTGTAAATGGTTCTTTTGTAATATCTTTTTTTGCACCAGCTTCACTTTCTGAAGTAATTGTTTCTGAGAAATCCAATATAGATTGTGTATCAGAAAGATATGCAGCTAAATTTTCATCTTCAGCAAACTGAGATTGATATGTAACTGGTAAAACCGCACAATCAACAGCACCTGTAATCAAATTAGAAAGAAGATCTGTGTATCCATTCACTTCAACATATTCAACATTTGTATTACTGGAAGAAAGTTTAGTTTTTGCGATTTCTTCTGTCTTTGTACCTTTCGCAACACCTACTCTTCTACCTTCAAGATCCTTAACATCTGTAATCGGATCACCACTTGTACCACTGTAAATAACTAAAGAAGCCGCAACCTCTTCTTCCTTCTTTTCTCCAGTAATCTTTGTGACATTCTTATTCACTCTTCCAAGTGCATAGAAGCCATAGCCTCCACCACCAACAAAGAGTGATAAAACAATGATAGAAATCACAAACAATGCAATTTTTCTCGTACGAATCATTAAAATAACTAATAAATCCAATAAAAGAAGAATCACAAGTACTGCGATATTGATCATCATAAAGATATTCTGACCAATACTAGAGAACTTTGTTGTATTAAATAAAATATAAACAACAAGAATATTCGCTACAATTGTAAAAATTGTAACAATAATATTTAAAGCTGTTGGATCTTTTTTGAATTCTCCCTTTTTAGGTTTCTTTGACTTTTTATTTTTTGGTGTTTGTGGAGGGATATTGTTTCCACCACCATTAGAATCATCTGTCATTGTTGGCAACTGGACAGTCTGCTCTGTTGCCTCTAACGGTGAATCAGGTTGTTCAATTTCCACTGGAACATCAGGAAATAATGGAGCAGAACTTTTCTGATCATCATCTTCATTCATAAATGCTTCTAAGTCAAAAGCAGAATTACTCTTTTTTGGCGTTTCTTCTACTGGCTTATTAAAGTTAAATGCTGGGATACTTGTGCTCTTTTCCTCTTCATCCACAACTTTAGGCTGTTCTGGTTCACTTCTAAAAGAAGAATTAAAGTTGAATGCTGGAATGCTTGTACTATTTGATACATTTCCCAATTCTTCTGGTTCATCAGGAAAAGAAGGTGTATCTGTATGATCTAGATTTAAATTATCAAAAGGATCTCTCATTATTCAATACCTCCTATTTCCCATCTATCGTTATTATTCACTACATGGAATGTAGCGGATGTCTGAATTTCAGATGCATTCATTTTTGTATCAGAACCATATTCCCATGAAGCTTCAACATTGACACAAGGCAAGCCTGCGGATTGTTCATCACCATTTTCATCTGTATAAGTCACAGTATAATCATCAACTCTAGAAACATTATTGATTGTCACTTTCTTCACTTCAATCAAAGAACTTCTACCATCCTTTGATAGATATAAATCCATATCTTTATAGAAGTTATACAATGTATATGTTTCAAAGTCAGACTGCTTTGGACTATAAATATATTGCATGCCACCAATATCATAGTTACCATCTTTATTTGTCCATGTGTAGTACTGGCAGATAAAGTTCTTTACAACTGTTTCCGCAATTGCTTCTTCACCTGTATATGTATTACCGTTTTCATCTTTTACGTCTTTTCCTTTGACAGCTTCATTCAATTCTTTGAAATATTTTTTGTTGATATCTGTTGGGTTATTTCCAATAGAATATTTCTCATTGGAATACTCGTTATCAACCTTTTCTGTTTCAACAGTATCACCATTACCTGTATTGCTTGTTTTAATCTTGTAAATATTAAAACCAAGCGCCGCGACAATACCAATCGCAGTTATACATAACAAGATTGTTAAAATACCACTGATTTTTACTTTTTTCTTTTTATTCATAGAATTAGCCATACATCCCTCCTTTTCATCTAAAAAAGTGTCCGAATTATTTTAACACAGTGGACACTTCCATAAAAGATTGTGTGTAACTTCACACAATTCACAAACACTATTCTTCCATCAATCTTTCAACCATTGCATATAATGCTTTTGCACTATTAAAGTTTTCAGGCACGATTTCAGAAGCAGGAATTGAAATATCATAATGATCATTCAATGTGGAAATAATCTGCAAAATATCAAAAGAATCAATGATATGATCATCAATTAATGTATCACAATGTTCAAAATCAACATCTTCTTTAATATCTTCTAACAATTCTAACAATTCATCCATTTTTTCTTCCTCCAGGCATATTGAGAACATAAGATTCAACATGTTCTCTTTGTACTTCATAATCATACTTCTTTTTTCTCAGAAGTATACAGGGCAGCGTACGACTTAAGAATAAATTAATACCTTCCGTAACAGAGTAGGCTCCAATATTTTCAAAAGCAACCAAATCTCCTTCCGATAATCCTTTATGATACTTACGAATCAAAATATCATTTGTGGAACAAAGAGATCCACAGATACACCAGTCTTTTGCTTCAACTTCCATATCTGTTATATGCTGTGTCACTGGTACATTCATTCCCATCATGCTTCCATAATAGTTCACATGATTGATACCACCATCCACAATACAATAATTCACACCCTTATTTTCTTTTAAATCCACTACTTTTGTGAGATATGTTCCACAATACGTCGCAAAAAATCTTCCCATTTCAATCGTAACGTCTTGTACAAAAGAACTCAATTCTGTATGTATTTCTTTGAGTGGCTGATATGTATCACTGAAGTCTTCATTTTCAAATAATGATACGTTACATCCAGGTCCATACTCTAATCTATCTAACTTCACGTGATGTTCAGCTTCAATTTCTTGAAACAATGCTTTTAACATTTCTAATTCTTTGACTTTGTGTTCAATCTTTTTTCTTTGCGTTCCAACAAAGTAATGAATTCCTTTAACTTGAATATTTGAATATACATCCATTTGATCAATTACAGAAAACAAATCTTCCTTCGACATTCCAAATTGTGAACCCGCATTCAATCGCAACAATACAGGTACAGTAACATTTAACTTTTTTGCTTCTTCATTGATACATTTCACATGCTTCAGTGATTCGCAAGTCAATACACCAACACCATATTGAATCGCTTCATCAATATCGCATGCTTCTTTATTCACACCAGAATAAATAATCATGTCTCCAGGTACATGCAAAGCCTTACAAATCTGTAATTCCCCAGGAGAACATACTTCTAAATGATCTACAAGCTGAATCATTGTTGGAATCAGAAAAGGATTTGCCTTAATGGAATAACAAAGATGATATTTTCCTTCGCTGATCTTTCGAATTCCTTTCACTCTTTCAATCAATGCTTCTTCATCAAAGACAAAACAAGGTGTCTGATACGTCGAAGCAATATATTTCAATTCTTCCTGATCAAGCATGTTTAATTCCTCCAAGTTCTTTTAACGCATTGCGATCTACTTTTCCATTCTTATTCATTGGAAATGCATCTAATGCAAATGCCTTATTAGGTAACATATATCCAGGCAATACATCTCTCAATTCACTGATCAATTGTTTTCCCTCAATATTTCCTACATAGAAAAGAAGAATTCTTTTCTTGTTCGAATCATAAATACAGATTGCACGTGTAATCACTGTATGTTGTTCCACTTGTGCTTCAATTTCACCAAGTTCAATACGATGTCCAAGATGTTTGATTTGAAAATCCTTTCGGCTTGTATATATCAGTTTCAAATCATCTGTATATTTTCCTAAGTCTCCTGTACGATAAATTCTTTCATATGTTTTATCATTCAAAGGATTTTGAACAAAAACTTCATTTGTTTTGTTCATATCATGATAGTAGCCTAACGCAACACATGTACCAGAAACACAGATTTCTCCTTCTTGATCCGGTACTTGAATCAATGCATCATTTGCATCCAGAAGAAATACTTTTTCATTATCAAATGCTTTTCCAATCGGAAGCACTTCATCTAGTTCATATTCTCTTGTTTCAAGCATTTCATAGGTACAGTTACATGTAATTTCTGTAGGTCCATATAAATTCACAAATGTTGTAAAAGGTAATGCCTTTGTCCATTTGTTCAGTTGCTTAATTGGCATCACTTCTCCAGAGAACATGACGAGTCTTACACTAACAGGAATCTTATACTGCAGACCATTCATAATAGATACAAAGCACATCGCACTCACAGCCCAGATCAGAACAGTACATCTTTGTACACTCAAATAATCCATTAATACCGTAGGATTTGAAAAGTATTCTCTAGGAATAATGGCAACACTTGCACCTGTACATAGTCCACTATAAATATCTTTCACAGATACATCAAAATCAAATGGTGCCTGATTTCCTAAAATATCACTCTGTTGAATGCCGGTTGTTTTAACAAATACTTCAATAAAATCAATCACATTCCTGTGACAGACCGTAACACCCTTCGGTACACCCGTAGAACCAGATGTAAAGTTAACATACAGTGGATCCATATCCAGTGCCTGTTCTCTAATGACATCTAGTCGTTCCTGATCCATCTTCTTTTCAAAAAGGATATCCGCAATGACTTCTACACGAATCTTAGGGAACAACTTATGTGCTTCTTCCAGATGCTCTTCATCCGTCAAAATCAATGCAGGCTGTAATACAGAGATGATTTGATGCATCCTGCTTTCTGGCTGTCTTGTATCCAAAAATGAATACAGACATCCTCCATAGGCGGCACCAAGCATCCCGCATACCGCATCAATATTCTTTTCCATATAGAAACCAACAGCACTTCTAACATCACACATATACGAAACATATGTACCAATATATTTTGCTTTTCTCTCCAATTCTCCAAAAGATATTTCATCTTTTGGATCCATGAATGCAATTCTCTTTTTTTCTTGTTCTGTTTTATTTTCCAGCCACTCTAATACATTTTTCATAAATTAAAATCCCGCATACATCATCGCAACTTCATCATATCCAGGACCATACGCCCCAAATAAGATGACCGCAAAAATCAAAGCATAAAGCACACCCCATCGTACTGCAGATGGATATTGATCCAGCAATCCATGAATCGATATATTCTTTTCTTTCAATACAGATACAACGATCACAGCACCAAAAGAAACAATGACAGAAATCCATTCTCGATTTGTCAAGCCAAGTGTTGGGAATACTTGTATCAATTCACTGATATGAAAGTTTGTAAACATACTCATTAACATTGTCCATCCATCAACAAATGTAGAAGCTCTAAAGAACATTTCACCAATAATCACAATGATAAATAGCTTAATAAAGCGAAATGTTCGAATCCCCCAGCCATTCACATCCAAATGATGTTCCATACACCATTTTTCAAATGGTTTTTCCAAAAATAATTCAAGTACCATGAGAACAAAGTAATACATCCCATACAAAACATATGTCCAATACGGTCCATGCCAGAATCCATTACAAATCCATACACAAAACAAAGCAATCAATGGTCCAACATATCTAGCAACCATATTTCCAAGATGATTCTTACACCATTTTGTTAATTTTTGAATTGGTTTACTTAAAGATACTGGATAAAATACATAATCTCTTAAAAAAGCACCTAAAGTAATATGCCATCTTCTCCAGAAATCACCAGCATTCTTAGCAAAGAACGGTTGTCTAAAGTTTTCAGCAATCGTAATACCAAAGATTTTTCCAACACCTAATGCAATATCAATCGTACCTTTAAAATCCATATACAATTGAATCGTACATAATACTGCAGCCAGTAAGCACAATGCACCACTTGTCTTGTAATTTATAAACAATGTATTCACAACACCACTCAAGTGATCCGCAATGATCATTTTCTGAAATAAGCCCCATGTGATTCTTTCAACACCAAATGTAAAATTCTCTGGCGTAATTTGATTGCCTGATTTTAATTGATCAATCATATCTGAAAATCTAGTAATTGGACCTTCCATAATTGTTAAAAAGAAACTGTTATATAAAGATAAATCAAAGAATGAATGCGCTGGTTCAATCTTTTTATTTGATACATCTACAAGATATGAGATATTCTGCAGCGTGTAATAACTGATTCCAATTGGTGCAACAATACTCAATGCTGTAAAAGAGGAGCCAAAAATTGTAGAACCTAAAAAGTTTGTATATTTCAAGACAATTAACACAAACAAATTAATTAGTACACTGATTGTAAGAATTGTTTTCTTCTGTTTTTTGAATTTCTTACGATCTACATTTATTGGAGCTTTCTTCATTGAAGATAACTTTTTTCCAAACAAATACGTAATCAAAGTCGTAACTAAATTATAAACAATCAATTTCTTTGACCATACAAAGAAAAATGCGTAGTTAGCGAATAATAATGTCATCCATCTATATTTCCGGGGAAATAAAGAATAAAGAATCATAATCATTGGAACAAATCCAAGATAGAATAATATTGAATTATAAGAAAATGTCATACTTAATCATATTCACTCGCATCTTGTGCTAATACATTCCATTCTTGATACGAGCTATCCTTTCTATGATCCTCTAATGTATAGTTCTGTTTGATGTAGCTTCCTAGATTTTTACAAATTTTTCTAGAGCCATTCAGATTAACGTGATCACCACCGTCTCTAAAATCATTACTGAAATCAAAATCGATTTTATCTAGAAGTTCAGATTGATTATAATCAACATACTTAACGCCATTCTCATCACACCATGTCTGTATAATTTCATGTCTCCCATTCGTCCATACAAGAGGAGAAATTGTATTTACCAGTAACAACTGACTTTTCTGCTTTTTACAAAATTGATAAATTCTATCTAAGTATATTTTCGAATCTGCCGGCAGTTTTTCCGATAATTTTCTTTGCATATACAACTCATCCACTTGATATGGCGTAATCTGTTCAGATTTATTAAAACCTTTACAATCAGATCGATAATCAAGCTTTTCTTCAAACAACCAAGCATTATGATAATGAAATATTGGAAATAGATTAAGCATTCCCAATTTCAAAACATTCAATGGTGTGTAAATCATATTTACATCCATCACCACAAGTTTAGGCTTTTGCTTATGAAAAACACTTTTCAACATCACATAAGCATCATACGGAAACTGTCCAGGTGTGCAAGCATTATAGGAAGTAAAACCATGATCAGTATAGAATTGCAGAGGATCATATGTTGCCCAGCCTTGACTATCTCCCAAAAAAGCGACATCAATTGAATTCTTTTTTTCTTCATCGAATACTGCAACTTTAGAAGCAATATCCTCATACTGATACCCCATATCTCTATATTTTCTATAAGGCAAACTAAAAACACATAATAATACACAAAAAACAATTCCAACTTTGACTAACTCTTTCCAAGTATACCGATGTGTATTCATATTTCTCCTTTTGTACAAAACGAAGAAGCAGTTAACTTCTCCGTTTATTTTTTCGTAATAACTTCAATGATCTTATGATTATCTGCATTATTATCAGATACTAACTGTTGTAAGGCATTAATTTTTGTATTTACTTCATCCATTGTAATATCTTCAGGTTCCGCAACAAAAATCAAATTATTCGCTGTTTTCGTAGAATTCTTAGGATCCACCAATAACTCTTCATAAAGTTTTTCACCAGGTCTTAATCCTGTAAATTCAATCTTGATATCTTCATCAGGAATTAAGCCTGATAATTGGATCAGGTTTCTCGCAAGATCAACAATCTTTACTGGTTTTCCCATATCCAGAATAAAGATTTCACCAGTCTTTGCATAAGAACCAGCCTGCAAAACAAGCTGTGCTGCTTCTGGAATCGTCATGAAATAACGAATGATATTTGGATCTGTAACTGTAACAGGGCCACCCGTTTCAATCTGTTTTTCAAATAAAGGAATAACAGAACCATTAGATCCAAGTACATTACCAAATCGTACGGCACACAACTTCGTAACACCATTGTTCTTATAGCCTTCCACAATGAGTTCACACATTCTTTTCGTTGCACCCATAACATTTGTTGTACGCACAGCCTTATCCGTAGAAATCATGACAAACTTGTCCACATAGTTCATAATACAACATTCCACAACATTCTTTGTTCCAAGAACATTGTTCTTAATAGCTTCTAATGGACTGCTTTCAACAAGTGGTACATGTTTATGTGCTGCTGCATGGAATACAACATTCGGATGATATTTCTTCATAATTTCATCCACACGTTTTTTATCTCTCACAGAACCAATCAAACATATAACATCCGTTACATTCTGATCATGACCACGTCTTCTTTCAATGTTGATTTCCTGCTGCAAATCATACATGTTATTTTCATAAATATCTAACAACACAAGTCTTTTTGGTGTAAACTGCATAATCTGTCTAACAAGTTCAGAACCAATAGAGCCACCAGCGCCAGTCACCATAATTGTCTTGCCTGTAAGATATCCACCAATTTCCTCATTGTTTAAATACAATTCGCCTCTACCAAGAAGGTCATTGATATTAACATTACGAACAGATGCTCTTTCTCCAACATTATTCTGAAGCTCAAAGGAAACAATTTTCGTACGCAGATTCATCTGTCTACATCTTTCAATCATTTCCCTAAGATCCTGTTGTGTTATATTCTTAATAGCAATATATGCTGTATCAATATTGTATTTTTTTACAATACGAGGCATATCATCATCTGTTCCTAATACAACAACACCACTTAATCTCTTCTTAACTTTCCGTTTATTTTTGTCAATAAAGCCAATGATTCTTGTATCATAAAGATCACTATACGTAATCTCTCTCATTGCGGTAACACCTGCAGAACCAGCACCAAGAATCACTGCACGATGACTTCTATGACGTTGTGCAGAGTCTCTTCTAACAACACGATACATCAAACGTAAGCCAAGCATTAAAAGAAGCTGGAGCATTCCCGCAATGACAGGTACACTTCTAACATACCATGGAATCTTTACAAGAAGCATTCCAAGCCACCATGCAAAGTTACCAACAAACACTGCCATAGCCACTCTTAAAGCTTCATCTATGGAAATAAACATCCATAACGATTTATTCAACTGGAACAACAAAATAGAAGCCAGATTCGTAATGATTGGCCAGTACATATATTTCCATAATGTCTGATGTTCAAAAGGAATAACTTCTTTACCAAAATCTGTTCTCACAAAATATGCAAACCAATATGAGAAAATAACAATTGTAATATCGACAATTGCCATAATGATCTCTCTATGTTTACTAATCCATCTATAAAATTTCTGCATAATTAAAAAATAGACACAGTAAGCCCTTTACTTACTTGCGTCTATTTTATCACACACACTAATAGATACCAAATTTCACAAAATGAAGAATTATTAAGAATCACTTGAGTTCAAATGGTTCATTTTCAATTTTGAAGTTTACATTGTAATATGGATCACCATTTACAAGGATATCTCTCCATCTATCTTGCCAGATTTCAACTTCACGATTAAATCGATTTACTTTTTCAAGATTATTTTCATAACCTCTAGATTTTGATTCAAAATGGTAAAATTTCGCAAAAGAATTAAATACAACCAAATCATTTTTTTCTCTAACTCTTAAGCAATAATCAATATCATTACATGCAACCTTAAAAGATTCATCAAATCCATCTAATTCTTCAAATAAAGATTTCTTTGTCATCATACATGCCGCTGTCACTGCACTATAATCACAGTTCACTTGTGCACGCATCATATATCCAGGAGCTTTCAATCCTTCAATATCATTCATGATATGTCTAGCATATCCCATAAATCCAATCACTACACCTGCATGTTGAATTGTATTGTCTTGATATAAAAGTTTCGCGCCAACAATACCAACATTGTTTCTTGAACAAGTTCCAACCATTTCACGAATTGCTTCTGGAGCAATCACTTTTGTATCGTTGTTTAAAAATAATAGATATTGTCCTTTGGCATATTTCGCACCAAAGTTATTGATTGCGGAGAAATTAAATTCTGTTCCTTTCCAAGTCACAACTTTTACATTTTCATGATCAGCTTGCACCTGTTCATAATAATCAAATGTAGATTTCTTCTTACTATTGTTTTCCACAATAATAATTTCAAAGTTTTTATATGTATTCACATTGTATAAAGAATCAATACATGTTTTTAATACATCTTCATGTTCATAGTTAGGAATCACAATAGAAACAAGTGGATCTTCATCGAGCAAGTATTCCACATGATACAGTCCCCAATATGGTTTCTTTCTCATTTCAACTTTCGTTTTTACACCAATACGATCTAAATGATGCTGAATTGCTTTTTCACCTGCGATATAGCAATACATCTTACTTTCAGGATTTAAAGCAGTTGATCCTTCATGCATTCTCCAATGATAAAGAATCTTAGCAATATGATGAATATCATTTGTTTTTTCAACACACTTCAATATCACATCATAATCCTGTGCCCCATCATATTCACTATTGAATCCACCTACTTCACGCAAAATATTTGTTTTCACCACAAAGAAATGCGTAATATAGTTATGAGACAATAACAAATCTTCATTGTAGTCAGATTTGAAGTTTGGATCTTCATATTGAAGCGTTTTTCCATTTAACTTATCTTCATCTGTGTACACAATATCATGATGCACTTCTTGCAAAGAGGAAACCACTTCATATAAAGCATTCAATTCTAATACATCATCATGATCAAATAACGCAGTATATTCACCATCAGCAAGTTCTAAAGCTTTATTTGTATTTCCTGAAATACCATAGTTTTTATCCAGCCAGGAAACTACAATTCTATTATCTTTAGATACATACTCTTTGATTATATTTTTTGTTTCATCCTGATCACTGCCATCCGCAATACATAACTGCCAATTTGCGTATGACTGATTTCTTACGGATTCAATCATTTCAATCAATAAATCTTTTGGTGTATTAAATGTTGGAACTAAAATACTGATTTTTGGTGCATAAGGAAAAACAATCTTTTTTTGTCTTTCTAATTCTTCATCTAAAATCCTATTTCTTCTAAACCACGCATCGTAATCAAATTCTTCCTGCATTCCAAATAAGATTTTATAAACAGTTTCCTTGATTCCATTTTCTTTTAAATATTCAAAGAATCGTTTAATCATTTTTGGACTGATTCTTTTTAGTGCAGTTCCTATTGATAGTTTTTTCGTTTCGTTTCTTTCAGAGAAAAAAGATGTAAGTG
>OIEN01001124.1_pt1 | contig 13015 bp, 7 predicted proteins | sample 1581741 | NCBI WGS metagenome assembly OIEN01 (sample SAMN01760944, study PRJEB22395) | human gut metagenome | reverse complement strand
GGTCTGGTCGCCGATCCGGCGAGAAGCCTCTCGGCAAGTTCGTCGGAGACTCTGATCTTCATCACGCCGGGAATCGTGGCGCTTTCCGAAACTCCGGCGACGGGCTGTTCCTCACGGCCGCCCGTGCTGATTCCCTGCGGTTCTTTCTGGCAGCCTATCGCCGCCGCGCACAATGCGATGCAGAAAAATATTTTTCCTTTGTTCATGGTATTGAGCTGTTGACAAATTCAATGAGGGTGGCCCTGCCGCAAGGCAGGCCTGCCACCCTCACTTAATCATATTTTCAGGCTTCGCCTGGTTCTGTATCCATATTATTCGGCCATCTTTACGAGGCTGACCGGTCCGGATGTCATCTTTAGAGGGCTCTGCATTCCGGCTGAAGGCAGGAGGATGTCCGTCTTCATGGTCCGGGCCGCGGCGGAAGAAGCCTCCTTGGTCATGGCCATAGGGAAGGTAGGAGCCTCGTCTTCGAAGGACAGAATGTATCCATCATATTGTCCGCTGAGCACTACGATATATTCCATGCTTATGATATCGTAGGTGTTCCTGTCCGTGAGCGTGATCTCATCTCCGACAGCCTCGGCGGTGTTGTCACTTGTCAGTTTTGCGGTGCACATAGGATAGCTGTCTCCGGTCACGGGGCTGGTCTGACCCTGAACCTCGACAATTCCGAAGCTGCCGAGGATTCCGTCTCCGTACTCGCCTGCGTCATAGGTGCCGTATTCCTCCGACATGAATGAAATCGAGCCATCGGCGTTGAAGCTGGCGGTGATTCCGGGCCACTCTTCAGAATAATCTCCGAACTGCCATCCTCTCACGGTGTAGGACAGGTCGGGCGACAGGGCTGAGATTTCGAGAACGTTCTCGGTACCGTTCGCGCCGGTCACAGTCCATGTGCCGAGCCACTTGTTGTAGTCGTCGGAAGCCTCAAGCTCCTCGGGGGTGAAGGGCTCGGAGATTGAGTAGAGTCCGGTGGGATTGCCGTCAAGGTCGACTCCGAATGCAACAGCATACCACTCTACGGACGAATCGAGCACATCGTAAGGCATCTCCTCCTCGGTTCCGGTGTAGAGGATGTCAGCCCAGGTCAGGTTCATGCCCATCGCGTTGTAAAGGTCCAGCATCTCCTGATAGCTGGCGACCATGCTCTCCACGAAAGCCTGGATTCCTGCCTGCCCGAAGTCCTCGACTGTGATGACGCCGGTCGTGTAGGTGTCGCTGCCGCCGGAAACGGTCACGCTGATAAGGTCTGCGGGAGAGCCCTGATAGCTGCCCTTGCCGGCGTAGGTGACGGTCCAGTTGGGATTCTCGACATAGTCCACGTCGGGAGCGCTGGTCCTGAAGCTGGCGGCCACGGGCGTGCCGTAGGTCGTTCCGTCGCTCTTGAGACCGGTCACGACTGCCCTGTAGGGAGTTCCCGCGCTGAGTCCGGTCAGCTGGACCATGTCGTTTCCGTCCCTGAGCACGGATGACAGGTTGGAGCCGAGCCTCTTGACTTCGGCGTAAACCACCTCATCGAGAGAAGAGGTGAGGTCGGTGGTGGCGAAGCAGTACCAGGTGTCGGTCGCGTCACCGGTGCTGGTCACGCTGGCGTTGGCGCTGGTCTGGGTGATTCCTGAAACGCTGACTCCGAACTCCACCGCGCCCTTGAGGGTGGTGAAGTCCACCGAGGCAGGAGTTCCGTAAGTCGAACCGTCCTCATTGAGACCGAACACCACGTATCTGTAGGTGGTCATAGGCTCGAGGCCGCTGAGCACTGTGATATGGGTGGTTCCGGTGGTGACCACGCCGGCGAGGTCCGTACCCTCCTCGGTGAAGGAGGACACGACCCTGTTGATGGCGTTGGCCATCGGAGTCTCGATATCGGTGTAGTAGAATCCGTAGTATGTCTCGTCGTCGGTTCCGTTGTGGGTCACGGTCACGGTGGCTCCGTCGACATCCAGCGCGCCGGCCTCAACCTCGAACACGATGGTGCTCTGGTCAACCTCGGGTTTCTCCGGACGCGGCTCCTCGGGCTTCTGGCAGGCCGTGAAGGCCAGAGCCAGAAGAGAGGCCGACATAAGAAGAGATTTGATTGATGTATTCATGTCCTGAACTAGTTTGCTGAAAGGGTTATACCATCTTCTGAATAGACGAAAGGCAGATTTTGCGCTTCGTTGTCGAGCACCGCATACCAGGGCATGGTGAACTCTCCGGCATCCTCGCTGAAGGTTATCACGAAGCTCTGTCCTATGCCGTATCCGTCTTCGGAATAGGATTCGATGGGAGCGAGCACGTAAGGCTCGAAATTAGGATCCACCCCATAGCCGGCAACGGTGAAGGTCACTGTCCTGGAGTCGAGATCAAGTTCTCCCGTGATGTAGTTCATGCGGCCGGAAACGTAGTCCGTACCTGCGGCTTCCATGATATAGGGGTCTATGTCATAGAAGGTGGCGGTGGTGTAGTCGTCCGACAGTTCAACCCTGACCACATGGTTCTCGTAAGAAGGTGCGCCCTGGCTGGCGAGGTTGGCGTCAGGAGCGAAAGTTCCGACGTACTCATCGGCGATCTTGTAGTACCAGGGGATGTCGGGCACGTCCACGGTGATTCTATCGGAGTAGACCGCTCCGTCGGTGGTCGCGGCCATGGCCTTCACGTAGTTGGTGACTCCGGCGGCCACATGCACGGTCATGCTGTAGGTGCCGTCGGCGGGAGTCTCGAGCAGAGCCACGGAAGACTCCGTGAATCCGGCGTCCTGACCGGACAGCAGCCCGAGCTCGAGGCTGTCCATGTCGGCTGTCACGCCGCTGAAGGTCACGTCGACAGTGACGGTCTGGGCGTATTCGTCCACCTCTATCGTAGAGGGGTCGATTGACACTTCGGGCAGTGCTCCCTTCGCCGCAAAGCCTGCCTCGACCTCATCGAGTTCGAGCACTTTGTTGCAGGAAACGAGAAGCAGCGCGGGAAGAGCTATATATGAAAGCAATTTATTCATTTTCATCAGTATTTAACGTTATGCCGTTTCTCCGCTATAAGGATTCTGCTCGTCTTCACCGATATAGTCGTTGTTGTCGATTTCAGACTGAGGAATCTGGAAGTTCCAGAGGTCGCTGTGCGCAGGCACGACCATCTGTCCCCATACGGGATGGTTGGTTCCGGTGTAGGTGCGGTCTATTCCGAGACCGTTCCTGCGGAGGTCGAAGTATGAGAAGCCTTCGCCCCAGAGCTCGATTCTCCTCTGGAGAAGAATCTCGTCGACGGTCGCAGTGCCGTTCCATGCGGGATCCCTGTACTGCATGAGCTCCTTGAGAACCGTGGTGGCCTCGCCGGTGTTGCCCTGACGTGCGTAGCCTTCAGCCTCGATGAGGTACATTTCAGCGGCCCTCATATAGAGGTAGTCCTGAAGCCACTGGTCCATGAAGCCGAACTTCCTTGAAGCGTAGGGCCTCTTTCCTCCGGCCATGGGAGCTGAAGGGTCTCCGTCGGGTCCGTTGAACAGGGCCTTGCGCCAGTCGCTATTGGGAATCTCGTCGTAGAGTCCCCTGTCGATCAGCTTGGAAGGCTGGTCAAGTCCGGCATATCCCTCGCACTCGTTGGACATGTTGGAGAAGAAGGATGCATATACGGTCTGGGTCTCCGTCGTGTGGTTGAAACCCCACATTACCTCGGGATCCTCGATATCCATGAAACCTCCCTTGAGCCTTTCCTGATCCATCAGGGTGTAGCCCTGGCGGGCGGCATGGGCCGCCGCTGCAGCCTTGTCCCACTGCTGGGTGAAGAGATAGTACCTCGCGGCGATACCCTGGGCTACAGAGTAGTCTATCTCGTTCTTGGAACCTCTGGTGTAGCCGTCGAGGAACTTGAGCGCCTGCTCGATATTGTACTCGATGTGCTCCATCACGATGTTCATCGGGACGCGTCCCTGCCTTTCGCTGACGAGGTCTGCGGGAATCTGGTCTCTGGAGGCGTACACGATAGGAATGGTGGGCGCGTCGGTCCTGAGCACCGCGTTGGGAGTGGTGCCCTCGACGGGATCCTGGAAATACAGGATCAGGTTCATGTAGGCCAGAGCCCTCGTAGCGTATGCCTGTCCGAGATAGCCCCTCGAAGTGGCGTCGGTGGGGTCCTCCTCGGGAACGAAGAAGTCGATGATGGCGTTGGCGTTGTTGATCATCGTGAAGAACTGGCTCCAGAACTGGGCGACACGCACGTAGATGGCGCCGCCGTAGGAGAACTGATAGTCGAATACGCCCCAGTTCTGCTGTCCGGCGAACGCGATGTCCTGGCCCATGAAGTCGCCGATCATTCCGATTGACATGTAGCCGAAGTCGTCGTGGCCGTCATAGGTAGACAGGGCGGTCACCATCCAGGAATAGATTCCCTGGACGTACGAATTCAGGAAGGCGGGGTCCTCGGAAACCATCTGGGACGCGTTCGAACCCGTCAGGTAACTCGTGTAGTCCACGTCGAAGCTCTTCTCGCACGATGTCAGCGCGACTAATCCTGCGGCGAGCGTTATCAGATATTTTTTCATTGTTTTCATCATTTTCGTCTCCATCATTTAAAAAGTGAAGGAAATACCTGCGGAAATGGTCCTCAGAGCGGAGTAGGTGAATCCTGTCTCTCCGGAGAATGACTGACGGACATCGAGACCTCTTCTCGCTGAAGTGTACCAGAGGTTGTCTCCGGTGAGGAAGATTCTGAGGTTCTGGATGTCAAGCTTGTCGGTGAGGCTCTTGGGGAAGGTGTAGCCGAGGGTGACGTTCCTGAGGCTCAGATAGGAGGCCTTGGTGAGGAAGCGGGTTGAAGTCTGGTTCGCATCGAGGTCGCCGTTGTCGAGTCTCGGAATCTGGCTGTCGGTGTTCTGCGGGGTCCACCTGTCGAAGATGTCCTTGTGCCAGTTGGTGCCGACTGTGCCCGCGCCCATCAGGGACGCATAGTTGGAGTCGAGAGTCCAGCCGCCGAGCTGATATGCGAACGAAGCGCTGAAGTCGAATCCGTAGGCTGACAGGAAGGTCGAGAATCCGCCGTAGAGATCTGGAATAGCGCTCTTGCCGGTCGCCCTGTGGGTTGCATTGGTCGCGCTGTATGTGGTTCCCTCGAACTCTCCTCCCTTTCCGCTCTGGCTGTAGACGTTGTACATCGCGCGTCCGTTCTCGGGATCCACGCCCGCCCATTCAAGAAGGTAGAAGTCATAGAGCGAACCTCCGAGCTCCCTCCAGTACTGTCCGTTGTTGTAGCCGGTCTGAGGCTGGTCGGAAGGCAGCTTGGTGATTTCGTTCTTGTAGTGGGTTCCGTTGACTGAAACGGTCCACAGCACGTCCGGGGTCTTCACGAGGTCGGCGCTGATTTCGAACTCGATACCGGTGTTCTTCATGTCCATGTCGTTGACCAGCTGCGTAGAGGGCGATCCCTGGCTCGGAGCGAGAGGACGGTAGTAGATCATGTCCTTGGTCTCCTTGATGAAGAAGTCGGCGTTGATCGAGAGCCTGTCGAAGAGCCTGGCCTCGAAGCCGGCGTTGAAGTTGTCGGACTTCTCCCATGTCACGTCGGGAGCCGCGCGGAAGACTTTCACGATGGAAGCCTCTCCGTCGATTCTGTTGATGGTGTAGAGATCCTCGTAAACCTTGGTCACACCGATGTTGTCGTTGCCCTGGGTTCCGTAGCTGGCCTTGAGCCTGAGGGCGTCAACCCAGCCGACTCCGAGGAGGAATTTCTCCTGCTTCATGTTCCAGGAAGCGCCCACTGACCAGAAGTCGCCCCACCTCTTGTCGGGAGCGAACCTCGAGGACGCGTCCATACGGTAGGAGGCGGACAGGTAGTACTTGTTGGCGTAGTTGTATTCGGCGCGGCCGAAAATTCCCTGGAGGAAATACTCGGTAGTCCGGGAAGTGAGGTCCTGATATACCACGGCGTTGGCGAAATCCGAGGTGTTGGGATCCACGAAATTGGTCATGTGTCCTGACAGAACGTAGCTTACGTCGCTCTTGGTCTCGTGGCCGAGCAGGATGTTGAGGCTGTGGTCACCGAACGTGGGGGTATAGTTGAGCAGCTGGTTGGCGTTCAGGGCCGAGTAGCGGTTCGTCTGCTGCTGTCCGCGTCCGTTCACGGTAGCCGCGTCACCTCCGACAGGGGTCGTATAGTAGTCGTACTTGTCGATGAACACGTCGTAGGCCACGTTGGCGGTGAACTTGAGGTCCTTGAGAATCTGGATGTCAAGGTAGCCGCGTGAGGAGATGTTGTCTGAAATGACCTCGTTCTTGGAGGTCATCAGCTGGCCGTAAGGGTTGCTCAACTGGCCGTAGGGACGGTTCTCGCCCCAGTCGTAGAGGGCTTCGCCGTTGGCGCCGTACTGCCTTTCGCCGGTCTCCAGGTCATATTTGTAGATAGGGTAGATAGGGGCGATGCTCTGTCCGAAATAGAACAGGTTGGAGAAGTTGCCGCTGTTCTCGGAAGAGTTGTAGAGGTTCTGGGTGGTGTTGGAGTACGCCACGTTCAGACCCACCTTTATATACTTGCCTATGGACTGGTCCACTTTTCCGCGGACCGCGATTCTGCTGAAGCCGGAGCCGGGCACATATCCCTGGTCGTCGAGATACGACACCGACATGTAGGCCTGGGTGTTGTCGGAACCGCCGCTGGCGGTCACGTTGTATTCCTGGCGTATTCCGTTGCGGAACACGTCCTTGTTCCAGTTGTCGGTCCACTTGAGGTCGTAGGCGTAGGGGCTGAGCTTTCCGGTGGTCGGGTTGACGAGCTCGGTGTTGCCGACTCCCTTATATACATTATATAAGAGGTATTCGTTGATGAGAGCTCCCGACGCGTATGCGTTCGCCTGTCCGAGCGACATCTGGCCGCCATAGTACACGGAGTTCCTGACGGACTCCCAGGTCAGCTCGTAATAGTCGCCGGGATTGGTGATGACGTCGTAGGTCGGCACGCCGCGGGAGTTCACTCCCACCTTCGCGTCGAAGGTCACGCTAACCTTGTCGGCGGTTCCCCTCTTGGTGGTTATTATGATGACACCGTTGGAACCGCGGGCTCCGTACATGGAGTTGGCGGCGGCGTCCTTGAGCACGGTGATGGACTCGATGTCGTTGGACGAGATGGAATTGAGGCTGCCCTCATAGGGTACGCCGTCCACCACGAGCAGAGGTGACTGCGATGCGGACACCGAACCGAGGCCGCGGATGATTATGTTGGCCGAAGAACCGGGGGGTGCCGGATGAGCTTGAGGTCTGGAGTCCGGCCACCGCACCTTCAAGGGACTTGGAGATGTTGGACGAGCTCATGGACTGGAGCTTTTCGCCGCTGATCTGCTCGGCGGCTCCGACGAATGATGATTTTTTCTGTACTCCGTAGGCGACAACGATGGTTTCGTCGATAAATTCGTTGTCGGGTTCAAGCTCGGCGTTGACGAAGTTCTTGCCGTCGACGGCAAGTTCCAGCGTCATGTAGCCGATGGAGCTGAATTCCAGAGATCCGTCTTCGGGCGCTTCGATGGAGTAGTAGCCATCTGCGTCGGCGGCGACTCCCTGGGTCGTGCCCTTGATGATGACGGATGCGAACGGAATACCTTCGCCAGTGGATGCGTCGGTCACGTTTCCGGTCACAGTGATGTTCTGCGCCGAAACGCCGACCGCCAGCAGAGCCGACAGGGCGGTAAGAAACAGTTTCGCTCTTCTCATAAGCATTTTCTTTGATTAAACATTATACTAACTACACGTAGAATCGAATCTGTATTTTCTAACGGGCGTTTTTCAGTGCAGAAAGGATACTCAAGGAATTAACCCTCAACACTATGGCTACATACGCTTATATTCGAGTCAGCACACAGATGCAGACTCTTGAAAATCAAAGATTTGAAATCTCACAGTGGTGCAAACGCCAGCAGCTTGAAGTCGATTTCTGGATAACGGAGACCGTTTCCGGTATGGTGCGGTGGGAGAAAAGGAAACTCGGACGTACGGTGCGCAGGATGAAGAAGGAGGACCTGCTCGTATGCACTGAGATTTCGCGTCTCGGACGCAACATGCTCATGATCATGTCCGTACTGAATGCATGCACACAAAAAGGCATATTCATCCGTACCATAAAGGTCAATTTCAATCTTTCAGACAGTATAAACTCCAAGATAGTCGCTTTCGCCTTCGCTCTCGCGGCGGAAATCGAAAGGAACCTGATTTCCCAGCGCACACGCGAGGCGCTGGCGGCGAAAAAGCAGGCCGGCATGCATCTGGGACGTCCCAGCGGGCATACCGCCAAAGTCAGCAGAGTCCGGGAAGACATGGACAAGATAGGCATTCTGCTCGCCGAAGGAGCCAGCAAGGCGTCCGTGGCGCGCATGTATAAGGTGCATCGGAATACCTTATATAGATGTCTGAAACAGCAAAACGAGTAATCTATAGTTTTACCTGATATTTTGCTTATGATTTTTTTAAAATGATTGCTGAATTTATTTTAAATCGTAAGTATTTCGTAGGGGTTTCATATCAGTTGGGTTTTTAATCAACTGTATATCAATATGTAATTGATTTGTTTTTTCTGAAATAAATTTCTAATTTTGCCGGAAGTTTGCACATAAAAACGCCCGTTTAAAAGTGCAGCGGAAATCACCGGTTGGACAATAACGTGTAGTTAGTATAATGTTTAATCAAAGTAAATGCTTATGAAAAAAGCGAAACTGTTTCTCAGCGCCCTGTCGCTGTTCATGGCAGTTGGCGTATTCGCTCAGAACATGAGAGTAACGGGTACCGTCACTGACGCATCGACAGGCGAAGCGGTTCCTTACGCATCCCTCATGGTGAAGGGCACGCTCAACGGCACTTCCTCAGATGCAGAAGGAAACTACTCGATCAACGTTCCCTCCGACGGAGTGCTCGTGTTCTCCGCAGTGGGATATGTGACCATCGAGGAAAATGTAGACAGCCGCGCAAAGATTGACGTGGCTCTCGAACCCGACAGCGAGTTCCTCGACGAGACCATCGTCGTGGCCTACGGAACCGCCAAGAAGTCATCATTCACCGGTTCAGCCGGCACCGTCGGCGGAGAAAGCATCTCCAGGCGTTCGGTTTCCAATGTGACCAAGGCCCTCGAAGGCATGGTCGCCGGTATCACCGTGACCTCAGGCTCCGGCCAGCCAGGATCCAGCTCAGGAATCACCATCCGCGGTACCGGTTCCATCAACGCAAGCTCCAGCCCTCTCTATGTGGTTGACGGCATACCTTTCGACGGAACTCTCGCTTCCCTCAACCCCAACGACATCGCTTCGATGACCGTGCTCAAGGACGCTTCCGCAGCAGCCCTCTATGGTGCGCGTGCGGCAAACGGCGTGATCATGATCACCACCAAGCGCGGTTCCGAGGGTCGTGCGGTGGTCAACTTCCGCGGACAGGTTGGACTGCAGTCACGCTCAGTGAACCGCTACGACCTCGTCTCACAGGACCAGTATGTCGAGCTGACCTGGGAGGCTCTGAAGAACAACTACTACCTCAACGGAGGCTACTCTCTCGATGAGGCCAAGTCACTTGCTTCAGCGCAGCTCGGAGCCACTCTCGGCGGTGAGTACTACAACCCCTACAAGAACTACACGTGGGCGACACTCATCGACCCTGAGACCGGAATGATCCAGCCCGACGCCGTTTCAGCATGGAACGAGGACTGGATGGACGCCATCACCAACAAGTCAGCCATCCGCCAGGACTACAACCTCAGCGTGAGCGGCGGCGACGAGAAGACCAAGTACGCATTCTCAGTCGGCTATCTCGACGACAAGGGAGTGCTCACCACCACCGGATTCAAGCGCTACTCCCTGCGCACCAACGTTGACCACAACGTCAACGAGTGGATGCAGCTCGGCGCCAGCGCAAGCTACTCCTACACCGACCAGGCCAGCACGTCCATCGAGGACGGATCCTACACCAGCAACGCCTGGTACACCGCCCAGTTCATGGCACCCATCTACCCTGTCTACCTGAAGGACGCCAACGGAGCCGACCTGCTCGACGACAACGGCCAGAAGCAGTATGACTACGGCGACGGCGCCGTGGGCAACAACCGTCCCACCGCCTCCAGGTTCAACACCCTCGGAGACCTTGAGGAGAACAACTACGAGACCCTCTACGACAACTCCAGCGTCCGCGCCTACGCCGTGCTCGGCGGAGACAACGACTCCATGGGCATCTTCAGGGGCCTGAGCTTCACCACCAACTTCGGTGCCGACATCGCCAACCGCAGGGTTTCCACCTACACCAACCCCTACCACGGCGACGGACTCTCAACCCAGGGAAGCATCGACAAGTATTCGACCCGCACCTTCTCATACACCTGGAACCAGATTCTCAAGTATGAGCGCACCTTCGGAGACTTCCACTTCCTCGGCCAGCTCGGACATGAGTTCTACAACTACGAGTATCAGTACCTCTACGGCGGCAGGACCGGCGTATATCCCGGAATCTTCGAGCTCGCTCCCGCTTCCGACGCCACCTCCACCAACAACTCCTACTCCGAGACCTACCGCATCGAGTCCTACTTCGGACGTATTGCCGCCGACTTCGCCGACAAGTACTACCTGGAGGCCACCTGGCGTACCGACGGTTCCTCACGTTTCCACAGGGACCACCGCTGGGGCCAGTTCTGGTCGCTCGGAGGATCCTGGAGACTCTCCGAGGAAGGCTTCATGGAGGATGCTTCATGGGTCAACAACCTGACCCTCAGGCTCTCATACGGTGAGCTCGGAAACGACGACATTCTCACCTCCACAGGCGCCAGCAACTTCTACCTCTGGCAGTCATTCTACGACCTGACCTACCCCAACGCCTCCCTCGCCGGAGCTGTGCTCGCCACCCTTGAGAGCACCGGAATCTCCTGGGAGACCAAGGGCAGCTGGAACGTCGGCATCGAAGGAACCTTCTTCGACCGTCTCGTCGACCTGACCGCCGAGTACTACTTCTCAAGGACCAGCGACATGCTCCTGAGCTACCCTATGGCCATGTCCACCGGTTTCACCGGCTACAACGCCAACGTCGGCTCCATGACCAACCAGGGTGTCGAGGCTTCGATCAGAGTCAACTGGGCCAACAAGTCCAACTTCCGCGCGAACTCCACCCTCATGGGCTACTTCAACAGGAACAAGGTGACCGCCCTGACCGAGACCGACGAAATCACCTACGGCTCGCAGGTTGTCAAGGTCGGAATGCCCATCTACACCTACTACGTATCCAAGGTGGCAGGAGTTGACCCCGCCAACGGACAGCTCCTCTACTACGCCTACGAGAAGGACGAGAACGGCGAGATGGTTCCCGGTTCGGAATACGTGACCTCCGATCAGACCGCGGCCAACAACAGCAGGTACTACGTCGGCAGCCGCCAGCCCCTGTTCCAGGGCTCCTTCGGTTCCGAGTTCTACTTCGGCAACTTCGACTTCAGCTTCCTGACCTCATTCTCAGTGGGCGGCAAAGTCTACGACTCTGTCTACGCCACCACCATGGAGCCTCAGTATGTTGGAACCAACTTCAGCACCAACATCCTGCGCCGCTGGCAGAAGCCCGGCGACGTGACCGACGTGCCTGCAGTGATGCTCAACTCCGGCCGCCTCGCAGCAGACCGCTGGCTGATCGACGCATCCTACTTCGCGATCAAGTCAGTGCAGCTCGGATACACCCTTCCCGCCAGATGGACCGAGAAGGCGGGCATCCAGTCTCTCAGGATCTTCGCTACCGGCGACAACATCGCCCTCTTCAGCAAGCTGAACGGAATGAACCCTCAGTACAGCACCTCAGGCGGCACCGACTTCGTCTATGCTCCCACCAGGGCCATTTCTGTAGGTATCGACATCAACTTCTAAACTTACGGAGAAATGAAAAAATTACTTTATATATTCCTTGCCGTGGCAGGTCTGAGCCTTACCTCCTGCAACCCGGAGATGCTCGACACCAACCCCACGGACAAAGTATCGGGAACAACGATGCTCAACACCACCGACGGAGGCTACCAGGCCCTCAACGGAACCATCCGCATGCTCTGGCAGTGGGGATGGACGACCTCAGGCAACCAGCACCAGTGCGTCGGTCCCCAGGGCTACAACCTCACGGCCGACCTCATGGGAGAGGACATGGTGATGGCCGCAAAAGGCAACGGCTGGTTCTGGTTTGACTACCTCTACGACGTGAAGTCGGATTTCACCAGTTCTGCATTCCGCTCATACGATATGTGGAACTACTACTACACCCTGATTTCAAACGTCAACTACATCATCAACGCCAAGGACACGATGGAAGGCACCGAGGCTGACGTGAACTACATCATCGGCAACGCCTACGCGATCCGCGCATACTGCTACGCCTACCTTGGAATGATCTTCGCCCGCAGCTACATCGGCCACGAGGACAGGCTCTGCGTGCCCGTCTACACCGAGAACACCGTTTCCGGAACTCCCGGAAAGGCCCGCGAGACCAACAAGGTGGTGTTCGGCCAGGCTATGAGCGACATCAACAACGCAGTCGACCTGCTCCAGGGCGCGGCCAGGCAGCATGTGTCCCACTTCGACCAGTACTCTGCCAACGGTCTGAAGGCCCGTATCGCCCTCTACATGGGTGAATACCAGACCGCGCACGACGCCGCCGTGGAGGCCCTCAAGGGAGGCGCTTCCTACACCTTCGACCCCGACTACCACTTCAACAGCGCTAGCGACGCCAGTGTCCTTTGGGGCGCAGAAATCATTGCAACTCAGGGAACTACCAACCCCCAGTTCCTCGCCCACATGGACCCTGATTTCGGCGGTTATGGCGATGACGCCCGCAAGTGCTGCTCAGAGTGGCTCTACTCCAGGATAGGCGACAACGACGCAAGGCGCGGCTGGTGGGTTGAAGAGCTCATGCCCGATGGCGTGACCATGGCTCTCCAGCAGACCAAGTTCCAGTTCGGCAATAAACAGGGCTGGGGTTCTTCTGTGACAGACCCGACGACTAAGGCAGACCACATCTTCATGCGCGCTCCCGAGATGATGCTCATCGTGGCTGAGACCGCCTGCCGCCTC
>OIEN01001120.1_pt1 | contig 13034 bp, 10 predicted proteins | sample 1581741 | NCBI WGS metagenome assembly OIEN01 (sample SAMN01760944, study PRJEB22395) | human gut metagenome | reverse complement strand
GCAAAATTACAATCAAACCATAGGGCATGCAATGTGTATTTCTTAGAATGCTTACGATTTTTTTTGCAATTTCATTAATAAAGAATACAAAGAGATTTTTATTCAGAAAGTTGATGATTTGCGTTTAATAGCAAAAGAAAAGAATGTTAATATTGAGCATGAAAAATGGCTCATAGAAATGTATTCTTTGTATAAATAATGATATAAAAATGAGAGGTGGACCAATATAAATAGGAAGGGTTCGTAAATAGGAACAGTGTCAATCCTTTAGTCTGTCATTCATTTGGTTCAACATTACTTTCGGATAAATATCTTACTTTCAGATATTTATCCGAAAGTAAGATTTTAGATAATCAGGTTTGTTAAGGATTGACACAGTTTGAATTACAGTCTCAATATGGATAATAGTTACTTTTTATTTTATTGCTTTTTATATTGTAATAGTCTTCTAATAGCATAGATTGTTTATTAAGAAGCATTTTCCTAGCTAAGTCTTCTCCCATCATAGCATTTAATAGTTCAACAGATGAAGTCCTTTCAAAATATATTGAGCATATATAAATGATAAGGTCAGTAGTATATTCTCTTCCTTGAATTTTATACCCTCCTATATGCTCATCAAATAGATATAAGTCTTCAGGAGAAATAAAGCCCGACATTGTTACATCGACTATAGCTGGACAATCTGTTTTTTGCGAAAAGTTTCTTTTTAAATTAGGAAACCAATGGTGCATCGATGGACAATCTACATGACAAAGCGTATTCGGCATTAGTATGATTTTTTCCTTCATGAAAAATAATTCTTTAAGTGCATCTATTCCTCTATTATATGGATAATATAATAGAACTTTGTCATAGTATTTAAAATCTCGCGTTAAGGCTTGAGAACAAATACGTTGTACTAAACTGCAAATAACAACAAGATTTGCATCTATATCTTTTATTATCTTTGCACTGTCATTATTCCCAATTATGAATCCAGCCGCACCTAATTCTTTGTAGTAAAGAATCATGTCTTTAGAAATTGATAAATTGGGATCCTGCCATAATATAACAAATTTTAACCCAGCCTTAACAATATTGTTCAAATGCTCTTCATATTCTTCCCTTGTTCTTGGCATATAACATGACCCTTTTCTATGTGTTTCTATAGATGTGCGCGTATTTATAGAATCATTCATATATGGAGGCACAAATAAAAAGCTGATGTTCTGCTGATTTTTCTTATAAAACGATAGTAACGTTTTTGAGAAATTATATGGTACTTCAAAAAGTTTATTCATTGTATATTATTGATATTTGATTAAAATGATACAGTTCATAATAAATTGTTTATGAACTGTATCTAAAATTTTAACGGTCTTTAAACCATGGTCCCCAACAAGTACAATGACTTCTGAGTTTTGCCATCTTTATAATACGATGGCATTGTTTTTTTACTTCAAATTCAATAACCATATTATATAAATTTATATGTTAAACAAATAGGTATCCTCTTTATTGATACCTTTCTTATAATATTTTTATTCCTCATTTAAATCTCTATAGAAATATTCATTACTTTCTATCATAAGATCATAAAATTTTTTTTTCAGATTTTTATTGCACTCAAGACGGGGATATTCTTTAGGATTAATACCTACAAATGTTTCTCTATAAGTAAGTCCAGGGTATTCCTCTATTCTACAACCACCTCCACATATGTATCGTAGTTCACATGTATTACATGGTATAAGATTTGTGATAGAGGTTAAACTTTCAGCTGTAATAGCTTCATCGTTTATATCCTTAAACTTTTTAGTTCTAATATTCCCTATTGATTTTAGGTCGCTAATTCTTGGGCAAAGAAAAACATCACCAGTGGAATTAATACTGATACTCCCAAAAGAACAGTTTGTTATCTTAGGGTTATCTGTTAGTGTCTTTACAAATTCCCATAGTTTATAATCGGAACCATAAAGTTCTTTTTGGATGTTAGACATTAGTTCTCTATATTCAGAATTAATGTTTTCTGCATTTGATATACATCGACCATTGAGTAACTCCTCAGAAAATCTCAATTCAAAAGCATCGTTTTCGTATTTTTGAATTAGTACTTGTGCAAATTCAATATATTTATCCATATACTTTCGTAAGCTATCTAAAGAAGGTGTGATAGCTATAGATGTATACACACCGTTAGATATAAAAGCATCTACGGCGGCAAGTGCTTTTGAAAAACTCCCTTTACCTCTAATGAGAGCATTAGATTCTTCAGAAAAACCATCTATACTAATTTGAACTGATGAAATGTATTTAGATAGAGCTGTTATTCTTTCTGATGATAGCTGTGTCCCATTTGTAAGTATCTTAACTTCAAGCCCCATTTCATAAGCCGTTCTTACTATTTCTTCAAAATCAGTACGTATTGTTGGTTCACCTCCAGAAAATGTAATCGATGTACCGTTACTTATTTTAGTAAAGTCGGATATAAGCTTTTTAATTTCTTGTGTTTCTAATTCATTTCTTTCGGCCTTCCCAGAAAACATATAACAGTGTGGACAAGAAAGATTACATCTGTTGGTAAGATACAAATGCATTGTTTTATCAACACGTTGTATATTAGGGCCTTGTTTGTAAAATTTTCTTGCTTCAATTTGTGTTACTACAAATTTCACATCTGAACTATCAATAGAAGGAATCTTTAAAATTTCTTCAATTGATAGTCCTGAATGAAACAAATTGAATACGTATTGTTGTTGTGTAGAGTCTAATACTATCCAGTTTGCTTCCTCTGGTGCTATTATAAGTATTTTCTCATTATGATTTACTATACTAATATTATCTGGAAAATCATAGATTTTACCTGAATCAATATTATATTTTGCCATTATATCTATTATTACTTCACAATTGTTATAATCTATTACAAATGTATATTATTGTTTTTATTTGTCTATTAATCTGCTAATATATTCTGACTCCTTGGCACACCATGGGTTGTTTAATACATGTCCCAATTGTGTAGCTTTAAGATTATATATCTTATCAAGAGGTTCCTTGTGTTCAGAAGATAATATTTCACATCTGACCGGTCCGTCATTGTCAACTACAGACAATCTTTCACCACCATCGGTAATCTTCCCTTCCTTGATTTTAAGTATATCATCAACTCTCATGTAAATATTGTCATTTGGGCCCTTTACCTCCGTATAAATAAGTTCAGACCTTTTCACCGGACATGCAAATACTACCTTGTTCTTGTTCCTTTTATATTTTACCCTTTCTTTCTTGTCTATAATCTGAGATACAGGGACTCTGATAATTTTTGCATTGTCATAAGCCAATACGATATATTCGTCGTCCTCTTTGATACAGAGAGACAACTCGGTATCTTCCCAGTATTCATCCTGAGTTATCATATACTCCCCATTTGGCAGGAAGTGCATAATGCAGGACATATCAACACCGTAATTATCTTCCCAGGAATGTATAGGATTCTCCCTTAAGACAGAAGTCGCTATAGGTGTTATATTACTTTTAATTTCCAGAGCTTCTATTACAGGGCTCCTTCCTATATTGTCATCAGCTGTTACAGCTATGGTAGTGTTGACTGCGTCTTGTAAATCTTCGTCAATTTCAGCCTTTTTCAGTAATCTATTAACTTCATCTTCCCTTCTGTTCTTAAACATTTCCAGATCATCACCCAGCAACGGCCATGTAGAGGATCCTTGTCTCTGATAGCATATACCATCAAGTTCAATAGGCTTTTGACTTGGCTGTATTTCCAGGGCATATACGTACTTGTTGTTATTCTCTGATGTCTTGATTCTGATTCTCGAATTTGCATCATTGCCGAACTTCTGCACGATATTGTTCCTTATATGAAGGTCCAGTTTGTCCTTACCTCCAAAGAACTCAATGTCATTATTCAGTCCAGATGCCACTCCTTCATTGTTTACTCCAAGGTAAAGTGTACCACCTTCAGCATTCAGGAATCCGCAAATTACTTTCATTAGTTCAAGAGTCTGTGCCTTGACATCAGCGCGCATATTGTTTCCTGCCGGATAAACAGTTGTTGTCTTGAACTCTCTCGTCTGGTTCTCTTCTCCGAAGTATTCCGGTTCATCTCCATCTACGTGGATGTTAAGCTCTTCGTTGATCTTCTTTCTTATGGCTTCTCTTTCATTGTGCATACCGAATCCTTTGAGAGAATTGTACCCAAGAACAAGCTTGCATAAACGGCCCAGATGCTCGTCATTACTCTCTGACATAAGTTTCCATACCATGTCATTCCTTTCCGGAATATCCATACATGCCATCAGCTGTAGCTCGTAAAGCTTGCTCTGCAACATAGGGTAGTTGCTTATCATCATGCTGTAATTGCTTGTAAGCTCTTCAAGCTTTCTTTGTTCAACTCTTCCGTTGATTGCGAAATGCTGAAGCATCTGTATAAGGCGCATTCGTTCACTGTAATAGACAGCTGCATCCGAATCCTTGACAAGATAGGTAAGCAATCTTGCGAAAGCAAGATAGTTATATGTCTTTATATAGTCATTGTCCAGAACGGCCATTCGGTCGATTATGTTGATAAGCTCAGCTACATACTCATAGTCCATCATAACCTCCTGTTGCTGTTCCTCTTCTTCCTTGACTTGTGAAGCTATCTCATATACCTTATCGTCTGCGTAGTTCATAATAAGGGTTTCAAATGCATCCCTTACATTGAAACTTTCAACTGTCTTGAACAGAAAGACTCCTTCAATGGTTCCTGTTGAACGTATGTTATCTATCTGTACCCTTATATAGTTACCTGCCTCAATATCTGACATGTCATCTGTTATAGGAACCTGAACAGTGTAGCCGTATTCGCTTACACACAAACAGAATGAATTCTTTATATCTGTAACAAGGCATACAATCTCTTCACATATAGAGGTCATCTCCCTTACGAAATTATTCATAAGGTCGGTTATGATAAAATTTAGGTTTCCGTCCTGGTCAACGCTCAGTACCTTTGCTTTTATCAGATATGGTCTGTTGTCAATATCGCAGAATGCCCTTTCATCAATAAGGAGATTGTATCTCACTATATTCCTGATAGCGAGCTTTCCTTCTCCGTAATAGGTGGGATCCTCTATCTCAAATATGAAATGGCTCGGGTCTTCAAGATCCTGATGCTTTACCCTTATCAGGATTTCATCGCCTACTTCCGGCTTTACTTTCTTTTTTCTGGATTTTGGAATGATATATTCAGTTCCATTGATAACACCATTCTCTACTTCTTTCCAGAACTTCTGATAGGCTGTGAGTGATATCTCTTTTTCCTTTAACGGTGTAATACTACTGTTAAGATATATCTGGATATTATGCCAGGGTAACATCTGTTCCGGCAGTACAGCGACCTGTTTGCTTCTGGTATCAATCGGGTGTAATTCTATTTTTCCTTCATAAACCTGAAGTTTTGAGTTCTTTCCGTTGAACGACTGCATGAATGTAGATTTACCTTGTGTCTGCGGAAGAATGGATGATGTTCTTATCGCCAACATCGTCAGGTCAGAAATCTCGTTCCAGTTGAACTCAAGCTTGCTCTGCTCAACTTCTGTCAGACACCTGAATGCCTTCTCAAACAATACATCATTTTTACTGCCTTTTATGTATGTAAGATACCTATAGAACATTGCCCTGATAAGTTGACGGTCTATATTGTCTTTTTCGTTCATTAAAAGCAGCTGTATTGCAAGTGCAGCTATTAATTTCTTGAGATCTGTATGCTCTTTCTCTGTTGTTATAGCCGCCAACCTGTCAATTTTATTTCTGCTTTGGTTAATGAAGAGTTCGAGCATGGATATGAAAGCACTCCTGAATGGCTCTCTCATCCAGTTGTCCTTGTTCCCTTTTATTATTATATCAAAGATATTAAGAACCTTTGCTTCCATGAGTTCCTTATCCAAGGAGAACAGGCACATTAATACCTTTAATCTTCTGTCCGGATCATAAAGGAACCCTGATTTGTTTAACTTCGTAAGAAGGATATCTGTTTTTCTTATCTGCTCGTCTCTCTTTACTGTATCTATAGCTTCTAGAAATATATCAGCGTGTTGTGCAGCGTCAGATAGCATTTTCTGGTATCTGCTCCTTTCCGTGTCTGAACAGTATAGCAAGACATCTGAATCTTCCAACAGATAGATGCAGACCATCTTGAACCTTTCAAGAAGGTATCTGTTTCCGTTTCTTCTTGCTGTCACCCATGTATTCATATTCCTGTCAAGCAGGTCAATGGTCATCATTACCCACTCTTCATTACCGGTTTCATAAAGTTCCCTTATCTCTCTGAATATCTTACTTTTCTGGAATTGCCTCTTGAACCACTCAATCATCTTTACATCTGTTTCAACTTCCGACAGTACATCTTCTATAGTTAGATAAGGAAGGCTGTAAGTTCTGGCTTCCCTTTTTATTAGTTCAAAGAATATTCTCCCTGATATAATTTCTTTTACCCGACACTCAATCCTTTGATGTAAGTATAGCTTGTCTAAACCAATTGCTGGTAGCTTGAATGTGAAGTGATGCCAGTCTGCAATCTCATAGTATGGGTTTGGAAGATGTGAACAGTCTGTCTTTACCCAAAATGGATACACCTCGTTTTCTTTATATAACCTCATGAGAAGTGGCTGTGTATCCTGGACAAACAGCGGTTCACCTTCCCGTAACTCCTTTACAATACAGGCTATATCTTCAGGCTTTTCATCATCCTTCTGAAAATCAAACAGCAAGATGTTATGCTCTTTCCCATTAGCTTCAACTTTGTAGAATGTTCTCTTGTTTTCTGTTATTACTTCCTTCACTGGAAGGAGGTAAGATTGTCCTAATTTATAATTCATGTATTTAGTATTTTTTAATCGAAAGTAATTAATATGATTTCTACAACTAAATAAGATGTCCAATCTATATTCCTTATTTATGTTTATTTGAATAATAAACTGCTTATTCAGCTGAAATGCAAAGTAATAAAACTTTATATATCATATTTTTTACTCTGCATTCGAATATCTGTATATATAGCTCTATTTTTCATAAAGCTTTGTATACGTGACTGGACACCTTTCTAAAATTTATGCTTCTTTAAAGATTGCCTCTTCACCATCATCCCTATATTCAGCTAAACATTCACCTGCATCACTAGGTTTATAGCATTCACATTCATTATTGTCGTCCCACTCTGCAAAAATACAACCTTTACAGCTGTTATGTCGACCTCTTACTACACGATACCAACTATCGTTTTCTTCGGAATAGAATTCTTCTCCTATAGCGTATTCCATAATGTTATATTATAAATTAAGTTTGATAAATAGATTCATTTTATATGTAAATATACCTCTAATCTATTATTACTTAATAAGTTAATGGACTTTTTATCTATTTTAGAAAATTAATATTTCTGAATAGAGCATTTCTACTATGACCTGTCAGATATTTTCCGTTAGCCTTATAAGAATTACATAACTCGCCATGCAATATAAGTTGTTTTACACTCTGCCAGTTTGCTTCCCATGCTTTATCGAAAGTAACTTTAGGTGTTCCATCTGCCCGATGCAGTGTTCGAAAACATGGATTTGCTACCTCATCAGGCTTATGCCCGAACACATAAATCAAAATTCCTGCAGCAGCTCCTAGAATAGTCCCCCCAGCTATATAGCCTGCTTTTTTTAGTTTTTTTTTGTTTTCTCTTTTCATGACTTATATTGGTATCAGATTGGTTCGCTGATTACCATGGCACAAATTTAGGGAACTATAATCATTGGAAAAATACACGTGTAACTTTACAAAATTATAATGATTTAGCTTTAATCTCTCTGCGGGCTATACCTCGTACAGCTATTAAAGGTTTTATGTTTCTTACTTCTTTGCCGTTAATTGATGTATTTATTGCAGACATATTATGGCGTAAGTCTTCAGATTTAAACTTTATTCCTTTTTTTGTGAGAAACAGATTCGCAAAATAATATGGATAATATTTACGTTGGTTTCTTTCGTTTGTTGTATATAATTTTAGGTCATCTGAAACATCAAGAACCCATTGTGCAAAATCTTTATTGCTTAGTTTCCAAAACCATTTTTCTTCAGAATTCTTTCCGACTAGCCCATATTGTTTAGCACATTCAATATATATATTTAATTTAGGTACTATATTTTCTACCCAGTTAGCACTCTCATAGCCATCATTGACTTTCATTTCCACATATTCTATAATATTACCATGTTCTATAATTCTGGAATTATTTATATTTTCGTTTGATATAATATCTGAATCTAATTCTTTAAGCTTATTAATTGCATTTATACAGCCAAGTTCTTTTGATTCTAATAAATATCCGATAGCTCTTATCTTGTTCTTCTTAACCCCTAATCCATCCAAATACATTACTCCATAGTCATAAAGTGCTTCTCCTCGCACATTTATATTTTGACTTGCAATTGCTTTTTCAAACCAAAATAATGCGTTCTCATAGTCTATTTTTATGATACGTCCATCACAATAATATCTTCCAATATGACTATATGATTGTTCGTAGCCATTTTCTGCTGCTATATTAAACCAGTAAAAAGCTTTATCATGAGCAACTGGAGTTCCAATTCCACATTTATAAAATAATCCTAAAAGAAATTGCGCTGGTACATGTTTATTTTCTGCTGAACATTTCATCCACTTAAAAGATTCATTCCAGTCAATCTTATATTGATAAAGGTGGAAAGCATATGAATAGGCAGCTTTCTTATGATCCAAACTTCCAGCTTTCCTATACCATTCCATGGCTTTTTCTTTATCCAAGTTTTTATATATTTTCCCAAGATGAAGCATCGATGTTATATCTCCATTATTTGCAGCTTTTGTAAACCAGTATATAGCTTCTTCTTCGTTTGGTTTACAAGAAGGTGTACCTTTATAGAAAATTACGCCAAGGTTTCTTTGGTTTTGAGTATTATATTCCGAGAAAGCCAAGAATATCTCTTTGGCTTTCTCAATATTTTGCTCTATACCTTTTCCTTTATAATAGCATGTAGCCAGATTGCATGCACAATCGGCATCCCCCTTTTCATATCCTCTCTTATACCATAAAATTGCTTTAGATAAGTCCATTTTTATATTTTCTCCTTTTTCATATATTCTTGCAATACTGAAACAGGCATCCTTATTTCCCAATTCCACTGATTTTTCATATAGTTCCAGTGCCTTAGGTATATCTTTCTTTATTCCATACCCCTTTTCATAGCACATTGCCAACCGACTAAATGAACGCATGTCTCCGAATTCACACCCTCTTGTATATAATTTAAATGCTTCTTTATAATTATCCCCTGGTATAATTTTTTTTATATACCAATCACCTAAAAGATTCGATGATTTACTTAAACCTAATTCAGATGATTGTTGTAATAATTCTTTGGCATGTATCATATTTTTTTCTTTTTCGATTCCTAAAAAATACTCGAGAGCTTGTTCAAAAAGTTCTTCAGCTTGTTCTAATGCGCAATTATTCATCGTTCTAATAAATTTCAGTGTTTTACGATATTAGTTCTTATTCTGTTTATATTAGATTCTTCAAGTTTCGCAAGTTAATAGATAACCTTCTTCTTGGGATATAAAAGAGGCACAGGGATTTCCGCATATCGCAGAAAATGAGTAATTTTATAGTTGCAAATCAAAACATTACTCAGCCCTATGCCCTTGCACAAAGTTACAGACTTTCTTTCAGAAATCAGCGCATTTTTTAGAAAAAATGACGCACATAAAGCGATGTATTCCATACTGGACGTTATCAAATGGTTAAGAATGAATGAATCCACCTTGTTCGGCATGAAGAGCAAGTGCAATAATGTGTATCCGTTGTTGCAGGTGTTCCAGGCTTTGCTGTTGTACCCGTGTTTCATGGTCCGTAACCCTTATCGTTTCACCGGGTCTTCCTTAAGCGGCTTGCTGGGATGCAAGAAAGACGTGTTCTACCGCTTCATGAGTAATCCCAAGATAAACTGGCGGAAGTCCGTCTATCACCTCACCCTTCAGCTTTGGTCGAAGATCAGACTCCGTTCCGGGCGCAAGGAAGGCACGGTCTGCCTGATAGTCGATGACACGGACTATCCCAAGACGGGACGGCGCATGGAGAACATCGGCAGGGTGTTTTCCCATGTCCATCACAGGTGCATCCTCGGTTTCAAGGCTTTGTTCCTTGCCGTCACGGACGGGACAACCCAAATGCTTCTGGATTTTGCACTGCTGGGTGAAAAAGGAAAGGATGGAAAGTTCGGGATGTCCGATGAAGAGCTCGCAAGACGTTTCACCAAAGGACGTGACAGCGGCGACGCCTTGCAGGAGCGTATCGGTGAATACACGGCAAAGAAAACCGACCTGATGATTGCCATGATAAGACGCGCCATCCGCAAAGGGGTCAGGTTCAGGTATGTGCTGGCAGACAGCTGGTTCGCCTGCAAGGATGTCATCCGGTTCATCCGCTCCCGCCACGTCAGGTGCGATTACCTGGGCATGATCAAGGTGGGAGAAAACAGCAGGACAAAATACTGTCTGGACGGGAAGCCCTATACCGCGCCGGCCTTGATCAGGCACCTTGACAGGCAAGGCAGGCGGAAGTACAGCAGGAGACTGCGTTGCTATTACATCGTGGCGGACGTGACCTTTACGGATACCAAGGTACGTCTGTACTTTGTCAGGAGAAGCAAACGGGGCGCATGGAACGGCCTGATGACCACGGACATACGGCTTGAGTTCCTTGAAGCGTACCGGATTTATGCCCAAAGGTGGTCTTTGGAAGTCGTGTTCAAGGAAGCGAAGGGGCTGTTGGGGCTGGGCAAATGCCAGGCCGGCAACTTCGCCTCGCAAATCGCGGCGACATCCCTGACGGCTTTGCAATACAACATCCTTTCCTTAGTGAAGAGGTTTGCAGCCTACGAGACCATGGGAAAGCTCTTTGAAGACGTAACCAAGGATTCTTTGGAACTGTCCGTTGCGGAAAGGATATGGGGCGTCATGCAAGAACTGGTCATTGCGGTTGCGGAACTCTTCGGATTGACTGACGAAGATATCTATCAGGCTATCATCAACAGGGAGGAAGATATGAAACATATTTGCGACATTTATAGATTAAAAGCTGCAAGTTGAACTTGCGAAACTTGAATAAATAAAATGAGTTTTACTGATAGAATGGGTATAGAAATACCTGAACCACAAATTACAGTACGAAATGATGCTCCCCTATCATTAAGAAATTATCTTCTTTTGCTGATGCAGAGATATGAGAAGAGTTTGAAAAAATTCGTTCTTATGTATGCCTTGTTACAAAAGAAGCCGAGGATCCTAATAATTGGGGTGAAAATGATTTTATGAAAGCAGAAATACAATCCATTATACAGGATTGCCCTTGGTATCGTATCTATGATTTAATCGAGTTCTTTTATGCAAAATTGCTTTTCAATAAAGCTGATTTTGAAAAGGAGATAAATGAATATTTTGTAGAGAAAGGTATTGGTTGGAAACTTTCAGAGGGGCTGATTGAAACAAGAGGAGAAGAGGCATTTGAAAAGAAAATTGCCGAAGCAGCTGTAGAACTTGGCAATGTTAAACTTTTAACCTCACAGAATGAAATACATGAAGCTCTAAAAGATATGTCTAAAAGACCTAATCCTGATATAACCGGATCCGTACAACATTCATTAGCAGCACTAGAATGTCTTTGTAGGGAAATAACAGGTGATAAAAAATCCACTTTAGGCAAACTTATGAATGATCATCCGGATATTGTTCCTAAACCATTGAATGATGTGATAAGTAAAATTTATGGTTTTGCATCAGAACAAGGTCGTCATCTTAAAGAAGGGGGCGAACCAAATTATGAGGAAGCAGAACTCATTGTACATCTAAGTGCTTCTTTATGTGCATACCTCGCTAAAAAGAATTTTTCTAAGGATGGATTATAATTTGGATGATTCTGAAAAATTAAAACGTGTCAATTCTTTAATTGGTCTGATTGCAGTTGATATTTTATACAGTGCTGAAACTTAGGTTGCTATCCTAAGCAAATTGGTTAGATTTTATAAGAATTGACACAGTTTATTTATTACTACAACTTTAATATAATCCTATTCTTCAATGTATTTTATAGCTAAATTAATCAGAGCCAGGCACCGCATATACCAGTATTCTTTCATTCTGACATCTTTAATAGCAATTTTTCCTGTCTCAAAATGCCTGATTTGGTGCGTATTGCCTATATCTGTGAGTTCTCTAAATTCTTTATCAAGTATCATTCTCAGATTTTCATTTCCATTTGAAACTTTATCAAGTACTTTATTTAAAGAACTGAGTTTTTTATCGGAGTAATATGTCTTTAATTTTTCAAGTGCATCCCAAATCTTTTCAAGAGCAATTTGTTTGCTATCTGAATCTCCTTTCCTAAAATGAATCTCAGCGATACTAATTAATTCTTTTAAATCGGGTTCTTTGGTTTCTATAGCTTTGACTTCCACTGTAGTTTGCATCATCATTTTTCCATCTACTAGTTTATAATTCAGCCCATCTAGAATAGTGTTTATCTCATTTTCAAAGTCTGTATCGTTATATTCTGCGTATAACTCTATTATATCAAAAACAGTTTTAGGGGACGAGTTTAACACAAGTCTATCAAAATCCTCTTCCTGAATATAACTTCCATTATCATTGTATGCTTTTGGTATATAGAATATCTTAATATCTTCAACTACTGCTTTACGAGTTGTAAGTTGATAATTATATCCTGTTTCAGTATCAAGATTTTCAATACTTTCTTTTTGAGTCATTAATTCATCTAGTTGATGCCTTTTTGCCTTAGTGATTTTTGGTACTGTAATATTTGTGTCTTTATATCTTTGTGAAAATGGTATAAATGTTTTTGCTTTAACTTCTGTTTCTGTGAGTTCTCTCCATTCATATACTTCTCGTCCAGAAATATATTTAGAAATATACAATTCATACCCATCCTTATGTAGTAAATCTTGTATTT
>OIEN01001119.1_pt1 | contig 13042 bp, 11 predicted proteins | sample 1581741 | NCBI WGS metagenome assembly OIEN01 (sample SAMN01760944, study PRJEB22395) | human gut metagenome | reverse complement strand
TAAAATTAATTTTAAAAATAAATTTAAATAGAATTATAATCAAAAAGCAAAGTACTAAACAAATACAATTCTCCATTTTTTACCTCTTTTCTGCTACCAATTATAGCACAAAACCGCAATAGACCTCAAGTGTTAATAGTATAATTTTTAATAAACTAAAAGAGTATGAAAATTTCATACTCTTTTATATTAGCTTATAATACATCTTTTACTGATTCGCTTATTATTTTATTTACATCTGCTAACATTATGTTGAATCTTACTTCTATGTCAAAAAATTCTTTTATTTTTGAATCTTGCATTAGTATTTGGTACATTTGTTGTAATTTTTTATTTTTTTCTTCGTCTTGTTCTCCTTGGAATGACATTACTTGTACATCATATCTTATTTTTTCAAATTCTTCTATTTTTTGTTTCATTTCTGGGTTATTGTTTAGCTCTTCTTTTGCTTTTTTGTATTCTAAGTATTCTTTGCTTTCTTTTATAGCTTTTGCTAGATTATTTGCTTCATCATATACATACATATGCTTACCCTCCTATAAATTTTACCTTTTCTATGCAAATGCTTGGCGTTTTTTGAAGCTTAGTAAGCTTGTTATTTCGCTCTCTTTTTTCTCTTTCTTTGCTTTTTCTTGAATTATTTGTTCTTTTTGTCTTTCTGCCATTGTTTTGCATATTGCTTTTTCATAAGTAAAATATGTGTCTTGTGCTATTTTTGCCCAATTATATTCATTTTTTACTTTTTGTTTTGCTTTCTTTGTTATTTTATCACATAATTCTGGGTTTAATAATAACTCTAGTATTGAATCTGCTAGTGAGTTTGGATTTCCAGCATAACTTTTCATTCCATCTACTCTATGTTCCACAATTTCATTTAGTCCTCCTACATCTGAAACTACAGTTGGAACTCCTGCAAGCATTGCCTCTAACGCTACTATTCCAAATGGTTCATATGTACTTGGGAATACAGATACATCTGCACATTTATACATTTTTGAAACTTGTTTTGCATTTAAGTATCCTGTAAAGTATACTTTATTTCCTAGCCCCATTGCATCAACTTGTTCTTTTAATTGGTCCAACATTGCACCTTTTCCAGCGACTATAAGTTTTGCATCATGATATCCATCTAATATTTTAGGCATTGCAGAAATTAAATGTTGTACTCCTTTTTCATATACTAGTCTTCCCATAAATAGTATTATTTTTTCATTATCCATAGCATATTTTCTTCTAAAGTCATAATCTCTTTCTAGTCCATTATATACTGTTGTGTTTATTCCATTTGGTACTACATTTATTTTTTCATATGGTAATCCAAATAATCTTTGTAAGTCATTTTTCATAAATTTACTATTTACTATTACTTCTGATGATTCATATGTTAACATCCATTCTGTATCATTTACATATTTTTGATCTGGTGTATGAATTCCGCTATTTCTTCCAGCTTCTGTTGCATGTATTGTTGATACTAATGGTATTCCAAAAGCTTCTTTTAATGTTTTTGCTGCATATGCTACAAGCCAATCGTGTGCATGTATTACATCAAATTTTCCTTCTTTATTTATTATTTCTGTAGCTTTTGAAATCATATTGAAATTAAGTTGCATTGTCCAGTCTATAAAATTATTTGCATTTATCATGTAATTGTCTACTCTATATACATGAACCCCTTTGTTGTTTTCATAATATGGAACATTGCCTTCTTTATATGTAATTACATATACATCATGACCATCTTTTATTAATCTTTTTGATAAATCGTTTACTACTCTAGCGATTCCTCCTACTATTCTAGGTGGGTATTCCCATGTTAACATTAATATTTTCATTTTTTTCTCCTTCGTTATTTTTTATCTATTACATTTTATATAATAAATTGTAAAAAGTAAACAGATTTTTTATATTTTTGTCAAATTTTTTGCATATATTTTAAATTAATATTTACCTTGACTTTTTTTACTATATTTTATATTATATTCTATATTGAGGTGTTAATATGCAAGAGGATATGTTTGTTCCACAAGAAGATAAATTGGAAATTAATTTGCATAATATGCAAGTTCTTGAGGCGGAATATTATTTAGATAAGTTTGTTACTACTGCCCCAGCTAATATTAAAGAAATTATTGTTATTCATGGCTATAAACAAGGTCATGCTTTATTAGATATGGTTCGAAAAGATTTTAAGCATGAGCGTATAAAAGAAAAAGTAATTCCTTTTAATAAGGGAATTACTCTGCTTTTCTTAAAATAAATTATTAAATTATAGCTTAAACATAAATATATAATATTTGAAATGAGAAGCGACCATATTTATTTAAATTCATATATACACCAGTGTTCAGACGTATATACTTAGAATTTATATGTTAATTAGTCTGCTTAGAACTTCGCAAATTGAAAATATTATATATTTATGTTTAAGCATTTTTATTTTATTTAAATTATTTTTCCAATTAAGTCATAGTCTTTTATATCTGTTATTTTACATTTTACCCATGTGCCTTCTGAAATTGGTTTTGTGTTTTTTACAAATACTACTCCATCTTCATTTGGTATATCCATATATGTTCTTCCAATGTAGTATTTATTGTCAAAAGTTTTTGATTCTATTAGCACTTCGTAAGTTTTTCCTAGTGTTTTTTGTAAATTTTCTTTTGATGCTTTTTGAGCAATTTCCATTATTTTATTATATCTTTTTTGTTTTGTTTTATAGTGTATTTGTTCAGGTAATCTTGCTGCTGGGGTTCCTTCTTCTTTCGAATATGTAAATACACCTAATTTATCAAATTTTGCTTTTGATACAAAATTTTCTAATGCTTGGAAATCCTCTTCTGTTTCTCCTGGGAATCCTACTATAAGTGATGTTCTTAAAATTGCATCTGGTATTTCTTTTTTTATTTTTTCTATTAGATTTTCTATATCTTTTCCTGTGGTTTTCCTATTCATTCTTTTTAAAACTTTGTCTGATATATGTTGAATTGGAATATCAAAATATTTACATATATTTTCATTGTTTTTTACTACTTCTATTAGTTCGTCTGTTATTGTTTCTGGATATGCATATAAAAATCTTATCCATTTAAATTCTTTTATTTTTGCAAGTTCAGCTAAAAGTTCTGCAAATCTTGATTTTCCATATAAGTCTATACCATATTTTGTTGTGTCTTGTGCAATTACTATTATCTCATTGTAGCCATCTTTGGCAAGTTTTTTTGCTTCTTCTATTATTTCTTCAAATGGTCTGCTTATATATGGTCCTCTAATATTTGGAATTGCACAGTATGTGCATCTATTGCTACATCCTTCTGCTATTTTTAAGTATGTAGTTGTTTTTCCTGTTGTAATTACTCTATCTAAATACTCCATTTGGTCATCATTGTTTTCTTTTTTGTTTTCTATTAGAGTTTCTATTTCTTCCCAGAAGTTTTTATATTCATCTATGCTTAAAAATAAGTCTACTTCAGGTAAGGCTTTTTGTAATTCTTTTTTATATCTTTGTACTAAACAGCCCATTACTACTAGGTATTTACAGCTGCCTTTTGTCTTATATTCTGCCATTTCTAATATAGTGTTTATTGCTTCTTCTTTGGCAGATTCTATAAATCCACATGTGTTAATTACTATTATTTCTGCTTCTTTTACATTATTTACTATTTTGTAATTATTGTTTTTAAATAGTCCAATTGCCATTTCTGTATCTATTAAATTTTTTGTACATCCTAGTGATATAAATCCTACATTCATTAATACTACCTCTTTATTTTACTTCTTCATTATCATCCCAGTCATTATTACACATATTTTTTCTGGTCATTTCTAGTAAATTTAGTTTTGTAAATCCTTCTATTTGACATTTTGTTCTGTCTTTTTTCAGTTCCTCTTTTAGTAATTTTTCAATTTCTTTTTTGTTTTCTTCTTCTTGCATATCAATATAATCAATTATTATTATTCCGCCTATATCTCTAAGTCTTAATTGTTTTGCAATCTCAGCTGTTGCTTCTTTGTTTACTTGATACACTGTTTTTTCTACATTCTTTTTTCCCACAAATTTTCCTGTGTTTACATCTATTGCTGTTAGTGCCTCTGTTTTATCTATTGTTATAAAGCCTCCACATTTTAGCCAGATTTTTCTTTGATTCATTTTTTCTATTTGTTCTTTTAAATTATATATTGTAAATAAGTCTTCATTTTCTTTTAGTTCAATCCTTAAGTCAAACTCTTGTAACATCTTAGAAAGTGCATTATATTCTTCTTTGTCATTAACAATTATTTTTCCTAAATTTCTATCTATAATATCAATTATTGTTCTTCTTATTAATGCTTGGTTATCATATAAAAGTTTTGGTGGATTGCTTTTTTCTAAAATTGTTTGTATTTCTTTCCACTTATCTAATAAGTGTTCTAAATCTTTTTCTAAAACATTTGCTGTTTTATTTTCTGCTGCCGTTCTGACTATTGCTCCCATGTTTTCAGGCAATATTTTTTTTACAATTCCCATTAACCTTTCTTTTTCTTCTTCTTTTTCTATTTTTTGTGATATTGTAATAAAGTTTGAGTTTGGAAGAAGAGCTAGAAATCTCCCTGGTAAATTTATATGAGTAGATACTTTTGCTCCTTTTGTAAGTGTTCCATCTTTTTTTATTTGTACAACAATATTTTGTCCAGATTTTAAAGTGTCTGTTATGCTTTTATTTTCAATATTTATTTTGTTTGTTTTTTCATCAACTTTTGGAAGAGCATCTTTTAATTTTATTAATGTGTTTTTTTCTTCTCCTATATCTATAAATGCTGATTGCATTCCTGATAGCACATTTTGTACTTTTCCTAAATATATATTTCCTTCTAGCCTTTTCTGATTTTCATGTTCTTCATGTTTTTCCACTAAAATTCCATTTTCAACTAGCATTATTGTTTTTACATTAGCTTTTTTGTCTATTAATAGTTCTAGCATTTGGTCTCCTTTTAATTAAATTTATTCATTGCTACGTCAATTCCACTTTTAATAATTTCTATTACCGCTTCTTTTGCTTTTTCTACTCCTTCATCTAATTTGTCTGCTTCTTCTTTTGAAACTTTACCTATTACATAATTTATTAGGTCACCCTTATGCTCTGGACTTCCTATTCCTACCCTTACTCTTGGGAAATTTTGAGTAGACAAATATTCTGTTACAGATTTCATTCCATTATGTGTTCCTGGACTTCCCTTTTTTCTTATTCTTATTTTTGTTGGCTCTAAGTCAATATCATCATAAATAACTAAAACATTTTCTTCTGGGATTTTGTAAAAGTTTTTGGCTTTTATTACACTTTTTCCACTATCATTCATATAGGTTTGTGGTTTTAATAAAATTACTTTTTCCCCTTCAATTTGTCCCATCCATAATAAGCCTTCAAATTTATTTTCTGTAACATCAATTTTGTATTCTTTTGCTATTTTATTTATTACATTAAATCCCATGTTGTGCCTTGTATTTGTGTATTCTTTTTCTGGGTTTCCTAAACCTACTATTAAATACATGGTTTCTCCTCTATTTTAATTTTATTATATTTTGTATAGTCTGGTCTTGACATTCTTTCTCTTTTTTCAGCTGTCATATATTCTCTTGCTTCTGCTAATATTTCACAGTATTTTATAGTTTCTTCATACTTTTCATCAACAATAGCATTTGTAATAATATCAACAGATTTTGATGTTATCGGTGTATCTAGCTCGGTTTTTAATTCAAAAAACCATTTCATCTTTTCTAATACTTCTATTTTTTCCTCATAATTTAGTAAAACAGAGTCTACAAATTTATATAATATGTATGAAGTACTCTTAGCATAATAATATCTGTAAAAATTCATCTCATTATATTTTTTAAAATTTTCATAAACAATTTTATATGCTAAATTTACTCTAGTAAAATAATCTACTGTACAGTTAGATGATATAGCCGCACTTCCTTTTTTCGTTTCTCTTTGTCTATAATAATATACTATATCTTTTATATAATAAGTTTTTTTAGTTTTCAGAAATGCTAATGTTGTAAAAACTGCATCTTCTGCTAATAATCCTACTGCAAAACTCAAATTATTTTTGTCAATAAATTCTTTTTTAAAAATCTTATTCCAAACTGTAGAATTTACTAGATAAAATGATTCTTTATAATCTTCTATATTAAGAGGTGTATTTTGAAATTTATCACTAAACATTGGCTTTTTCCATGGTGTTCCATCATTATTTGTAAATGCAAAGTTTGCAGTTATAAATTCAAAATTTGTATCTTTAATTGCATTATATAATATTTCACAACTATTAAGTGCCAAATAGTCATCTGAGTCTACAAACATTATGTATTTTCCTGTTGCATGTTTTAATCCAGCATTTCTAGCATCACTTAAACCGCCATTTTTTTTGTTTACAATTTTAATTTTGTCATTTTTTTCAGCATATTCTTTGCATATTTCTAGTGATGAGTCTGTTGATCCATCATTTACTAATATAATTTCTATTTCTGTATATGTTTGATTTATTATTGATTCTATACAATCTCTTAAGTATTTTTCCACATTATATATTGGAACTATTATTGATATTTTATCCATGTCTTTTTCCTTTCTCTAGTAACCATTACAAGTTTCTTGCCATCTGTACTCCTGAGCATGATGCCATCATTAATCCTCTTGTCATTCCTCCGCCATCTCCTATAGAATATAAGCCTTTTATATTTGTTTCGAAGTTTTTATCTATTACAACTTTATTGCTATAAAATTTAATTTCTGGCGCATAAAGCAAGTTGTCTGGATTTCCAAATCCTTCTACAACTTTATCTACTGCTCTTATAAATTCTAGTATACTTACCATTGTTCTATATCCAAGAGCAAATGTTATATCTCCTGCAACCGCAGATTTCAATGTTGGCACTACTGAATTTCTTTCTAATTCATAATCCCAAGTTCTTTTTCCTCTATATATGTCTCCTAATCTTTGAACTACTATGTTTCCTGCGCCTAAGTCGTTTAAGTTTTGGGCAACATTACGTCCATATTCAATTGGTTTTTTGAATGGATGTGTAAAATGGTGAGATACAAGTATTGCCAAATTTGTATTTGTACTTTTTTTCTCTTTGTATGAATGACCATTTACTAATGTTAGATTATTATCATAAACTTCTGCAGAAACAAATCCACTTGGATTTTGGCAAAATGTTCTTACTTTATCTCTAAATGGTCCTACTCTTCCTGTAAATTTTGCTTCATACATATATTTGTTAACATCTTTCATTATTTCATCTGGTAATTCATATCTTACACCAATATCTACTATTCCCGTTTCTGATGCAATTCCATGTTTATTACACATGTCTACTAACCAATTTGCACCTTTTCTTCCTACTGCAAGTACAACTTTATCTGCATAAATATCTGTTAATTCATGGTCTTCATCTTCTACATATTTTGCTTCTTTAACTCTTACACCTTTTATAGTGTTGTTTTCTATTATAAGATCAGCAACTGTAGTTTGAAATCTCATTTCTATACCATTTTGTTCTAAGTATTCTTCCAGTCTTTTATAAACTTCATGGCTCTTTTCTGTTCCTAAGTGTCTTATTGGAATATTTATTAATCTTATTCCTTCTTTATGGGCTCTTTCATTTATTTTTGCTATTTCTTCTTTATATCCTGTTCCCTCTAGGTGTTTATCTGCTCCAAATTTTAGATAAACTGCATCTGCATAATCTATAAGTTTTTTTGTTTCTGGTACACCTATGTATTTATGAACACTTCCTCCAACATGTATTTCATCCTCATCTGCATTATACAAAGATAATTTTCCATCTGAAAATGCCCCTGCTCCTGAGAATCCATTTGTTATGTTGCACATTGGTTTACAGTGTACACATTTTTTTGTTTTTTCTATTGGGCAATTTCTTTCCTCAACTCTTTTTCCTTGGTCTATTAGTAAAACCTTTTTATATTTTTTTAATTGTACCAATTCGTAGGCACAAAAAACAGAGCTAGGCCCCATTCCAACAACTATTACATCGTATTTTTCTTGCATAAAGAAATCACTCCTTTGGTATATATATGTTAGGAAATACCTATCCTAACTAATATACTATACCATAGAAGTGATAATTTTTCAACAACTTTTGAATATTTTGCAGTCCTCTTATTTTGTTCCAAATATTCTGTCTCCTGCATCTCCTAGTCCTGGTACTATGTAAGCGTTCTCATTTAGCTTTTCATCTATTGCAGCACAGTAGATTTGTACATCTGGGTGTTCTTTTTCTATTCTTTCTATTCCTTCTGGTGCAGCTATTATACATAAGAATTTTATTTCTGTTACTCCTTCTTTTTTTAGAAGTTCTATTGCATCTAATCCCGAACCACCTGTTGCAAGCATTGGGTCTAATATTATTACTTCCCTTTTGTCTATATCTTTTGGTACTTTAAAGAAATATACATTTGGTTTAAATGTTTTTTCATCTCTATACATTCCTATATGCCCAATTTTCGCATTTGGAATTACATTTATAATTCCATCTAACATTCCTGTTCCTGCTCTTAAAATTGGAACAAATGCATAGTGATTTTCGTCTATTTTGTGTGTTGTCATTTTTTTTATTGGTGTTTCAATTTCTGTTTCATAAGTTTTAGCATCTTTCATTGCCTCATAACAAAGTATTGTTGCAAGTTCTGATATTATTTCCCTAAATTCTTTTGTACCTGTTTTTTTGTCTCTTAAAATTGCTAGTTTATGTTCAACTAGCGGATTCTTTAGCTCAATTGCTTTCATATAAAAACCTCCTATTATTAATAATTTATGTTAAAAGATTAGTGTAACCCATACATGGACATTTTAATAATGTTTTACATTTTATTAGGCATTTCCATTCCAAGTAACCCTGCACCTATTTTAAGCACAGTTCCACATGCATATGTTAAATAAAGTCTTGCTTCTTGCAACTCTTTATCTTCACCTATAATTTTGTTATTATTATAAAATGTGCTAAATTTTTGTGCTAAATTTATTAAGTATCTTGCTATAATTGATGGCTCATTTTTTTCTCCTGCAAGTATTATTGTATTTGAAAAATCATACAATAATTTAGCCATATCTATTACTTCATCTTCTTGTAATAATTCAAAATTTACCTTATTTATATCTGGTACATAGTTTGCTTTTTCCATTAGGCTTTTTGTTCTTACATAAATATATTGCATATAAGGTCCTGTTTCCCCTTGGAAGTTTAAAATAGTATCCCAGTCAAATATTTCGTCCTTTATTCTGCTGTTATACAAATCATTAAATATTATTGCTCCAACTCCAACTTTTCTTGCAACGTCGTCTTTATCTTCTAAGTTAGGATTTTTTTCCTCTATTATTTTTTTAGATTTATTAATAGCTTCATTTAATATGTCTTCTAGGAAAACTGAATTTCCTTTTCTACTTCCTATTTTTTCTCCATTTTTATCTACTACTAATCCAAATGGCACATGTACTGCTCTTTTTACATATTCTCCATATCCCATTTTTTCTAGTACCTTAAAGAATTGTTCAAAATGTAGTTTTTGTTCTGCTCCTACTACATAAACCATTTTGTCAAATTTATATGTATTTACTCTATCTATAAATGCTGTAATATCACGTGTTGCATAAATTGTAGTTCCTGCTGATGTTATTATTATACATGGTGGCATGTTGTATTCTTCTAAATCTACAATTTTTGCTCCTTGGCTTTCTTTTAGTAATCCTTTTTCTTCTAGTTCTTTAACAACATCATCCATTTTGTCATTATAATATGCTTCTCCATTGTAAGAATCAAATTTTGAATTTAATAACTTATATGTTTTATTATAATTTTCTATACTTATTTTTCTTATCCATTCCCAGGTTTTTGTTGTATATTGGTCTCCATCTTCAAGTTTTTTAAACCATGTTCTTGCCATATCTGTAAGTTCTGCATTTTGTTTTTCTTCTTCACTAAATCTTACATATATTTTTAGTAAACTATTTATACTGTCATTTTCTAAATCATATTCATTTTTCCAAAGTTCTAGACCAGCCATTACTTTTCCAAATTGAAGTCCCCAGTCTCCTAAATAGTTTATTCCAACTGTATTATATCCTAGAGCATTATATATTTTATATAGTGACCCACCTATTACAGTTGTACGTAAATGTCCTATGTGAAATGGTTTTGCAACATTTGGAGATGAGTATTCTATAACAGCTGTTTTTCCTTCTCCAATTTTACTGTATCCATATTTATCTTTTTGCTCATTTATTTCTTTTAGTACATTTTCTACTAATAATTTTTTATTAATAAATATATTTAAGTATCCACCAACCACTTCTATTTTTTCTATTGCAGTGTTTTCTGTTTTTATCTCTTCTTTAATTTGCATTGCTATAGCAGGTGGTGCTTTTTTTAGTGTTTTTGCTAGCTTGAAGCATGGGAATGCATAGTCTCCCATTTTTGTTTCTGGTGGAATTTCTAAATAGTTTTCTAATTCTTCCCAGTTAATGTTTGTTACTTCTGATATTTGTCTTGCTATTTCTTGTTTAAAATTTATCATTATATCTCCTAATCTCCTAAGCTTATTCCTAGGTTTCTTGCAACTTTTATTAAATCGTCATCCATTTGTACTCTTTTTATTGATGTGCTTTCTGTTCCTCCAGATTTTGCCCCTATTTCTTTATTATTTCCTATAACATCCTCTAATGGTATACTGTCTAATTTTCCATTTTTTAGTGTTACTAGTGTGTTGAATTTTCCTTCTAATGCTAATTCCATTGCTTTATATCCATATTTTGTTGAAAGTACTCTGTCGTAAGCTGTCGGTGTTCCTCCTCTTTGAACGTAGCCAAGTACTGTACATCTAGAAACCATACCTGTTTTTTCTTCTATTTCTTCTGCTACTTTTTCTCCTATTCCTCCGAGTCTTACATTATCTAAACCTTTTCCATCGTTCATCATTCTTTTTACAACTATATTTCCGTCTTTAGGTTTAGCTCCTTCTGATACTACAACTATACTGAATTTTTTTCCAGCTTCTCTTCTTTTATTTATTTTTTCTACAACTTTATCTATATCATAAGGTATTTCTGGAATTAATGCTACATCTGCACCTCCTGCTATTGCAGATTCTAGTGCTATCCAACCAGCATATCTTCCCATTACTTCTAATACCATTACTCTATGGTGTGATTCTGCTGTTGAGTGTAATCTGTCTAATGCTTCTGTTGCTACTGAAACTGCTGTATTGTAACCAAATGTGATTTCTGTATGTGCAACATCATTATCTATTGTTTTTGGAACTCCTATTACATTTAATCCTTTTATTGAAAAGTCTCTTGCAGATTTTTGTGTGCCATCTCCACCCAAAGTAAAGATGCAATCAAATCCATCTCTTTTTACATTATCAATTGCAACATTTGATAAGTCTCTATATTCTACTTTTCCGTTTTCTTCTACTTTATAATTAAATAAATTTGTGCTATTTGATGAACCAATTATTGTTCCTCCTCTGTGTAATAAACCAGATGCAGAACCATTTGATTCTAGTCTTATAAATTCGTTTTTAAGCATTCCTTTATAACCTTCTATAAATCCATAACATTCCACGTTATGGGCTTCTGCAGTTTTAACTATTGCACGAATTACTGCATTTAATCCTGGGCAATCTCCCCCATTAGTAACAATTGCAACTCTTTTTATCATAATTATTATCCTTTCGTATTTAATTTTATTTAAGTAAGCCTTTGAAGTAGGACAAACCTTAGAGTTCTCCCTCAAATTCTATTCATACTGAATTTTAATTACATTTATTATATTATACCAATAAAAAAAATATTTACAAGTAATTTTATAAATATTTTTACCATGTTTCGGTTTTCTTGACTTTTTATGTCAATCATTGTATAATTTTATTGATGTACTTTTTAGTACTCTTCCAAGTTACATTCAGGTAATTTGGTATTAACCTTTAGCAGATTTTTCTGCTATACAAATCGGGAAGGAGACTTCTATGTTGAATTGTCAGAAGTGCAATAATCCCTGTTTTGATTTTGAAAAAACTGGTATTTGCCCTAGAGAAGCCGACTGGGCTCCCGTGCCCTGTTGCCCTGACGAAAATGAAATTTATTTTGACAAAAGCATTGTGGCGAAAAATATTCCTCCCTAAAACAGCCTCCCAATAGGGAGGCTGTTTTAATCTCACACTATTCCGTGAAATTAAAATTTTTATTGTTCAATTCTTCCTATAATTAAGGAACAAATGTTATTATATGAATTTGCTAAAATCTAATACACAATCATTTTTTAAATATCAATCATATTTTACTCTTTTAATAAAATTATTGTATCTATTAATTTAATTTTCTTTAGACTTTTTACAGATATTATTGTTACTAAACATATTAACAATAAAAGTATAACTATGTAATATATAAAATTAAGGTTTAAGTTACAATTTGAATTAATGATTTGTACTATATTATGATTCAATATTATTTCTAAGAATTTTTGTATTAATATTCCAAATCCAAAGGATACCAGCACAATTGCTAAGAGTCTATAAAATACTATTTTTAGTATATCAAATAAGTTATAACCTAAAGCTTTTAATATTGCAATATCTTTCTTTTCATCATTAAATATATTACTTACAAGTATTGCTAGTGTAATATATATAAATAATACTATTATGCAAATTGATAGACTAAAAATAATGGAAATCGTTTTATATGTTTTTATATCATTTAATGCACTAGTGTCATATAAATTAGCATTAAAATTTTTCTTTTTTAACTGAAATGTTACATTTTCCAAATCTTCATATTTATTTACTTTAGCACATTCTGGATATAATCTATCAATACATGTTAGAGCTATTTGTGTAGCACCATTTATCATACATGATCTTTTTGCAAAGTCTTTATCAAATAATCCTACTCTTCTTTTACGACCTGTTACAACACCATATTCTTCTATTCCCATTTTTTCAGCTTCTTCTGGTGAAATTTCTGTTGGGAATGGTCC
>OIEN01001117.1_pt1 | contig 13049 bp, 10 predicted proteins | sample 1581741 | NCBI WGS metagenome assembly OIEN01 (sample SAMN01760944, study PRJEB22395) | human gut metagenome | reverse complement strand
AATAACATAGAATTTATCAAACAGAAGAAAGATATGAGTAATTGACAAATTACAATTTGTTTGAATAAATATTGAAAAGGAAAACCAATGAACGAATTCTTTGTAATAGAAAAATTTAAAAAAGACCAAAATTTCTTTGAACCTCTTGCATTATGGCAAAATATAATATAAAATAAAACTCTAGGAAAAATAAACCAAATTTTAGGAGGATTGACTAAATATGAAAATTTTAGTAGTAAACTGTGGAAGTTCATCATTAAAATACCAATTAATAAACATGGATAATGATGAAGTATTAGCATCAGGAAAATGTGACAGAATTGGTGTAAAAGGAATGGAAATGCCTTTTGTTGAGTACAAAAGAAATGGCAAAAAACATGTAAAAGAATTAGAATTACCAAACCATACAGTAGCATTTGAAGAAGTACTTGCATTCTTAACAGATGCAGAAATAGGAGCAATAAAAGATACTAGCGAAATTGATGCTATAGGTCATAGAATAGTAAATGGAGGACCAACTTTTACAAAATCAGTAGTAATTACACCAGAAGTTTTAGAAGAATTTAATAGATGCATAGAATATGCACCATTACATAACCCAGCACATTTACAAGGAATTAACGCTTGTATGAGTTTAATGCCAAATGTACCAGAAGTATTAGTATTTGATACATCATTCCATAGAACTATACCAGAAAAAGCAGCAATATATGCAATACCATATGAATATTATGAAAAATATGGAATAAAAAGATATGGAGCACATGGTATATCACATCAATTTATAACTAAAGCTGCAGCAGAAAAACTAGGCAAAAAACCTGAAGAAATAAACATTATTTCTTGCCATTTAGGAAATGGAGCAAGCTTAGCAGCAATAGAAAAAGGTAAATGTGTAGATACATCAATGGGATTAACACCACTTGAAGGATTAGTTATGGGAACAAGATCTGGAGATGTAGACCCAGCTGTTTTACAATTTGTAATGAAAAAAGAAAACTTAAGCATAGACGAAATGTTAAATATTTTAAATAAAAAATCAGGAATGCTTGGAGTATCTGGAACAACAGGAGATATGAGAGACTTAAAAGCACTAAGAGATAAAGGAGATAAAAGAGCAGAATTAGCATTAGAAATGTTCTCATATAGAGTTAGAAAATATATTGGAGCATATATGGCAGTATTAGGACATGTAGATGCAATTATATTTGAAGGCGGAATTGGAGAACATAACCTAGATGCAGTTGCAAAATCAGTTGAAGGATTAGAAGAATTTGGAATAAAATTAGACAGAACAAACTTAGAAGATGAATGCTATGAAGGAATAATAAGCTTACCAGATTCTAGAATTCCAATGTATGTAATTCCAACAAACGAAGAATTAGAAATAGCAAAAGAAACAATGGAATTAGTAAAATAATATAAATAAAACAAAAATGTATCAGAACAGTATATAATATTTTCAATTTGCGAAGCTGTAGGGGCACCTGCCCACAGGTACTATTGTATATATACTGTTCTTATTTTAATAGATTAGGTGATTTTATATGAGTAAAAAAAAGGAAATTTTATTAATAACATTAATCTTAATAATACAAACAATAACATTTGTAATAGTAGGAGTGAATAAATCTTACATCCATATGGACGAAGCATATTCATTAGGTCTTGCAAGTTATGATAAAGTAGAAATACAAGATAACGAAGATTTCTATAATACATGGCATAACAAAGAATATTATGAAGATTATTTAACAGTAAATGATGATGAAGTAGGCCAGTATTCACAAGTATATGAAAATCAAAAAAATGATGTACATCCGCCTCTATATTATTTAATATTAAGAATTGCTATGGGATTCTCAAAGAACCATTATTCAAAATGGCCTGGAATAGTGGTAAATATTATAATATATATGTTTGTAACTGTATTTATGTACTTGATATTAGAAAAAATACTAACAAATAAGGAAAAACCAAAAGAAAAGGCAATGATACTTGCATTTGTATCATCTATTACAATGGCATCATTAACAAATGTAATATACATTAGAATGTATGCACTTTCTACATTGAACATATTAATTACAACTTACTTACATATGAAGTTATTAGATAGTGAAAAATTAAATTACAAATTATTAATTGGTATTGGACTTAGTGCACTAGCAGGTTCTTTAACACATTATTATTACTTATTTTACTTAGCAATGTTGTACTTGCTATTTGCAATAAAATATATAAAAGAAAAGAATTTTAAGAATTTAATTTGGTATACTGTAACAATGGGCAGTGCTGGAATCTTATCACTTGCAATTTTCCCATATTCAATTAAGCATATGTTTTTTGGATATAGAGGACAAGGGGTAATTAGCAAATTAATGGATGTGCCACAATTTTTACAAAGTATATTCAAATATTTAATAAAAATTCATTGTTTTGGCTTTAATAATTTTATGTTTATAATGCTTGGAATAATATTTGTTGCAATTATATGCAATCTAATAAAAAATAAAAAAATAGTTAATGAAAAAAATAAGTATACAAAATTTATAGTTATTCCAACACTATTTTACTTTGTGCTAGTTGCAGTAGCTTCACCTTGGATAGAACTTAGATATATAATGCCAGTGTGTGGCTTAATATTTGCACACTAGCAATATATTATTTATATGAATTATTAAATGGTTTACTTGGCGAAAAGGCATCAAATATATTAACCATTTTTGTGTTAATAGTAATATTAGTGACACCTGTTATATTTAAAATAGAACCAGAAGTAGCATTTAGCGACAAAAAAGAAATAGTGCAAAAATTAGGAAATGAACTAAATGTTCCAACTATTTACTTCTTTAATTCTAAACAAAATAGATTTTTAGATGATATTTTATTATTTGCAACTATAGATGAATCTTATGTTGCGAAAGATATGGAATATACAGTAGAAAATATGAAGCAAATATTAGACGGAAAAGATACATCAAAAGGACTTGTAATTTTTATAAATGAGGGTCAAGAAAACGATGATATTTTGGAAGTTTTAAAACAGGCAACTAACTTAACAAATTGTGAATATTTAAAAAGACTAAATGCATGTGATGTGTATTATTTAAAATAAAAAAATTAAAATAACAAAAAAATATAGTCAATGTAAACTTTGACTATATTTTTATATACTTTTTCAGTATTTACTAGACTATAAAAATTAATTATAAAAAACAAAAAAAAATGTTGAAAAATAGAAGGCTATGTAATACAATAACTTTAATTTTGAGATTACTTAAGAAAAGGAGAAAAAGATGAAAAAGTTTTTGAAGTTTTTAGGAATATTTTTATTAATTATAATTATAGCCTGTGTTGCTACAGCAGTGGTATTTGTAAAGACTAAATTAAATAAAATTAATTATGAAAATGTAACAGCAAATGAAATAGAAATAAATGATGGTGTAGAAGAAGTACTAAAAGGTTATACAAATATAGCACTTTTGGGATTAGATGCACAAGATGCAACTTTTACAAACAGCAGAAGTGATTGCATAATGATAATAAGCATAAATAATGATACAAAAGAAGTAAAAATAGTATCAGTATATAGAGATACTTACCTTAATATAGATGGACATGGATTAGACAAAGTAACACATGCTTATGCTTTTGGAAAAGCACCTCTAGCGCTTAGTGCAATAAATAAAAACTTGGATTTAGATATAACTGAATATGTAACAATAGACTTTGATTCTGTTATAAATATTGTAGATGCAATGGGTGGAGTAGAAATAACAGTAACATCTGCAGAAGCAAGCCAAATTCCAGGAATAAGTGCGGCAGGTACATATAACTTAACTGGAACACAAGCATTAGCATATGGAAGAATAAGAAAAATAGATACAGATTATGCAAGAACTGAAAGAATGAGAAATGTTGTTATAAAAGTATTTGAAAAAGCAAAAAAATTATCATTAACACAGTTGAATTCTTTAATAGATCAATTATTACCAGAGGTTACAACAAACATATCTCAAACAGAAATACTATCATATGCATCAAAAATAGGTGGATATAATGTAACAGATAGCTTTGGATGGCCATATGAGGTTAGAGGATACAATGGAGTAGCATGGTATGCTGCACCTGTAAATTTGGAGGCAAACGTAAAAAAATTACATGAGCAATTATTTGAAAACGAAGAATATGAAGTATCTGAAACAGTAAAAGAAATAAGCCAAAGTATAATAAATAAAACGGGGTACAGATAAACAATTAAACAACAATAGGAATTTATGGAGGTAAAAATGAAAAAGATACGTAAGTATAGAAATGTCTTGTTGTTTTTAATAGATATATTAATAATCTTTGGATCATATTTTATAACAGCATTTTTTATGCTAGACATGGAAAAATTTATAAATGCGGATAACTTAGAATTGATAAATAATTCTATTATAGTATCATTATTTGTATATCAAATAGTCTTTGGAATATTTGATTTCTATAAAAATATTACAAGATATGAAAATGGCAAAGATTATATAAAATACATATTAGCATGCGGAATTTCAGCATGCTTAGTAATTGTATTAAAATTTATATTTAAGTTACAATTAGTAACTATTAAACAAATAGTATTTACTAGTATAATAATTGCTGTTGGAACAGTTGCATACAGAGTAATAATAAGATTTATATTAACAACAGGAACAGATTCTGCACGTGACCTTCCGGAAGAAAACAGAAAAAATTTACTCATAATAGGTGCAGGAGAAGCTGCTAGAGACATAATAAAAACATTGAAAACCACAATGAGAAATACATACAATATTATAGGACTTATAGATGATAACGAAGGAAAATATCATTACCTAATATCTGGAGTAAAAGTATTAGGAGACAGATATAAAATACAAGAAATCTGCAAAGAAAACAAAGTAGATGTTATATTTTTCTCAATTGCAAATATAAGCAACCAAGATAAAAAAGAAATATTAAAAATATGCCAAGAAACTGGCGCAAAACTTAGAATGTTACCAGGAACAGCAGATTTAATAAAAAACAAAAATGTAATGCAAAATTTAAGAGATGTTGAAATAGAGGATATTTTGGGAAGAGACCCTATAGTATTAGATAACAAAAATATAGGAGAAATAATAAAGGACAAACCAATTCTAGTAACAGGTGGGGGAGGTTCTATAGGTTCAGAACTATGTAGGCAAATTGTTAAATATAAGCCAAGCAGATTAATAATTCTTGATATATATGAAAACAATTTATATAATATTGAAATAGAACTAAAATCAAACCCAGATAATAATGATGTTGAAATAGTTCCAATTATAGGAAGCGTTAGAGATAAGAAAAGATTAGAAAATGTATTTGAAAAATATAGACCATATTTAGTATTCCATGCAGCAGCACATAAGCATGTGCCATTAATGGAAGGAAGCCCATTAGAGGCAATAAAAAACAATATATTTGGAACATACAATACAGCAAATTGTGCAGATAAATATAATGTAAAAAAATTTATATTAATATCAACAGATAAAGCAGTAAATCCAACTAATATAATGGGTGCATCAAAAAGAATGTGTGAAATGATAGTACAAGCCAAAAATAAAATAAGCAAAACAGATTATGCTGCTGTAAGATTTGGCAATGTTTTGGGAAGTAATGGCTCAGTAGTGCCACTATTTAAAAAACAAATAGCTACTGGTGGACCAGTAACAGTTACACATAAAGAAATAACAAGATTTTTTATGACAATACCAGAAGCAGTAGGATTAGTTTTACAGGCAATGAGCTATGCAAAAGGTGGAGAAATATTTGTATTAGATATGGGAGAACCTGTGAAAATATATGATTTAGCAGTATCTTTAATAAAATTAAGTGGATTAGAACCAAACGTGGACATCCCAATTAAGATAACTGGGCTAAGACCAGGAGAAAAACTATATGAAGAGCTGTTAATGAAAGAAGAAGGCTTGAAAGCAACAGAACATAATAAAATATTTATTGGAGATATAGAAGAAGTAACAGAAGAACAATTAACAGAAAAAATAAGTCTTTTGACTGAATTATTACAAGATGAAAATGTAGACAAGAAAAAAATAAAACAAATAATGAAAAAAATAGTGCCAACATACCATGAACCAGAAGAAGTAAATGGCAAAATTAAAAACTCAAGGCATGAAATAGAAGATCAAGTAAAGGCTGAAGAATTAGCTTCAAGTGCAGTTTAAGATTATAAAACAAAGGAAAGAAGGAATGAAAAAATGAAGGACATAAAATTTTCTCCACCGGATATTACACAATTGGAAATAGACGAGGTTGTAGATACATTAAAATCGGGGTGGATAACTACAGGACCAAAAACAAAAGTATTCGAGAAAAAAATTGCAGAGTACTGTGGAACAGAAAAGGCTGCTTGCTTAAATTCAGCTACTGCAGGGCTAGAATTAATATTAAGAGTACTAAATGTTGGACCAGGAGATGAAGTAATAGTACCAGCATATACATATACTGCTTCTGCAAGTGTAATAGAACATGTTGGAGCAAAAATTGTATTTATAGATTCACAAGAAAATAATGTTGAAATGGACTATTCTAAATTAGAAGATTTAATAACTGAAAAAACAAAAGTAATAATTGGAGTTGATATAGCAGGGATAATAGCTGATTATGATAGAATATTCAAAATTGTTGAGAAAAAGAAAAACCTATTCAAACCAAATGGCAAAATACAAACTAAATTAGGAAGAATTGCTGTAATGGCTGACGCAGCGCATTCATTTGGAGCAAAAGACAAAAATAGAACAAGTGGAAGTATTGCAGATTTCTCAAGTTTTTCATTTCATGCAGTTAAAAACCTAACTACTGCAGAAGGGGGAGCTGTTACTTGGAAAAATATTGAAGGTATTGACAACGAAACACTATACAATGAATTTATGCTATGGTCTTTACATGGACAAAATAAAGATGCTTTAAATAAAAACAAAGCAGGTCAATGGGAATATGATATTAAAATACCAGGATATAAGTGCAATATGACAGATATAATGGCTGCGATTGGATTAGCACAGCTAAAAAGGTATGATGCTTTACTTGCTAGAAGAAAAGAAATTATAAATAAATATAATGAAGCATTTAAAGACTTAAATGTTGAAGTTTTAGATCATTATAATGAAAAAAGACAATCGTCAGGGCATCTATACTTAATGAGACTAATAGGAAAAAACGAACAAGAAAGAAATGAGATAATTAATAAATTAGCAGAAGAAGGCATTGCAACTAATGTACATTATAAACCATTACCTATGATGACAGCATATAAAAATTTGGGATATGATATTAAAGATTACCTTAATGCGTATAACTTATATGTAAATGAAATAACACTTCCATTACATACTTTACTCACAGATGAAGAAATCGATTATATTATTAAAAAAGTAAGAGAGGTAATAAAATGATTTTGAAAAAATGGCAAGATCTTCCCATTTATGTAAGAAATCAAGAAACAAAAAAATATTATGATATATTAAAAAAGAAAAAAATACAATTGATTATTAAAAGAACATCAGATGTTATTTTATCCATGTTGTTACTAGTTTTATTGTTCCCTGTATTCATAATTTTATCTGTGGCCATAAAATGCGAATCTGAAGGACCGGTTTTTTATAGGCAAGAAAGAATTACCAAATATGGGAAAAAATTTAGAATATTTAAGTTTAGAACCATGATACAGAATGCAGATAAAACTGGAGACTTAGTAACAGTAAAAAATGATAATAGAATAACAAAAATAGGAAAGTTGATAAGAAAATGCAGATTAGACGAGTTGCCACAATTAATAAACATTCTAGAAGGGGATATGTCTTTCGTGGGGACAAGGCCAGAAGTTAAAAAATATGTAGATAAGTATACAGACGAAATGAAGGCAACCTTATTAATGCCAGCGGGGGTTACATCAATAGCAAGTATAAAGTATAAAGATGAAGATAACATTATAAGCAAATATCTTTCGAATGGTGAAAAAATAGATGACATTTATATGAAAAGAGTTCTACCAGAAAAAATGAAATATAATTTGGAATATATAAAAAAATTTAGTATATTTAAAGATATATTAGTATGTTTAAATACAATAGGCGCAGTGATACAGATAAAAAAAGATAAAATAGAGGGATAAGATGAAAGAAAAATTAGTGTCTATAATAATGCCAACTTATAATTGTGGAAAATTTATAGAAAAAACAGTAGAAACAGTAATTGAACAAACGTATGAAAATTGGGAATTAATCATTGTAGATGATTGCTCAAAAGACAATACTGAAGAAATAATTGAGAAGTATAAAACTAAAGATAATAGAATCAAATATTTTAAATTTAATTCTAATCAGGGAGCTGCAAAAGCAAGAACAAAAGCAATGGAATTGGCAAATGGTAGCTATATGGCTTTTTTAGATAGTGATGACTTATGGAAAAGAGATAAGCTAAAAAAACAGATTCAGTTTATGCAAGAAAATAACTACAATTTTTCGTGCACAGCATATGAGCAAATAGATGAAAAGGGTAATTCACTAAATAAAGTAATCAGACCTAAAATAAAGGCAAATTATAATAGGATATTGCTAGATTGCCCAGTAGGAAATTCCACAGTGATGTATAATGTAGAAGCTTTAGGAAAATTTAAAGTACCTAATATAAGAAAAAGAAATGATGATGCTTTGTGGCTTCAAATATTAAAAAAAGAAGAATATATATATGGACTAAACGATGTACTTATGCAATATAGAATTAGACAAAACTCAATATCTAGTAACAAAATAGATTTAATAAAATACCACTGGCAATTATATAGACAGATTGAACATTTATCTGTATTGAGATCAATTTTTCACATTTGTTGGTGGGGAATGATAAAAGTATTACATATAAAATAAAGAGGAGATAAAGATGAGGTTTTCTATATTATTACCAACATTAGGGATAAGAAAGCAAGAAATAGATAGATTGTTCAAAAGTCTTAAAGAACAGACATATAAAAATTTTGAAATAGTAATTATTTCACAAGTAAATCATGATACTATAAATGAATTAAAAGAAAAGTGGAATGAACTAATTATAAATCACATAGAAATTGAAAAAAAAGGGATATCCTTGTCTAGAAATGTAGGAATTCCTGAGTGCAAGGGTGAATGGATAATACTATCAGATGATGATTGTTGGTATCCAAAAGACGCTCTTGAAACAATTAATAAAAGAATAACTATGTATAATGCAGATGTAATATTATCTCAAATTTATGATCCTGAAAGCAAACAAACATATAAGTGTTATCCGAACAAAATAAAAATAATAAAAAATAAATTTGAATTAATGTCAAAATCTTCTATAGAGATAGCTATAAAAAAATCAAAAATAGAGAAGAAATTTGATGAAAATTTTGGATTAGGAGCTGAATATGCATGTGGAGAAGAAGTCGATTTCTTATTATCTAATTCTAAAAAATGTAAAATAGTGTATTGCCCAGATATTACAGTGTATCATTTGAAAAAAAATAAAAAAGATTCTGAAAAACAGATAATTGCAAAAGGAGCACTATATGGCAAAAATTTTAGTGCAGTAACTGCTATTTTAATTTGCTTTAGAGATTTGATTAAGAAAAAAGAAAATAATTTTAAGTCTTTTTGGAGAGGGTATAATGAATATAATAAAAGAATACATAAAAGTAAAAATTGTAAATCCAACTTGGAAGAAAATATTAAAGCAAATAAAAAATGACAAAAACAAAAAAATAATATTAATAGGAACACCAGCACATGGAAACTTGGGTGATCATGCTATTGCAGAAGAAGAAAAAAATTTTATAAAGGAATATTTTAGTGATTATGATTTATATGAAATAATTATGCCACTATATAATATTTGCAAAGAAAAATTAAAAAAAATAATTACTACTAAAGATATAATAATTATATCAGGCGGTGGATGGATGGGAAATCTGTGGCTTCACAATGAAATTACAATAAGAAATATTATAGAATCTTACCTGAGCAACAATATAATAATTTTCCCACAGACTATATTTTACACAAGGGACGATAAGGGAGAAAAAGAATGTAAAATAACTTCAGAGTATATAAGCAAACATAAAAATCTGATCCTTTGCCTAAGAGAAAAAAAATCGTATGAATTTGCTAAAAAAAATTATATATTTAAAGGAAATTCTAAGCCTATTTTATGTCCGGATATTGTTCTGTTTGGAAGCTGCGAATATGTAAAAAAAGTTCCAGAAGAAAAAAATGAAATTAATGTATGTCTAAGGAAAGATTGTGAAGGCATTATAAAAAATAGAGATGAATTAATAAAAAATATTTCTAAATATGGAAAAGTGAACGAAGTTACAACTGTTGTACCTAAACTAGTTCCTTTAAGAAAAAGGACAAAAGAGTTAGGAAAATTATGGAAAGTTTTTTCTAGAGGAACGATTACTATAACAGATAGATTACATGCTATGTTGTTTTCTGTCTTGAATGGAACTCCTTGCATTGTTTTGGATAATAAAACTGGAAAAGTGTTTGGAGTCCTAGAATGGATCAAGAATACCAATATGGTTTTTGCAGCTTTTACGGAAGAAGAGATACTACAAAATATACCACAGGCTTTAAATTTAAAAGAATGCAAATATGATAGAAATATATTGAAAAAAGAATTTGATAAAATGGCGAAGGAAATAAGAGAAGGGATAGATAAAAATGGAAATTAAGAGATTAATAGTCGTAAATGTGCCAATAAAAAGTTGTAATTTAAAATGTAAATACTGCTATATTACAGCTTTAAAAGAAAATAAAGGTGGATGTGCAAAATTTGAGTATTCTCCTGAACATGTAGGAAAATGTTTTTCAAAAGAAAGATTAGGAGGAACTTGTATTATTAATTTGACAGGAGGAGGGGAAACATTAATTCCTCCTGAAATGCCTCAATATATTTATAATTTACTATTACAAGGACATTACTTAGAAGTTGTAACAAATGGAACATTAACTGATAGATTTAATGAAATAGCAAAATTTCCACAAGAATTGTTAAATCATTTAGAATTCAAATTTTCTTTCCATTATCAACAGTTGAAAGAGAGAAAGTTATTTGACGTATTTTTTAATAATGTTAAGTTAATGAGAGACAAAGGGTGCTCATTTACTATTGAATTAATGCCATATGATGAGATTGTTTCTGAAATACCCCATATAATTAAAATGTGCAAAAAAGAATTGGGAGCAGTTTGCCAAATTACAGTAGGAAGAAACGATTTAACTAAAGAAAAAGAATTATTAACAAGTATGACAAGAGAAGAATATGAAAAAATATGGAGCGTATTTGAGTCAAATATGTTTAAATATAAGCTTGAGATATTTCAAAAAAAGATTAAGAATTTCTGCTATGCAGGGTTATGGTCTTTATATGTTGATTTGGGAACTGGAAAAACGAAGGCATGTTACAGTCAAATGTATAGCCAAAATATATTTGAAAATCCAGATAAAAAAATAAAGTTTGAACCAGTAGGAAAACATTGCAGACAACCATATTGCTATAATGGTCATGCGTTTTTAACATTAGGTATTGTTCCAGAAATTAATTCTCCAACTTATGCAGATATAAGAAATAGAAAATGTGATGATGGAACAGAGTGGTTAAAGAAAGATGTAAAAGAAGCATTCTCTTCAAAATTATCGTCAGCCAATGAGGTTTGGCCTGACGATAAGAAGAAAAAATATGAAAGAAAATATCTATTACGAACTATGAAAACAGCAATATATGATCATGATGAAATTTATAGAAAGGTATTAAAAAAAATAAAGGATTTTGTATATGGAAGTTACTAATGAAAAACTAGATAAGAAGAGAAATATTAATGTTGTTATTTTATTAATATATATATATATGCCATTTATAACAAATATTTTAGAAAATGCATTTTCTGCTTCACCAGTTGTTAATTACTTAATACAAGTAATACTTATTTTATTTTTATTATTTTTCAACAAAATAAATAAAAAAATTTGTGGTTTCTTATTTTTATTTGTGGCTGTTATAGGAATAAACTATATATTGGTTGATTATAAATATTATGTCCTAGTGGAAGGAATACAAGCCCTTTTGGGAATAGCAATTCCATGCTTAGTAATAAGTAATAGTAAATTTGATTTAGAATATTTTTTGAAAAAATGGCATAAATTTTCCCAGAAAAATTTGTTATTAGTGTTATTATCAATACTTCTTTTTAAAAAAAGAATAGTACATTATTCTATTTTTACAAGCATTTGCGTTCCTAATGTTTTTATAATTTCAGTGATGATTTTATTAGGAAAAGAAAAAAATATAAAAAACATAATAATAGCATTAATGAATATTTTAAGTATAATGATATTTGGAGGGAGAATGGCTGGCGTTGTATCTTTATGTATGATAATAGTATCATTTATTTATTCATCCAATATAAATTATAAGAAAAAGATTTTAGTTTATTTTATTACAATAATAACTGCAATAGTTGTATTAAATAATTTTAAAGGCATCCTTTTATGGATAAATAATCAATTAATTAATAAGGGACTTTATTCTAGAAATATAACGTTATTTATTGAACAAATGGAAAAAAATGAGTTATATGTTACAGGAAGAGATGAAATATATATAAAATGTTTTGATTATATTAAAAGAAGAGTTGGATTACCAGGTGGATTTGGAGTCCCATTATATTTAACAAATGGAAAATACTATTATTCACATAATTTAATATTACAACTATTAATTACATTTGGTATTTTGGGAACAGGATTATTGGCGATTTTGGTTTATTCCAAACTTCGTATAATAAAAAAATACCAAAGTAAAGATTACTTTAAATTAATTATTTTTATGTTTTTTTCGTATTTATTAATAGGAATGGCAGGTTCAAGTATTTGGATTCACTATATGTCTACAATGTTTATTGCATTAGTATTTTTTAGAAATAATAAACAAAATAAAAATAAAGAGAAAAGGGAAAA
>OIEN01001116.1_pt1 | contig 13051 bp, 9 predicted proteins | sample 1581741 | NCBI WGS metagenome assembly OIEN01 (sample SAMN01760944, study PRJEB22395) | human gut metagenome | reverse complement strand
ATTGGCAACATGATTGACTTTAACGAAGCACTGGAATTCACGCTTCAAGAGCTTAGAGTCGATGAAAACGAAATCTATCTTTCTGATATAACTCGGTCAGTACCTAGTGTGACTGAGGGAGATCTTGAGGAAAGAGTGGCGTATCTGAATAGACTTTTGAAGAGCTGTATTAACATTACTTTAAGCGATGGATCTGTTGTGACTCTTGACTATAACACGATAAAGTCGTGGATCGGGCAAGATGAGAATGGAGACTTCTCTATTAATGTTAATGCTGGCGTTCCGAGTTTTGTTGAAGAATTGGCTACAAAGGTCGATAAGGCAAATGCAACAATGCGTTTTAAGGCTACCAACCGGAGCAATCTTGTTAGCGTAAAGGTTCCAAAGAGCCGTAGAGCTAAGTTAAACAAGGAAGCCGAGGCAAATCAGCTGGAAGCATTGTTGGGGTCTACCGAACCTGTGGATTGTACTCCAATCTATGATGGAAATTTAATTTCCGAAGCCGATTTGTTAAATCGTGTCGAAATCGATATTACAAATCAGCATGTCTGGATGTATAAAGACAATACGCTCATTGCAGACACAGACTGCGTTACCGGCAACGAAAGTGCTGGACACAGTACTCCTACAGGAGTGTACAAGTTGATATACAAAGAAAGAGACAGATATCTCAGAGGCAAAAACGATGACGGAACCAACTATTGTTCGTTTGTGAAATACTGGATGCCATTCAACGGAGGAGTCGGATTGCACGACGCATCGTGGCGCAGTAAATTTGGCGGAGACATTTACAAAAACGGTGGTTCACATGGTTGCGTAAATCTTCCCAGAAGCGTTGCGGAAACGATATATAACAACATCGACAGTTCCTACTTCATAATCGTGTACAAGTAATTGAAAAATTAGGTGCAGTGAAAATTGCAAATAATTTAGAAATTACAAGTGCAACAGAGAACCCTATGCAGAGGCGAGCTCATTGAGCTCGTCTTTGCGTTTAGTGGCAATCATTTCAGCTATATTTCAATTATATTTCAATTATATTTTAGTTACATTACAATTTGGTTAGAATATTGAAACAACCCGTATCATGTGCTACAATATATTTTATAAACTGTATGTAGGGGGAAAAAATGATGATAAATTTAAACCAAGGAAGAAAATATAAACAACTAAACAAAGGAATAACTCTGGTGGCTCTTGTTGTAACGATTGTAGTTTTGCTTATATTAGCAGGAATAAGCATTAATCTTTTATTGGGTGAGAATGGCATAATAAAAAAAGCGAAAGAAGCGAGAGAAAAAACAGCAGAGGGCAAAACAAATGATATGCTTGGAATGAACCAGCTTATACAAGATATGTATGACTTAGAAAATTCCGAGAACAAAAAAGAGAATGATAAGGGTGATGACAAATCTGACGAAGTAAAAAAGTATAAAGTTACTATTCAATTTATTAATAGAGAAAATCAAAGCATAGTAAATTTTGGTAGTATCGAAATCTATGAAGGAGAATCAATTGGTCAAGATGCGAAGCAAATTGCAACCATTAGTGGAAAAAATGAAACAGAAAATGTTATTTCTTTAGCTAAAGGCACATATACTGTAAGATGTTTGAAAGCACCTGATGGATACGAAAAAACAGCAGAAGATATTACTTTTAATGTGGATGAAAATGATGAAAACAAATGGAAGATTGAAGTTACAAAAGATTCAATATTACCTTCTTCTAGTATATACAGTATAACATTTGAAAACGGAAGTAGTAACATTTCTACAAAAGATGTTCAGTCTTTAACAGTACAATATGAGGGGCGTGAAGGAGTTAAATTAGAAATTATACCAATTGGAGAATATGATGAAAATACGAAAAAAATTGTTGTAGATGATGAAATCGCCTCAATACTCGGAATAGAAAAAGAATTTGATAATGGCATATTTAACTCGTCAAAAGCTGAAGATGTATATCAGTATGTTAAGAAAAAAGAGTTAGTTGGACTTTCTAGCACAACCGACAGTAATGGGCGTACTACGTTTTCGGATCTTGTGCCAAATATATATTTTGTAAGAACATCGTTGAGTAGAAAGTGTGATTTTGTAATTAGTATGCCATTTTATGCGAAGTTGCCCGATAAAGAAGCTCTTTATTATAATAGTGTTACTTTAACACACAAAAAAAGTGGTACAAATGAGGAAGATGATAAACTACTTGGAATTACAAACAATATAGATAAACCAAGACCACCAACAAAAAAATGAAGTAAAAAACAGACAGCATTTTATTACTGTCTGTTTTTTACTTTCGAATGAATAATTGCAATACGCCTTCGGGCCTATTATTTGGAAATTCGTACATTTTTTTCTCCGTCCCCGAAATGCTCTTTTAAAATCTGGTTTTATGTGTTAGAATATATAGGAAAAATTATGTTTTAGAGAGGATTTGGCAATAATGGCAGGAATAGCTGGAATTACAGAAATTAAGAATAGATTGCCACAGGATTTTGTAGATAATTTGTATGAATTGTTTACGCCTGGCGTGGTAGACAATATTTTTAGAGGAATAGCTGAGAAAAGGCTTACTACTCTGAGAGTAAATACGTTGAAATATGATATTCAAAGTTTGATGAAATATTTTAAAGAGATAAATATAAAGTTTGAAAGGGTGTTATGGTATAATGATGCTCTTATTATAAAAAATGCAAATGAGAAAGATATTCAGAAATTAGATATATACCAGAAAGGGTATATTTATTTGCAAAGTTTGTCAAGCATGGTTCCGCCACTTGTGTTAAACCCGAAAGAGGGCGAAAATGTACTTGATTTGACGGCAGCACCGGGAAGTAAGACTACTCAAATTGCAGCTTTAATGAATGGAAAAGGCTATGTTTTAGCAAACGAATTGGATAAGCTAAGATGTGAAAGGCTAAAATACAATGTTCAAAGCCAAGGGGCAGATATTGTTGAGGTTGTTAACGGAAGAGGAGAAAAAATTGGAGAGCAGTATCCAGAAAAATTTGATAAAGTTTTGCTAGATACGCCATGTAGCGGAGAAGGAAGGTTTACAATATATAATGTACAAAGTTACAAAACATGGTCAACCAAAACAGTTAACGATTTAACAAAGATGCAGAAAAAATTATTCAAGAGTGCATTTAATAGCTTAAAGCCAAATGGAACTCTAGTTTATTCTACGTGTACGCTAAATAAGCAAGAAAATGAAGAAATTTTGCAATGGGCACTTGATAATTTTAATGTAAAATTGGCACCAATCAACATCGATATAAGAGAAGGACTCCCAGCATTTAATACAGGAATGAACAAAGACATAAACAAAGCGATAAGAATACTACCATCTAAAAATATGGAAGGATTCTTCGTATCTAAATTTATAAAGGGAGAATGAAAAAACATAGAAATAAAAAATCTAAAATAAAAGATAAAACTATAAGAGATGAAAAACTCGAAGCAACAAAGTAATGTAAAATAAAAAGAAAGGAATGAATTTTATAATGAAAGACGAATTAATAGACTGCCTAGCCTACGACGGAAAGGTAAGCATAAAATGTATATCATCGAAAGAAATAGTAGAAACAGCAAGAAAGCTACACGACCTAAGCCCAACAGCATCAGCTGCATTGGGAAGATTACTTACAATAACAAGCATAATGGGGTATGAGTTAAAGACTGATGAGGCTTCTGTAACAAACCAAATAAAAGGCGATGGCCCAATTGGAATTTTAACAGCAGTTGGTGCATGCAATGGAAATGTAAAAGGATATGTTGGCAACAGCAAGATTGATCTACCAATAAGAGAATCAGATGGAAAAATTGATGTTGGTGGAGCCGTTGGAAAACAAGGAATGTAATATATAATAAAAGACCTTGGAATAGGCAAGCCATATGTTGGAATGACTCCAATTGTGAGTGGTGAGATTGCAGAAGATTTTACAAACTATTTTGCAACATCTGAACAAACCCCAACAGTAATTGCACTTGGAGTATTAGTAGACAAAAACGGAATAAAATCTGCCGGAGGCTACAAACTTTCTTTAATGCCAGATGCTGGAGAAGACGAAATTTCAAAAATAGAAGAGCAAATAAAAAACATCGAACCTGTAAGCAAAATGTTAGACGAAAATAAAACATTAGAAGAAATTGCAAGAGCTGTAACAGGAGACGAAAATCTACAGATCCTTGATAGAATAACACCAAAATTTGAATGCAATTGTTCAAGAGAAAAATGCGAAAAAGGATTAATCGCAATAGGAAAAAAAGAACTAGAAGACATCATAAAGGAAGAAGAAAAAATACAAATAGAATGCAACTTCTGTGATACAAAATATGAATTCACAAGAGAAGAATTACAAGAAATTGCAAATAAAATGTAAAAAGTATAGAAGGTAAAATGAAAAATTTATTAATAGATTCTAGAATTAGAAAAGAAGAAAATGAATATTTGAGCCAATATTTCACTGTTATAAAAATCCCATTATCAAAAGATGTATACGAAGAAATCTCAGGGCATAGCGACATATTCTATTGCAAGCTACAAGACAAAATAATATGTGCTCCTAATGCACCAATAAAAGAAAAAAACTTCATAATTGGAGATAGCAAAGTAGAAAAAACATATCCCAAAGACATTCCATACAACGCTTGTGAAATAGGCAGTTTAATTATTGGCAGTAAATACACAGACAAAAAAATAAATACAAACATAATTGTAAAACAAGGGTACACCAAATGTTCAATCTGTGTAACAAGTCCAAATTCATGCATTACAAGCGACATTTCAATTGCAAAAAAACTTAAAGAAAATGGAATAGATTCAACTTATATAGAAGAAAATAATATAAGATTATTAAAAAAAGATGCAACATGTTCAAACATGAAAGGTTTTATTGGAGGCGCAAGCTTTGTGTTTGACAATAAATTCGTTCTATTTGGTGACATAGAAAAACTCGAAAGCAAAGAAAAAATTAAAGAACACATAAAAAAATACAATTTGCAACTAATAGATTTTAAAGGGCTTGAAGTACACGATTACGGAGGAGCAATTGAATATTAAGAATGAGCCAAAGTTGAAAGAATTAATATCAAAAAACGTAGAAATCAATAATAAGGTACATATCAAAAATCTGCAATAATCAACAGGGAAAGCAAGACTTATGCAAGTTTAAGAAAACACATAAAAAATATTGCAGTAAAAGGCCATTAATGATATACTATATCCGAAAAAAACTTAGGAGGAAGAGTGATGAAAGAAAAAAATATGCAAAACAAAAACATTGAGATTGAAAAATTACAAGAAAAGAAAACAAGAGCAAAAGGAATAACGCTAATTGCCTTAGTAGTAACAGTAGTTATACTACTAATATTAGCAGGAATAAGCATAAACCTTGTATTAGGCGAAAACGGAATAATATCAAAAGCACAAGAATCAAAACTAAAGTCAGACAATGCAACAGTTTCAGACTCATTAAAAATGATGATAGCAAGATACTCAATAGACGACATGGGCGAAGGCAAAACAGACGTACTTGCAAGACTGAATTCTGATGGAATAACAGACGCAAACGATGTAATAAATGTACCAGTTTTAGTCGGGAAAAAACTTGGAACAGGAAATGGTAGTGGGACAAGCGATGTGTATGTTATAAAAGATAACAAATTATACTACTATGACAAAAAAGGCGAAAAAACAGACCTTGGAGATATAGCCAACTTGCAATTTAGCGGAGACAAACAAGAATCTGGAATATTTGTAATTACATCAGATGGAACAGTATACATGAAAGATAGGCAGTCTGGATTTTATAACAGTGAACATGAGTATTCTACAAAAGAGGTTATAATTCCGAGTGAAATAAACGGAATTAAAGTAAAAAAACTTGGGGACTACATGTTTTGCAATTATCATTCTTTAGAAAGTGTTGGAATACCAGATGGAATAACAGAGATTGGAAATGGAGTTTTTTATGGATGTTGGGAAATTGCCAATATTGTGATACCTGATAACGTGAAGAGTATTGGAAAAGAGGCATTCTTAGACTGTAAGAAGTTAACGAGTGTTATAATACCAGATGGAGTTACTAGCATAGGAGATCTTGCTTTCGCAGGGTGTTCTGGCTTGGAAAATATAAAAATGTCGGGAAATATACAATATGTTGGAGATTTAGCTTTTGCAGGAACCAAATGGCTAAAAACACTTCCAGAAGGACTACTTTATTTTGGGAATATTCTTTATGCTTATAATGGAGAAATACCACAAGGTACAACTATAGAAATTAAAGATGGAGTTACAAGAATTAACGGAGAGGCTTTTTCAAATCAAAAGGGGCTAATAGCCATAAAAATACCAGATAGCGTTAAAAACATTGGAGAAAGTGCTTTTAGAGGATGCAGTGGACTGACAAGCATAAAAATATCAGATAGCGTTAAAAACATTGGAAGAAGTGCTTTTTGGGGATGCAGTGAACTGACAAGCATAAAAATACCAGATAGCGTTACAAGTATAGGAGAATATGCTTTTGCAAATTGTACTAAACTAGCGAGTATAATAATTCCTGAAAATATAAAAGATCTAAATGTAAATGTCTTTGAGGGAACAGCATACTTAAATAACCAGGGAGCAATATATATTGGAAATACATTATATAAATATAATGATTACGAAGGAGGCATTTCATTAACTATAAAAGATGGCATTGAAAAGATTGACCAAGGAATATTCTCAAATTGTGAATATTTAACAAGTATAATAATGCCTGATACTGTTACTGAGGTTGGTTCTTATGCTTTTAGCGATTGTACAAGCTTGACCAGTGTGAAGCTCTCTAGTAGCATAAATGAAATTCTAGATCATACTTTCTCAGGCTGTACGAGTTTGAACAGTATTGCAATACCAGAAAACGTGGTAAGCATTTTGGATTCTGCATTTGAAAGTTGTACAAGCTTAACTAATATTAAGATACCAGCAAAAGTAGAAAGTATTGGAAATAATGCTTTCAAGGATTGTACAAGCTTATCTGAGATAACCTTTTTGAGTGATAATATAGATTATATAGACAGTACAGGATTTGATAATACAGCATGGCTTAACAATCAAAATGATGGAGTAGTTTATATTGGAAAAATATTATACTGCTATAAAGGAGAAATGCCAAGCAATACAACTATAACTGTAAAGGACGGTACTGAAATAATTGCGGCAGGTGTTTTTGCTGAAAAAAAAGAACTGATAGGAGTAGTTTTACCTAATAGCGTAAAGAGAATAGAAAATGATGCTTTTTATGAGTGTTCTAACTTATCAAGTATAACTATTCCAGAAAGCTTAGAGTATATTGGAAGTATGGCGATTACAAGTACTGCTTGGTTTGATGAATATTTAAACAATCAAAAAGATACACTTATATATATTGGGAAATGCTTATGGGGATATAATGGAGATAGGTCAAGTATCACGGAAATAACTATAAAGGATGGAACTACTATGATATGTGAAGGAGCATTTTATAGCTGTGCAAATTTGACTAGTATAACTATTCCAAAAGAATTAAATTATATAGATTTTATGGCTTTTGGAAAGTGTACTAATCTAAAAACTATAAACTATAAAGGTTCAGAAGAAGAGTGGAATGAAATTCTTAAAGCGCCTCAGGGTGGCCCTGACAATTCTGAAATAACTGCAACTATTAATTATAATTATAAATAAATTTTATAGGAGGTAAAGAAATGAACAAAAAGATTTGTTTATCAACCATTTTTATTACATTAATCATGCTAATTACAATGGTAACAAGTGTATATGCTGCAAATGAAGATGTAACACTTGTTAAAGTAAAGGACAACGTATGTACGATTAAGTTAGGAGATGACGGAGAAGTTATTAAGCAACTTATTTCTGTGGATAACGAGAAAAAAGAAGTTACTTTGCAAATTGATGTAAAGAATTTAAAGAGTAAGGAAGAAGAAATTCAACCAACAGAAATGTTTCTAGTTATCGATGATTCTAAGAGTATGTCTGATAATACTTTGTCAAGTGGAAAGACTAGAAAAGAGGCTGTGTTTACAGCTGCAAAGACTTTAGCAAAGCAAATTTTAGAAGAACAACCAAGTACAAAGATTGGTGTTGTAAGTTTCTCATCAAGCTCTGAAATTTCTAAAGAAGGAACATTAGAGGATGCAAAGCTTGTAATAGAGCCAAGTAGCCAAATCAGCGAGATTACAACAGCAATAGACAATATTGAAACAACAGGTGGAAGAACTAATATTGATGCAGGTTTGCAAATTGCAAAAGCTCATTTTTCAACAGATACAACACTTAATAAGTATTTAATATTGTTGACTGATGGAGTTCCAAATAACTCAGTTGGAACATCTTCAACATATTCTGGTAATACAGCAAAAAATACAAAGGCTACTTTACAATCAATTAAAGATAGTGGAATAAACATTGTAACTGTTATGACAGGTGTTAACTCAACATATCAACCAGACCCAACCGGAGCTGTATCTGCAGATGCCGCTGGAAAAACATATAAAGACTTAGCAAAAGAAATTTTCGGAACACAAGAAGCTCCAAGTTACGGAAAATTCTATTATGTTTCAGATGATTCTGTTGAGGATACGATTACGAAAGTGGTTTATCAAGATGTAAGAACTGTAATAGAAAATGAAATTAAAGATATTACTGTTGTTGACTATTTCCCACTAGATATTGTTGAAAATTATGATTTTGAAATTTTTGAAGAAACAAATATTGGAACTGTAACTCCAACAGTAGATACAACCAATAATACCATCACATGGAAAATTACAACTTTAAAGGCTGGAGAGACTGCTTCATTTAAATATAAATTAAAATTAAAAGAAAAATTTAATGAAAAAATTATAAATGTGGAGACTCCAACAAATCAAAAGCTTGATGTTAACTACACTGGAACAGATGGAAAGACTAAGAAGGTATCGTCTGATGTTTCTCCTTCGATAATGTTAAAGAAGGACGAAGTGCCAGAGCCAACTCCAGAGCCAACACCTAAGCCAGACAATACAATTGCACCAGATCCAATTCCACAAACAGGAGATAACACAGCATCTGTTGTATTCGGAATCGCTGTGGCAGGAATTGCATTAGCAGTATGTATAAAGAATAGAAATAACAAATAATAAATAAGAATTTTTATGTAATAAAATTCTTGAAAACGAGGGATGCTCTTAGTGAATAAGGGTGTCCTTTTTTGTGGAAAAAAAGAATAAAAACAGTAACTTATATTAAACATAACTTTTCGAAGATCTTTGATATTTTACGATATACAGGGCATGAAAAATATTGCATATTAAAGAAGATTGTGATAATATATACACTAATTATAGCAATAGAAATATTATATAATAACATATAAATAAAACAAGGAAAGGAGAGCATTGCCTTTTAGTGATGCACGAAAATAGATGTACGATGAAAAGAAATTAGCGAAGGCTAAAGATATATTAAAGAAGAACAATCAAGAGAAAATTTTGATGTTTTTGAATAAGCTGGACGACGATAAGAAGGAAAGCTTGGCAGAACAGATTTTGAATTTGAATTTTGAACAGTTGAATAGATTGTATGCAGAAACAAAGACAGAGCCAGAAATATTGGAAAAGAAAATTGAACATACGAAATATGTCGATGAATATAAAATATCAGAAGAGATAAGAGAGAAGTATACAAAATTAGGTGAAAATGTAATAAAAAATAATCAGTATGCTGTTGTTACAATGGCAGGAGGTCAGGGCACAAGACTTGGACACAAAGGTCCAAAGGGAACATTTTTGCTAGATGTAATTCCAGAGCCTAAATATTTGTTCCAAATATTGGCCGAAAATTTAGAGAAAGCAAACAGAAAATATGGTGTTACATTGCCTTGGTTTGTAATGACAAGCACAGAGAACAATGAAGAAACAGTAAAATTCTTTAAAGAGCACAATTACTTTGGATATCCAGAGGAAAGCATTGAATTTTTTGAACAGGGAAATTTACCACTGTTATCTTTCGATGGAAGTTTAATATTGGATAAAGATTGTTCTATTAAAGAAGCAGCAGATGGAAATGGTTGTATATATGCTGCCATGGCAAAGGCTGGAGTAATTAAAAAAATGAAAAAAATGGGTATAAAGTGGATCTTTATAGGTTCAGTTGATAATGCTTTGTTAAATATGGTAGATCCAATTTTAGTTGGATTGACAATAGATCAGAAACACGAAATTGCATCAAAATCAGTTGCTAAGGCAAATCCACATGAAAGAGTCGGAGTATTTTGCAAAATCAACTCTGTTCCATCAGTTATAGAATATAGCGAGTTGCCAGAAGAAATGGCAGAGGAGACCGATAAGGATGGAGAGCTATTGTATGGAGAAGCACACATCATGTGCAACTTATTTAGCATAGATGCACTAGAAAAAGTATCAAAAGTAAAATTACCATACCATGTTGCAGTAAAAAAATCTGGATATATGGACGAAAATCTTGAATTTATTGAGGCAGGAGAGCCAAACGCATATAAGTTTGAAGCTTTTATATTTGATGCTTTCAACTTCTTCGACGATATATCAATATTGAGAGGAAAAAGAGAATTCGATTTTGCACCCGTAAAGAATAAGGCTGGAAACGATAGCCCAGACACTGCAAGGGCATTATACAATAATCTGGCAAGATGCAAGATAGAAAACCTATACAATTTGGATGAAACAATAGCAAAAGAATTGTTGGCAAAATATACATATCCATGGGAAGTGCTACCACACATAAGTGACTTTATACTAGAGCTTGGAGAAAAACTTCCAAAAGACGAATACAAAAAAATTGGCGACGATGTATGGATTCATAAATCAGCTACAGTATTTGAAACAGCATATATCCATGGACCAGCGATAATTTGCAAAGATGCTGAAATAAGACATTGCGCATTCATACGTGGAAAAGCGATAGTAGGAGAAGGTGCCGTTGTTGGAAACTCAACAGAACTAAAAAATGTAATACTATTCAACAAAGTACAAGTGCCACACTACAACTATGTTGGAGACTCAATACTTGGATACAAAGCACATATGGGAGCAGGTTCAATTACATCAAATGTAAAATCAGACAAAAAACTCGTAAAAATAAAATGCGGAAATAAACAAGAAGCTGAACAAGAAACAGAGCAAATAGAAACAGGATTAAAGAAAATCGGAGCAATGCTCGGAGACAATGTAGAAGTAGGATGCGGAAGCGTACTAAATCCTGGCACAATAATAGGAAAAAACACAAACATATATCCTTTGTCATCAGTAAGAGGAGTAGTTCCTGCAAACAGCATATACAAAAGCAAAACAGGAACAGAAATAGTAGAAAAGAAATAAGTACAAACTGGTACAAACCGGGGACGGAGCAGAAAATGTACACTCGGAAAATGTTAAATGTACAAACCGGGGATGCAAACCAGGGACGTAGAAAAAATTGTACGGTTCTTCTAAAATTTAAGTACTAATTCATATTTTATAAATTCAAAACACGTCGCTCTTGATCGGAGCTCCTTCGGACTCCTCAAAAGGCGAGCTTCCGGTTTTACTTTAAAAATATGAATTAGTACTTTTTTATTTAATACTTTTTTAAGTGTACAAATTTTGTTCTGTCCCCAAAATGTACTTTTATTATCGATTTAAGTGTAGTTTGTTAAGAACTACTGCAACAGCATGTACTATTTTTGTTGAATTTTTCTGTGCTATAGTTTTTCCAATGGCTTTGCCTGATACTGTAAGTGAGGCTACCAATGCACTTATTAAAAATTGTATGTTGAATGAAATTCCAAATGAAGCTGTAATTTTTAATGCTATTGAAGCACTTATTGAACCACTTAAAACTCCACATATATCACCAATTACATCGGCGCAGAAGTTTGCAACCTTGGCAGAATTTCTAATTAATTTTACAGATGTTTTGGATCCTGCAATTCTTTTTGATGCTTTTGCATGGAATTCATTTTCGTCTGCAACGGTAACAGCAACACCAATTATATCAAAAAATATACCAATAAATATAACTAAAAATAATATTAATATAGCAGGGAGTAATGGTAAATTTGTAATCGAGTTTGTTGATATAAATGAGAATACAATTGACAAAATAAATGTTGTGATAAATACAGTGACTAACCACCTTATATTAGAATTTGTGTTAGAGTTTTTTTCTTTATTAATTTTTGAATTGGTTACACTATTGTTTTCCGCCACTTTATTCTTTGAATTGTTATTTGCTTTATTGGTTGAATTGGTGGAATCTTTTGTGTTTGTTAAATTCTCCTTAGAGGATTTATCTTTTTTACTCATATAATTAAAAAATCTCCTTAAATTAAATATTTCGATAGTGTTAGAACACTATCGATTAATTTCTAAATTAAAGTTAAGATGGTAAAATTATAAGTAAATTTTACGGTTTGAGGTCTAGCCTAATTTCTCTATCTGCTACTTACCATTACTGTTAAGCAGTTTCCTTTTCAAGCAGATATTCCATGTAAAGGAATGCCAGATTGCCACTTAAGTCCGTACCTTAATCCTTACAATTCTATGCTTCTAATGAAACAAACATTCTAGAAGTTTTCCTTGAAATACTTTTCTAAGATTAGTCCCTTTTGCAATAGAAATTTCATATACAAAGATAAACATATAATCCCAATGCTATCACTCAAGACAGGCTACACTATGTATTTTGTGTCTTGGCACTCACCATAGGTTTACTTAAATGATTTCTAAGCCTCAACGAAACAGGGGATTCTATATATGCCATTATATATTACCCGTGCCTCTTACCTTCCTGAAAACACACAAAACTGGCATTTCGCGCACAAACAAGAAGCTTCATGTATGCCCTTTAGTGGATTTTTAGCCCCACCCTCATAATAACTGACACGACTAGAATAATGCACCATCAGTTGTTATTATATCATATTCTTTTTTTAGTTTCAAGTGAATTTTCTGTGAAATTTATCACAACAAATAATATTTTACTTTTATGTAAAATAATGTATTATTTT